>Ga0070734_10004369_pt1 | contig 13532 bp, 14 predicted proteins | sample Coa_R1_8_FD_66444 | JGI IMG/M metagenome (GOLD analysis project Ga0070734, IMG submission 66444) | Surface soil microbial communities from Centralia Pennsylvania, which are recovering from an underground coalmine fire - Coalmine... | ecosystem: Environmental > Terrestrial > Soil > Unclassified ...
CCCGCGTGTGATTACGATATCGGCTGATTGGCCCGAAAAATCCAGAGTGCTTGAACTCGTTCGTGTAGTAGTCGAGATCGGTTTCTGTGAACCAGTTGGGCAGGGCCTCGGGGTCAGGTAGTCCGTCCAGCAGATTGTCCCTGGATGTCTTGTTGGTCGGCCACGAACCTTTCGGCGCATCGCCAGAAATCGCGAAAACGAAGCGCCGGATGAAATCGCGCGGATTCGCATCGAATGCGGCTTCCGCTACGCCCACCGGACGGAAATACGACTGGTAGAAGAAGATGTTTTTGTCATCGAACATCTCTTTGATAACGACATCGAAGGACCGTTCCGGTACGCCCGAGTGAATGACCGACATGGCGCACACGGCTGCGATCTTGTCGGGATGGATCAGTGCCGTGTTCCAGACCATCGGCGCTCCCCAGTCATGGCCGATCAGGATGAATTTCTCTTTGGGCTTGAGAGCGTGGCCCACGCCAAGAATGTCGGCAATCATGTGGACCATGGCGTAGTCGGGGACCTCGGGAAATTTCTGAGAACCGCCATAGCCGCGAACATCGATGGCACAGGCTGTGAAGCCCGCCTCGGCGATCGGGTCGATCTGATGACGGTACGAGTACCAGCTCTCGGGGAAACCATGAACCATCACCACGAGCGGTCCGCTGCCTTTGACGACGGCCCGGATCTTCGCCGAGCCCGCATCGATCATCGTGAAGTCGGTCATAGTGATGCGCGCTCCCGGCAGGTCTCTTGTTGAACTTGGTTATCCGTCCAGCGGACTCTATTTCCGCTGCAGCAGCTTGGCCGCGTCGCGCGCGAAGTAGGTGAGGATTCCGCTCGCACCGGCACGTTTGAAGGCGAGCAGGCTTTCGAGCACCACGCGATCGCGTTCCAGCCAGCCCTTCTCTGCGGCTGCCGCCAGCATCGCGTACTCGCCGGAGACCTGGTAGGCGAAGGTCGGCATTCCGAAGGCGTCTTTCACCCGCCGGACGATGTCGAGATAAGGCATCCCCGGCTTGACCATCACCATGTCGGCGCCTTCGGCGATGTCGAGGGCAACTTCGCGGAGCGCCTCATCGCTGTTCGCGAAATCCATCTGATACGTGCGCTTGTCGCCCTTGAGCGCCTTTGCCGAGCCAACAGCGTCGCGGAAGGGGCCATAGAAGGCTGATGCGTATTTCGCCGCGTACGACATGATCAGCGTGTTCTTGAAACCGTTCTCTTCCAGGGCTTGCCGGATGGCGCCGACGCGGCCGTCCATCATGTCGGATGGCCCGAGAATGTCGCATCCGGCATCCGCCAGGGTGAGGGCCTGGCGCACGAGGATCTCGACGGTCTCGTCGTTTGCGATCTCGTCTCCGACGAAAACACCATCATGTCCATGGCTGGTGTAAGGATCGAGCGCGACATCGCAAAGGATTCCGATCTCGGGGACCGAGCGCTTGATAGCGCGCACCGCCCGGCAAACGAGATTGGAGGCGTTGGTTGCCTCCCGTCCGTCTTCGGTTTTGAGCGAGGGGTCGGTGTAGGGGAACAGCGCGACGACGGGGATACCGAGCTTGACCGCCTCTTCGGCCGCTCCGACGGCGAGATCGCTGGATAGCCGGGAGACACCCGGCATCGAGGCGACCGGTTCGCGCTTCTCCACGCCATCGACCAGGAACAGTGGCCAGATGAAGTCGTTCGGAGAGAGGGCCGTTTCGGCGACCAGCCGTCGGCACCAATCCTGCTGGCGCAGGCGTCGCATTCTCGTGGCCGGGTAGCGGGCGGACGTCATCTTCCGGAACGTAAAGGGTGGCGAGCCGCAAGGGGAGTGAAAAATCCTGTGGCAGGGCGCGTTGCCATTCAGGCGTCCCGCAGCAATCATCCCGATGAAACGGCAATCCGCTCGCTAAAGATGGACTTCGAATTATCCGAGGAACAGCGCGTCATCGAAACCACCGCCAGGCGGTTTGCGCAGGAGAAGCTCGCGCCCTTTGCGTCCAAATGGGATGAAACCGAGCACTTTCCGATCGATGCTCTTAAAGGTGCGGCTGACCTGGGTTTTGCCGGGATTTACGTGAAGTCGGATGTGGGAGGCTCCGAGCTCACGCGCGTCGATGCGGCAATCATCTTCGAAGAATTGTCAGCCGGTTGCACGTCGACGGCCGCCTTTCTCTCGATCCACAACATGGCATCGTGGATGATCGATCGCTTCGGCAACGACGCGCAACGGACTCGCCTTCTGCCGGGTCTCGTCACGATGGAGAAGATCGCGAGCTACTGTCTGACCGAGCCGTCGTCGGGCTCGGATGCAGCAAGTCTCAGGACGAGGGCTGTCCGCGACGGCGATCACTACATCCTGAACGGCTCGAAGGCGTTCATATCCGGCGCCGGCGCATCAGACCTCTATGTTTGTATGGTCCGAACCGGAGACGACGGTCCTAAGGGAATCTCCTGCCTCGTCGTCGAGAAAGGAATGAGAGGACTCTCGTTCGGGAAAAAAGAACGAAAGATGGGCTGGAACAGCCAGCCCACGGCACAGGTGATCTTCGAGAATTGCCGTGTACCCGTCGCCAACCGGCTGGGCGCCGAAGGCGATGGCTTTCGGATCGCGATGATGGGACTGGACGGCGGCCGCATTAACATTGGCGCCTGTTCGCTCGGGACGGCGCGCGCCAGCCTTGAAGAGGCGATCGCCTACGCGAAGGAGAGAAAGCAGTTCGGTCGCGCCATCGCAGACTTCCAGGCCTCCCAATTTCGCATTGCCGACATGGCAACCGAACTGGAAGCGGCGCGGCTCATGGTTCGCCGTGCAGCGTCTGCACTCGATTCACGTTCGCCCGAGGCCACCATGCTCTGCGCCATGGCCAAGCGCTATGCGAGCGACGCCTGTTTTGAGATCGCGAATGCGGCACTCCAGCTCCATGGCGGATATGGTTACCTGAAGGACTTTCCGGCCGAACGCCACGTGCGGGACTTGCGGGTGCACCAGATTCTGGAAGGCACCAACGAGATCATGCGGGTCATCATCGCGCGCGAGCTTCTGCGCCAATAGGGCCTTCTTTCCACAAATCACGTAACCGTTTTTTTGCAACTTTTACCGGGCCTTAAGGAGTGGCCGGTAGAGTTCAGTCAAATTCAATTGGTGGGCTGCGCGGGCTTAGCGCGGAAGGAAGACGATGACGGCACTGGCTAAACCGCAAGCGGCTGCGGCGCTCGATGCGACGCAAGGCTATGCGAGGTCTTATCTCGAGTGTCTGACGCTGCTCGAAAGATTGCATCGTCAATTGCTCGATGTGATCAAGGACGAACTTGACCGGCGCGACGAGCGCGAGATCAACAGCGTCCAGGCGCTCTTGCTCTTCAACATCGGCGACCAGGAGCTGACCGCGGGCGAGTTGCGCACGAGGGGCCACTATCTAGGCTCCAATGTCTCCTACAATCTGAAGAAACTCGTCGAAACCGGTTACATCCATCATGAGCGGTCGAATGCCGATCGCCGCTCGGTTCTTGTGCGCCTGACGCGCAAGGGTGAGAGCGTCAAGGAAATGCTGACCGAATTGTTCCACCGCCACCTCGGTTCTCTCGAAGCGGTCGGCAATGTGAACATGGGCGACTTCGATGCCATGAACGTCTCGCTGCGACGCCTCGAGCGTTTCTGGATCGACCAGGTCCGCTTCCGCCTGTAGAGCGCGGGCCGGAATCGTGTCACCAATGGGCGCCTCTTAAGGACAGCGCACCTGCAGGGACTTGGCGCGCATTTGCGCTTTCACACGCGGTTCTACATTGCCGCGATCATGGGCGTTCTCGGCTATCTCGCGGCCAAATTGCTCAAGGATCCGCTTCCATTCGCAGCGGCCGGCGATCTCTTCTTCATCTCCTATCTTTGCCTCAGCACCGCCTTTCTCCTGCGCCTCACGCACGAGGATCTGGACCAGAGGGCCAGCGAGGAGGACGAGGGGATTGCCATCGTGGTCCTGATCGCGCTCGCCGGGATCGCCTTCAATGCTTTCGACATCTTCACCGCGCTCAACCAGGCGCATCCGGGCGGGCTGGCACTTTTCTCCGCGCTTATCGGTGCGCCGCTCGGCTGGGCCACGTTGCACATGATCTATGCGCACCACTATGCGAACCTCCATTATTTCGATCCGGAGGAAGGGGTGTCCGGCGTCCCGGCGCTGAAATTCCCGGCGACGGAGCGGCCGGGCCCGTCCGACTTCGTTTACTTCTCCTTCGTGGTGGGCATGACCGCGCAGGTCTCGGACGTTCTCATCCAGTCAAGCCCCATGCGCCGCGCCGTGCTGTTTCATTCCATTGTGTCGTTCTTCTACAACACGGTCCTCATCGCGATGGCCGTCAACGCCGTCGTGGCCGTGTTTCAGCAGGCCCATTGACCAAAGCGGCCTGTGACAAGGCGCGCTAGGCAACTTCGGGCGCCAAAAGGTTTTTTCGGTTATAATGGGATACGAGGAGAAGCGGCCTAGGGTGCCGCCGGGATCTCATGTCGTATTCCTATTCCAGGGCTTTCAGGGACGCCCTTTCGGGCCTTAAGCGCGAAGGACGTTATCGGGTTTTTGCGGACATTGTGCGCCGGCGGGGGGCTTACCCCAGGGCCGAGCACTTCTCCGATAATCGTTCCGGTCCGATCACCGTCTGGTGCAGTAACGACTATCTATGCATGGGCCAGCATCCCAAGGTGCTTGCCGCCATGCATGAGGCCATCGACGCGGCGGGGGCGGGCGCGGGCGGCACACGGAATATCTCCGGCACCACCCATTATCACGTCGAACTCGAGCGGGAACTCGCAAGTCTCCACGCCAAGCAGGCGGCACTACTTTTTACGTCCGGATTCATCTCCAACGAAGCGACACTTGCAACATTGGCGCGGCTTTTGCCGGGGCTGGTGGTGTTCTCCGACGCCCTCAACCACGCCTCGATGATTGAGGGCATCCGCAGGGGCGGAGCCGAAAAGCATCTTTTCCGGCACAACGACATCGACCATCTGAAAGATCTACTGCGCGCTGCAGATCCTGTGCGGCCGAAGCTGATCGCGTTCGAGTCGGTCTATTCGATGGATGGCGATTTCGGCGAGATCGCGCGCATCTGCGATGTGGCCGAACAATATGGCGCGCTCACCTATCTCGATGAGGTCCACGGCGTTGGTCTCTATGGCCCGTCCGGTGCAGGTGTGGCAGCGCGCGACGGCGTCATGAGCCAGGTGGACATCATTGAAGGCACGCTTGCGAAGGCCTTTGGTGTGATGGGTGGCTACATCGCGGCATCGGAGGAAGTGGTAGATTGCATTCGTTCCTTCGCTCCCGGTTTCATCTTCACGACATCACTCGCGCCGCCATTGGCCGCAGGAGCGCTGGCATCGATCCGGCACTTGAGGCAAAGCGAGGCTGAACGCACCGCGCTTCATGAGCGCGCCGCACGACTGAAGCGCCTCTTTTCCGAGGCGGGACTGCCGGTGATGGCGTCACCGAGCCATATCGTACCGGTGTTCGTCGGAGACGCGGCGCTTTGCAAATCCGTCTCGGACATGCTCCTGGCCGAGCACGGCATCTACGTGCAACCGATAAACTTTCCGACCGTCCCGCGCGGTAAGGAAAGGCTGCGCTTTACGCCGTCCCCGGCGCACACAGATGCAATGATGGATGAACTGGTGCGCGCGCTCGATTCGGTATGGACAGCGCACAAGCTTCAGCGCGCGGCGTGACCCGGTTTCGGTGACTTCGACCAACAGGCCTCAGGCGCGAAATCGCGTTCGCTCGGCGGAGCGGCCGAGCCCTATCTGTTTTGCGAATTCGGAGCGCCGCGCCGCGTAATTGGGTGCGACCATGGGATAGTCGGCGGAAAGTCCCCATTTCGCGCGGTACTCTTCCGGCGAAAGATTGTAGCGCGATCTCAGATAGCGCTTGAGCATCTTGAGTTTCTTGCCGTCCTCGAGACAGACGAGGTAATCGGGCGTGACCGATCGCTTGATTGCTACCGCCGGCTTTTGCGCCGTTGTGGCTTCGCTCGGCGCCGGCCCGGACAGCCCACCGAGCGTTGCATGGATCGTCTTGATGAGATCCGGAAGTTCGGCTTGGGGAACCGTATTGTTGGTGAGGTACGCGGCAACAATCTGGGTCGCGAGCTTCAAGAGCTCGTCCGTGTTGTCGGGGTCGTGCTCAGCCATCTTCGGACCCGCGGGAATCCCGTACGCCGATTTGCGGTATGGCCCGGAAAGCCATTCAAAATCAAGGAGTCACGGCTGCACTCCGGGGAAGGCAAGCCGATCCTCATAGAAAGTGAGCCCTTGGGCTCCCCCTTTTATGCACGAGCGCGCGTGCAAAGCATGGCGATTGTCGCTGGTGCCAGATTTGGTAAAGGGATAGGGGTTGGACCCCGACAGATACGCACCGCGCGCCGATCGGTTTTGGACTTTACGAGGTGATTCATGAGTGGAATTGCTGGTGCCGTGACCCACAGGACCGACACGTTCTTCGACCGCCCCCTTGGCGCCGCCGATCCCGAGGTCGCGCGGGCGGTTTCGGACGAGCTCACGCGCCAGCGGGACAAGATTGAGCTCATCGCCTCGGAAAACATCGTGAGCCGCGCGGTGCTCGAAGCGCAAGGCTCCGTCCTCACCAACAAATATGCCGAAGGCTATCCCGGGAGGCGCTATTACGGCGGCTGCGAGTATGTCGATGTGGTCGAAGAGCTGGCGATCGAACGCGCCTGCCGCCTCTTCGATTGCAGCTTCGCGAACGTGCAACCGCATTCCGGCGCCCAGGCGAACCAGGCGGTCTTCTTCGCCCTGATGCAGCCGGGCGACACCTTCATGGGCTTGAGCCTCGATGCCGGCGGGCATCTCACCCATGGCTCGCCTGCAAACCAGTCGGGCAAGTGGTTCAAACCGGTCCCTTACAGCGTCCGTCGCCAGGACCACCGGATTGACTTCGATGAGGTGGCGAAGCTCGCCGAGACCCACCGGCCGAAGCTCATCCTCGCAGGCGGCTCTGCCTATTCCCGCTTCATCGATTTCCGGCGCTTCCGCGAGATAGCCGATTCGGTAGGTGCCTACCTCATGGTCGACATGGCGCACTTCGCCGGCCTCGTCGCGGGAGGCGTCCATCCCAATCCGCTCGAACATGCCCATGTCGTGACCACCACCACGCACAAGACGTTGCGCGGGCCTCGCGGCGGCATGATCCTTTCGCGCGACGCCGAACTCGGAAAGAAGATCAATTCCGCGGTCTTCCCCGGCCTTCAGGGCGGCCCCCTGATGCACGTCATCGCCGCCAAGGCCGTTGCTTTCGGCGAGGCGCTGAAGCCCGAGTTCAAGCTCTACGCACGCGCCGTGGTCGAGAACGCGAAGGTTCTCGCCGAAACGCTCCATTCCGAAGGACTCGATATCGTTTCGGGCGGGACCGACACCCACGTCATGCTCGTCGACTTGCGCCCGAAACACGCGACCGGCCGCGCCGCGGAGCGCGCGCTCGATCGCGCTCATATCACCTGCAACAAGAACGCCGTGCCTTTCGATACGGAAAAACCTGCCATCACCTCGGGTATCCGGCTCGGCTCACCAGCCTGTACGACGCGCGGTTTCGGGCCTGCCGAGTTTCGCCAGATCGGAAAGCTGATTGTCGAGGTTGTGGATGCCATCGGCCGGAAAGAAGAATTGACAGCCGTCGAGAACAGTGTCCGCGAGCGCGTCGGCGATCTTTGCCGCCGGTTTCCCATTTACGAAAATCACTGAGAACCGACGATGCGCTGCCCTTTCTGCGGACATGACGATACGCAGGTGAAAGACAGCCGGCCGACGGAGGAGAATTCCGCAATCCGCCGCCGCCGTCATTGTCCCGAATGTGGCGGACGCTTCACCACTGTCGAGCGGGTGCAATTGCGGGAACTCGTGGTGGTCAAGAAGAACAACAGGCGCGAGACCTTCGAGCGCGACAAGCTCGAACGTTCGATCAGTCATGCGCTTCGCAAGCGGCCGGTCGAGCGTGAGCGGATCGAGCGCATGGTCACCGGAATCGTCCGCCGCCTGGAAAGCATGGGCGAAAACGAGATACCGTCGACCGTGATCGGCGAACTCGTGATGCAGGCGCTTTCGAGTCTCGACAAGGTTGCCTATGTGCGCTTCGCCTCGGTCTACCGGAATTTCCGCGAGACCAAGGATTTCGAGGCTCTGATCGGAGAGCTGGAGGGCGGCGAGCGCGACTAGCCGCTTCTTGTTTGAACGATACCGTCCATATGAGTCACGCCTTGGCCCTTGCCGCCAGGGCGCTCGGCCGCGTAGCGCCCAATCCCGCCGTCGGTTGCGTCATTGTCGATACGCAAGATCGGATCGTCGGCAGAGGCCACACGCAAACGGGCGGGCGGCCGCACGCGGAGACCGTTGCGCTGAGCGAAGCCGGAGCGGCAGCAAAAGGGGCAACCGCTTACGTCACGCTCGAGCCTTGCGCACATACGGGCAAGACTCCGCCTTGTGCAGCTGCGCTTGAACAGGCGGGCGTAAAGCGGGTGGTGAGCGCGATGCTCGATCCCGACCCGCGGGTGAATGGCGCGGGCTTGAAGCAGCTCCGCGACGCCGGCATCGAGGTCACAAATGGTGTGCTCGAGCGCGAAGCGGCGAGGCTGAACGAAGGCTTTCTCCGTCGTGTTCGTGACGGCCGACCGATGGTCACCCTCAAGATTGCGCAATCGCTCGACGGCAGGACGGCGCTAAGCTCAGGCGCGAGCCGATGGATCACCGGCGAGCAATCACGCGCCTTCGCACATCTTCTTCGCGCACAGCACGATGCGATTCTGATCGGAATTGGAACCGCGCGCGCCGATGATCCCAGGCTCGATTGCCGCCTCGAGGGGCTCGAGGACCAATCTCCGCTCCGGATCGTGCTCGATACCCACGCGCGCCTGTCGGAGAACTCCGCGATCGCCGCCACGGCGCGCGAGACGCCGACTTTGCTCATCACGGGAGAAGGAAAGGCGCGTCCCGATCTTGAAGCACTCGGGGTCGAAATCGTGTCGCTCCCGCGCGGCCCTGATGCACGCATCGACATATCTGCCTTGCTGAAAGAGCTGGGGCGGCGTGGCGTGACTCGCCTTCTGGTCGAAGGCGGAGCGGAGGTTCACGCCTCTTTCCTGCGCGCCGGAATGATGGACAGGCTTGAAATCTTCACGGCGCCGATGATCCTCGGCGGCGATGCTTACGGTGCTGCTGCGTCACTTCAACTGAAGGATCTCGCCAAATCGCCGCAATTCGAGCGAACGGGCGTGCGGACGCTTGGGGCAGACCTTCTGGAAAGCTTCGCCCGCAAGGCATAAAACAGCACCATGTTCACCGGAATCGTCACCGATGTCGGGAAGGTGCGTCATGTCGAGAAGCGCGGCGACACGCACCTTGCGATCTCGACCAACTATGACGTGAGCGCCGTCGATCTCGGCGCTTCCATAGCGGTCTCAGGCATCTGCCTGACCGTGACCGACAAGGGGAGCGCGATGGACCGGTGGTTTGCCGTTACGGCCTCGGGCGAGACGGTCTCGAAGACGACGCTCGGCGGCTGGAAGGAAGGCGATCCGGTCAATCTCGAACGGCCGATGCGTGTCGGCGACGAGTTCGGCGGCCACATCGTGACCGGTCACGTGGATGGGACGGCTGAACTGGTGCGTGTCGCCCCTGAGGGCGAGTCAATCCGCATGACATTCGAGGCGCCGGCATCGCTCGTGCGGTTCATTGCGTCGAAGGGTTCGGTCGCGCTTGACGGCGTTTCGCTGACCGTCAACGAAGTCGACGGCACGCGCTTCGGCGTCAATGTCATTCCGCACACGAGCAAAGTGACGACGTTCGGGCGGCTCAAGCCAGGCCGCAAGGTCAATCTCGAGATCGATCTTCTCGCGCGCTATGTCGCGAGGTTGGCCAAGGCATGACGATCTCGGTCTATCACGACTACATCGCGAGCATCGAAGACGTCATCGAGGATGCCCGCAACGGACGCATGTTCATCCTCGCCGACGCCGAGGACCGCGAGAACGAAGGCGACCTCGTCATGCCGGCGCAGATGTGCACGCCGCAGGCGATCAATTTCATGGCCAAGTATGGACGCGGTCTCATCTGCCTCGCGCTGACCCAGGACCGGGCCAACCACCTTCGCATCCCGATGATGACGCCGGTCAACGGCACGCCGCACCAGACCGCGTTCACGGTTTCCATCGAAGCCAAGGAAGGTGTTTCGACCGGAATTTCCGCGCACGATCGGGCGCACACGATTTCCGTCGCCATCGATCCGACCAAGGGGCCGGACGATATCGTGACTCCGGGGCACGTCTTTCCGTTGGTGGCGCGGCATGGCGGGGCGCTCGTCAGGGCTGGCCACACGGAAGCCGCGGTCGATATTGCAAGACTTGCCGGGCTCAACCCCGCAGGCGTGATCTGCGAGATCATGAACGACGACGGCACCATGGCGCGGCTGCCGGATCTCGTCGCCTTCGCGCAGCTTCATGGGCTCAAGATCGGCACCATCGCTGACCTCATCGCCTACCGGCGCAAATATGACCACTTCGTGCAGCGCACGTTCGAAGGTCCGTTCCAGAGCCACAATGGCGGCGAATGGAAGATGGCCGTCTACGTGAACCAGCTCGAATATGCCGAGCACATTGCGTTGGTAAAAGGTGACGTCGCCACGGCGGAGCCGGTTCTCGTGCGTATGCACGCGGTCAATGTGTTCAGCGACATTCTCGAATGGGCGCAATACGAGCGAGACGTGCTCGGGGAATCCATGCGGATCATCGCGCGCGAGGGCAGGGGTGTCGTTGTCCTCCTCCGGACCACGAGGCCGACGTTCATCACCGACGTCCTGCGGCGCGTGGCTGGTGACACGAACCGCGGGAGCGACGATGTCGATCGCCGCCGCGTCAAGGAATATGGCGTCGGTGCGCAGATCCTGCTCGACCTCGGCGTGAGGAACATGACGCTTCTGACCGACACGCCGGAAAAGAAGATCGTCGCTCTCGACGGCTATGGATTGAACATCGTCGGCACCCATCCGATCCGTGGGCAGAAGAAGGACGGCAGCTGATGGCGTCCGTCCTGATCGTCGAAGCCCGGTTCTATTCCCACATTTCGGACTTGCTGCTTGAAGGTGCGAGCGCCGCGCTGCGAAAGGCCGGCGCAAGTTTCGAGCGAATCGATGTCCCCGGCGCGCTCGAAATTCCGCCGGCGATCGCGCTTGCGGCAAGAGCCGGCCGTTTCGACGGTTACGTCGCGCTCGGTTGCGTCATCCGCGGAGAGACGTTCCACTTCGAAATCGTAGCCATGGAATCGGCGCGCGGCCTCACCGAGCTCGGTATTCGCGAGCGCCTGTGTATCGGTAATGGCATCCTGACCGTCGAGAATGAGGCGCAGGCCCTGAAGCGCGCCAATCCTAAGGATGGCGACAAGGGCGGCGACGCCGCCCGCGCCTGTCTTCGGCTGATCGAACTCCGCGCCCGGTTCGGCGAACGATGAGCACGAAAGGCGCGCAGCCGAAGCGGCAGAAAGAAGCCCGCCGCGCTTCGCGCCTCGCCGCCGTCCAGGCGATCTATCAGATGGAGCTGACGGGCGCCGACGCCGAAACGGTTGCTGATGAGTTCGTGGCCCACCGTTTTTCCGCGAGTGAAAATGAAAAACCGGATGAGGCGCTGTTCGCAGATATTGTTCGCGGTGTTCCCCACTGGCAGGCCCAGATCGATCGCGCCATCCGCGAATGTCTTGCAAGCGGTTGGCGCATGTCGCGCGTGGACTCGATCGTACGCGCGATCCTGCGTGCCGCCGGGTTCGAGCTTCTCGGGCGCAAGGATATTCCCGCGAAAGTCATCCTCGACGAGTATGTGGATATCAGCCACGCCTTTTTCGCCGGGGAAGAGCCCTCCTTCGTCAACGCCGCGCTCGACAAGATCGCACGCCATGAGCGTCCGCAGGAATTCGGTCTGAAACCGCGGGACGATGCCGCGTCGTTCTGAAAAGCAGCGGCCAGGCGAGTTTGCGCTCATCGCCCGGTATTTCGCGCCGCTCGCAAAGTCGCCTTATGCCTTCGGGCTGCAAGACGATGTTGCGCTTTTGCAATCGCGCGGGAACGTCGTTCTGAAGACGGATTCCTCGATTGAGAGTGTTCATTTCCTTCGCGAAGATCCTGCCGGAACGATCGCGCAGAAAGCGCTCCGCCGCACGTTGTCGGATCTGGCGGCCAAGGGCGCGGAGCCTCTGGGCTACCTGCTTGCGCTCGCGCTGCCGGACTGGGTCGGGGGACGCTGGCTTCGCGCGTTCGTGCGCGGCCTCCGCTCGGACCAGAGGCGGTTTGCGATTTCGCTGCTCGGCGGCGACACCGCGCACACGCCAGGGCCGCTCTCGATCGCGGTGACGATGGTGGGACGGTTGCCGGCACGCACGTTTCCAAGGCGGAGCGGCGCGCGGCCCGGTGATTGCGTTTTCGTTTCCGGGACACTGGGCGACGCGGGCCTGGGCCTTGAACTCCTGCAGGCGCGCAAACGCGCTCCGTTGGGGCCGATACGCCGCTATCGCTTGCCCGAACCGCGGCTCGCGCTGGGCGCTGCGCTCAGGAACCTCGCCAGTGGGAGCATCGATGTTTCGGATGGCCTGCTCGCGGATCTCGGTCACATCGCGAGCACGTCCGGAGTCGAGATCCTTGTTGATGCCGCACGCATTCCTCTTTCCCAAGCGGTCCGGGAGCATTGGCAGAACAAGGCGGTGCTGCAGGCTGCTACCGCAGGCGATGACTATGAGATCGCGTTCACCTGCGCGCCGCGCGCTCGTGAAAGGGTTCTTGCGGCAGCGCGCAAGGCGCGAACGCGCGTGACCGAAATCGGTGTCGCGCGAGCCGGGCGAGGGATCGTGCTCCTCGACGCGCGCGGCCGGCCCATTCGCGTTCCCAGCATGGGTTACGAACACTGAGGTGCATGGGGGCACAGCCTGGACCAGGTCCCGGTACCCCCTTCGCCCGCTGGCTCGCTTCGCTCGCAGCGGGCACCTCCCCCGAGGGCGCACCGAGGCGAATTTGCCCAACGCAATCGTTGCCTCTTGAGTCTGGTTTTGGCATGTTCCGCCGCCCTTGAAGCGGAGCTTGCATCCCGGCTGCCCAGGCAGACCCGAGGATGACCGGCCATGGGGACGGCGGGCCTTTCGCGCCGGCCGATGGATCCAAAAATTCAGGGGATTTTCTCCATGAGCCTCGGGCCAGTTCTTCCGATCGTTTTGCTTTGCGGCGTGCTCGCGCTGATCTATGGCGCGCTGACCGTTCGCTCGGTGCTTTCCAAAAACGCCGGCAATGCCCGGATGCAGGAAATTGCCGCGGCGATCCAGGAGGGCGCCTCCGCGTATTTGCGCCGCCAATACACAACGATCGCCATCGCGGGTGTCGTGATCTTCATCCTCGCCTTTGCCGTGTTCGGCTGGCATGTTGCCATTGCCTACCTGATCGGCGCCGTACTTTCCGGAGCCGCTGGTTTCATCGGCATGAACGTTTCCGTGCGCGCCAATGTGCGCACGGCGGAAGCCG
>Ga0070734_10004370_pt1 | contig 13527 bp, 8 predicted proteins | sample Coa_R1_8_FD_66444 | JGI IMG/M metagenome (GOLD analysis project Ga0070734, IMG submission 66444) | Surface soil microbial communities from Centralia Pennsylvania, which are recovering from an underground coalmine fire - Coalmine... | ecosystem: Environmental > Terrestrial > Soil > Unclassified ...
CCCTGGTCGCACCGGGGGGAGAGCCGGGCGGTACGGGCCGGACTGATGTAGACCGGCGGCTGGCGTTACGCTCGTAGGTGTTACTGGCTGGCGAAGCACGGGCCGCCCGGCCCCACAGCGGGGTGCCCGGCCGGAGGTGAACGGTGAGCGCAGCGGAACCGGGCAGCTGGCTACGGCGCCGTCCGCGTAGCCGCCAAAGCGTGCGCCGTCCGGCGCCGGTGCGCCTGGTGACCAGGCTCGTGGTGGCGCAGGCGGCCGCGGCGGGCGCGGTGGGCCTGGCGTTCAGCCGGCGGCACCTGCCGTCCGTGCTCATCACCCTCGCGCTGGTGATTTCGCTGTGCGCACTCGCATTCCTGGTCAGATCGGGCGCCCGGGGCGCGTGGCTGACCGCGGTGGGGTTCGAAAGCGTGTTCTTCGTGTACGGGGTGTCCAGGTTCGTTGTCGCCCGTTACGTCGGGGGCACGCTGTTCGCGTTGGTCGTAGCCGGCACTTTGCTCCATCCCGCCGTGGCGCGGGCTTACTCGGCCGTGCCGGGCGGACTGTCCGGCCATGAGCGTGGTGAGGTGGGCTTTGGTGATGCCACAGGCGAGACGTTCGGCGAACACGCCGCTGGCTGACCGGCGGGGAGGGTGCGTGCCGGGGCACGGCACCCGCCCGGCTACCATCACCCGAAGCAAGGCATCCGACCCGAGGGGATAGCGGACCGCGTGAGCGTGCTCAACGAGATCCTGGAAGGCGTGCGCACCGATCTGGCCGCCCGCCAGCGGCAGACGCCGCTGGAGCGGCTCAAGGAGATCGCCAAGCAGGCGGCTTCGCCCCGAGACGCAGCCGCCGCGCTCAGTGGCCAGGACGTGGCCGTCATCGCCGAGGTCAAGCGCGCCAGCCCGTCCAAGGGCACGATGGCGGCGATCGACGACCCGGCGGCGCTCGCCGGCGACTACGAGGCCGGTGGGGCGAGCGTCATCAGCGTCCTCACCGAGCCCCGCCACTTCGGCGGCAGCCTGGAAGACCTCGCCGCGGTCAGGGAACGGGTGGCCGTGCCGGTGCTGCGCAAGGACTTCATCATCAGCTCCTACCAGCTCTGGGAGGCACGCGCGCACGGCGCCGACATGGTCCTGCTGATCGTGGCCGCGCTGGAGCAGAACGCCCTGGTGTCACTGGTCGAGCGGGCCGTGTCGATCGGGCTCGTGCCCCTGGTCGAGGTGCACACCGACGCGGAGGTCGTGCGCGCGGTGGAGGCCGGGGCCAGGATCATCGGCGTGAACGCGCGCGACCTGACCACCCTGGAGGTGGACCGGGGCGTTTTCGCCCGGCTCGCCCCGCTGATCCCCAGTCACGTCATCAAGATCGCGGAATCGGGGATCCGGGGCCCCCGGGACCTGTTCGCCTACGCGGCCGCCGGGGCGGACGCCGTGCTGGTAGGGGAGAGCCTGGTCACCGGCAAGGACCCACGATCGGCCGTGGCCGACCTGGTGACCGCGGGTTCCCACCCGGCGCTGCGCGGCGACCGGCCATGAGCGGTGGCAACTCCACGGCCGGGCCTGCCGCTGCGCCGGGCTCCGCTGCGCCAGCGGGCGCCGCGCTGGCGGAGGTGCCCGACGCGGGCGGTCATTTCGGCGGTTACGGCGGGCGGTTCGTCCCCGAGTCGCTGATCTCCACCCTGAATGAACTGGATGCCCAGTACGCGGCCGCCAAGGCCGACCCGGCGTTCCATGCCGAACTCGAGGCCCTGCTCCGTGGTTATGCGGGCAGGCCGACACTGCTCACCCGGGCCCACCGGTTCTCCGCCGCGGCCGGGTGCCAGGTGCTGCTCAAGCGCGAGGACCTGGCCCACACCGGCTCGCACAAGATCAACAATGTGCTCGGCCAGGTGCTGCTGGCCAGGCGGATGGGCAAGACCCGGGTGATCGCCGAGACCGGGGCCGGGCAGCACGGGGTGGCTACCGCCACGGCCTGTGCGCTGTTCGGCCTGGACTGCGCCGTGTACATGGGCGAGGAGGACACCCGCAGGCAGGCGTTGAACGTGGCCCGGATGCGGATGCTCGGTGCGGAGGTCATCCCGGTCACGATCGGCACCCGCACGCTCAAGGACGCCATGAACGAGGCGTTCCGCGACTGGGTCACCACGGTCGCCAGCACGCACTACTGCATCGGCTCGGTCGGCGGACCGCACCCGTTCCCGATGATGGTCAGGGACTTCCAGCGGGTCATCGGCGTCGAGGCGCGCCAGCAGGTCCTTGACCTGGCCGGGCGGCTGCCCGACGCGGTGATCGCCTGCGTCGGCGGCGGGTCCAACTCGATCGGCATCTTCCACGCGTTCCTGCCGGACTCCTCCGTGACGCTGATCGGCTGCGAGGCCGGTGGCGACGGGCTGGACACCGGCAGGCACGCGGCGACCATGGTCGCCGGGTCCGACGGGGTGCTGCACGGCATGCGGACCCGGGTGCTGCAAGACCGCGACGGCCAGACGCTCGCCACCCACTCGATCTCCGCGGGCCTGGACTATCCCGGGGTCGGCCCCGAGCACGCCTGGCTCGCCGAGAGCGGCCGGGCCAGCTACCGGGCCATCACCGACGGCCAGGCCATGGAGGCCTTCTCGGTGCTGTGCCGGACCGAGGGCATCATCCCGGCGCTGGAATCCGCGCACGCGCTGGCGGGCGCGCTCCAGGTGGGCAGGGAACTGGGCCCGGGCGCGCTGCTGCTGGTGAACCTGTCCGGCCGCGGTGACAAGGATGTCGCCACGGCCTCGAAATGGTTCGGGCACCTGAGCGCCGAGGCACTCGACGCGGCAGTCAGCCAATGACCGCCGTCGGCGCGGCGTTCGCCAGGGCCGCGGGGGAGGGCCGCGCGGCCCTCGTCGGATACCTGCCGGCCGGTTTCCCGAGCGTGGACGGGGCGATCGAGGCGGCCAGGGCGATGGCAGAGGCCGGCGCCGACGTGATCGAGATCGGCCTGCCATACACCGACCCGCTGCTGGATGGCCCGGTCGTCCAGGCGTCCATGGACCGGGCGCTGGCCGGCGGGACCAGGCCCGCCGATGTGCTGCGCACCGTCGAGGCCGTGGCCGCCACCGGCGTGGGTGTGCTGGTCATGACCTACTGGAACCCGGTCGATCACTACGGCGTGCGCGCCTTTGCCCGCGACCTGGCCGGGGCGGGCGGTAGCGGGCTCATCACTCCCGACCTGACACCGGAGGAGGCCGGGCCCTGGCTGGAAGCGGCCGCCGAGCACGACCTCGACCGGGTGTTCCTGGTGGCGCCGAGTTCTACCCCGGAGCGCATCGAGCTGATCACCAAGGTCTGCGCCGGGTTCGTCTACGCGGTGGCCGTCATGGGCATCACCGGCGCCAGGGACCGGGTCGGCGAGGCCGCGGCGGGCGTGGTGAGCCGGATCCATGCCTGCACCGACCTGCCCGCCGCGGTGGGCCTGGGCGTGCGGGACGGTGCCCAGGCGGCGGAGATAGCGGGCTTCGCCGATGGCGTGATCGTCGGTTCCGCGTTCGTGCAGCGCCTCCTCGATGCGCCGGACCTGGCCTCCGGCGTCCAGGGGGTGCGTGAGCTGACCGGGGATCTCGCGGCGGGCGTGCGCCGCCCTGCCCGGGCCGCCCGCTGACCTCACTCGCTGCGACGCGGCGTTACGGTACCTGTGACGACCAGGAATTTGTCTGTCTCCAGGGGTTTCGCCCCCCAGCCTGCGCGGGCAAGAACGCACGGGTGGCGTAATCTGGACGTAATCCCGGAGCGGTAGCTCACAAGGCCACCAGCCGCATCACCGGCGCCGCCCCGCGGCAGGGCCAATGTTGTCCCGAATCCGCACGCGATAACGCGAATACGGACGAGACGACATGGAGCATTGATGGCCCTTGCCGGTTCGAGTAACCCCGCATGCGGTCCCGGCCTGTATGACAGCCGGTACGAGCACGATGCTTGTGGCGTCGGGTTTGTCGCTGATCTGTCCGGGCGCAAGACCCATCACACCGTTGCCCAGGCGCTCACCGTGCTGCGGAACCTGGACCATCGCGGCGCCAAGGGCAGCGACCCGGACACCGGTGACGGCGCCGGGATCCTCACCCAAATGCCGGACGCCCTGTTCCGCGCGTCCTGCGGGTTCGAACTGCCCGCCCCGGGCAGCTACGCCGCCGGGCTGATCTTCCTGCCCACGGACGCCGCGGAGTGCGCACGGGCGCAGGCGGCCGTCGCCGAACTGGCGGCGCAGGAGGGACTCTCCGTCCTCGGCTGGCGCGACGTCCCGCACGACGCCACCCAGTGCGGCAAGGGCGCGCGGGCCACGATGCCGCGCCTGGCGCAGTTGTTCGTCGCCGCGTTGACGGGGGATGGCGAGACAGGTGGGGACACCGGGCTGGCCCTGGACCGGCGGGCGTTCTGCCTGCGCAAGCGGATGGAGCACGAGACCGGCCTGTACCCGGCCAGCCTGTCGTCCGCGACGATCGTCTACAAGGGCATGCTCACCGCGCTGCAACTGCTGCCGTTCTACCCCGACCTGTCCGACCCGGCCTACACCTCGGCGTTGGCCCTGGTGCACTCCCGGTTCTCCACGAACACGATGCCGTCCTGGCCGCGCGCCCACCCGTACCGGTTCATCGCGCACAACGGCGAGATCAACACCGTGCGCGGCAACCGCAACTGGATGCGGGCCCGCGAGGCGATGCTGTCCTCCGGCCTGTTCCCGGAGTCACAGGACGGGCGCGGCCTTGAGCGGCTGCTGCCGATCCTGACCGAGTCGGCCAGCGACTCCGCCAGCTTCGACGAATGCCTGGAACTGCTCTACCTCGGCGGCCGGTCGGTGCCGCACGCGATCCTCATGATGATCCCCGAACCGTGGGAGAACCACGAGGAGATGGACCCGGCGCGGCGCGCGTTCTACCGGTTCCACGCCTCGCTGATGGAGCCCTGGGACGGCCCCGCGTGCGTGGCGTTCACCGACGGGACCGTGGCGGGCGCGGTGCTCGACCGCAACGGCCTGCGCCCGGGCAGGTACTGGGTCACCCAGGACGGCCTGGTGATCCTGGCCAGCGAGGTCGGCGTGCTCGACCTCGACCCGGCCACCGTGGTCCGCAAGGGGCGGCTGCAGCCGGGGCGGATCTTCCTCGCCGACACCGGCAGCCACCGGATACTCGAGGATGCCGACGTCAAGGCGGCGCTCGCGGCCGAGCACCCGTACGCCGAGTGGCTGCACGCGGGCCTCATGCACCTGGACGACCTGCCCGACCGGCACCGGGCGCTGCCCGGCACCGCGGAACTCACCACCAGGCAGCGGGCCAGCGGTTACACCGAGGAGGAACTGCGGCTGCTGCTGGGCCCGATGGCCACGGCCGGCGTAGAGCCGATCGGATCCATGGGCACCGACACCCCTATCGCCGTGCTCTCCGACCGGCCCCGGCTGCTGTTCGACTACTTCGCCCAGCTGTTCGCCCAGGTGACCAACCCGCCGCTGGACGCGATCAGGGAGGAGCTTGTCACCTCTCTTGAGACCTCCACCGGCGCCGAGCAGAACCTGCTGGAGCCCGGCCCGGCCTCGTGCCGCCAGATCGTGCTGCCCTTCCCGGTGATCAGCGACAACGATCTCGCCAAGATCATCCACATCAACCATGACGGCAACCTGCCCGGCTTCGACGCCTATGTGGCCGACGGCCGCTACCGGGTGGCCGGCGGCGGCGCGGCGCTGCGCGCGCGGCTGGCCGAGATCTGTGCCGAGGTGACGGCCGCGATCGAGGGCGGCACCCGGATCGTGGTGCTGTCCGACCGGGGCGGCGCCGACCCGGCGGGCGAGGTCGACCCCGCGCTCGCGCCGATCCCGTCGCTGCTGCTGTGCGGCGCGGTGCACCACCACCTGATCAGGGAGCGGACCCGGACCCGGGTGGGGCTCGTGGTGGAGTGCGCCGACGCCCGCGAGGCGCACCACATCGCGCTGCTCGTCGGCTACGGCGCGGCCCTGGTCAACCCGTACCTGGCGCTGGAGTCGGTGCAGGACATGGTGCGCCGCGGTGTCCTTGAGAACGTGTCAGCGGACAAGGCGTCGGCGAACCTCATCAAGGCGCTCGGCAAGGGCCTGCTGAAGATCATGTCCAAGATGGGCGTGTCCACGGCCGCGTCCTACCACGGTGCCCAGATCTTCGAGGCGATCGGCCTGGGCGATGAGGTGGTGAGCACCTGCTTCACCGGCACCACGTCACGGCTGGGCGGCGGCGGTTTCGATGTGCTGGCCGCCGAGGTGGCCCGCCGCCATACCAGGGCGTTCGGCGGCCGCGAGGCCGGGCTGGCACACCAGCGGCTGGAAACCGGCGGGGAGTACCAGTGGCGCCGCGACGGGGAACGGCATCTGTTCAACCCGGAGACCGTGTTCAAGCTCCAGCACGCCACCCAGGCCCGGCGGTACGAGATCTTCAAGGAGTACACCCGGCTGATAGACGACTCCGCCGCCCGCCTGATGACGCTGCGCGGGCTGCTGCGGATCCGGGGCGTGGACGTGCCCCAGGCACGGCCGCCGGTCCCGATCGAGGAGGTCGAACCGGTCTCGGCCATCGTGCGCCGCTTCGCCACCGGCGCCATGTCCTACGGCTCGATCTCCGCCGAGGCGCACGAGACCCTGGCGATCGCGATGAACCGGCTCGGCGGCAAGTCCAACACCGGGGAGGGCGGGGAGGACCCCCGCCGGTTCGTCCGGGACCCGAACGGTGACCTGCGCAGGTCCGCGGTCAAGCAGGTGGCCAGCGGCCGGTTCGGGGTGACCAGCGAGTACCTGGTCAACGCCGACGACCTGCAGATCAAGATGGCGCAGGGCGCCAAGCCGGGGGAGGGCGGGCAACTGCCCGGGCACAAGGTGTACCCGTGGATCGCCCAGACCCGTTACTCCACCCCCGGCGTCGGGCTGATCTCGCCCCCGCCACACCACGACATCTACTCGATCGAGGACCTCGCCCAGCTCATCCACGACCTGAAGAACGCCAACCCGGCCGCTCGGGTGCACGTCAAGCTGGTCGCCGAGGTGGGCGTCGGCACCGTGGCCGCCGGAGTGTCCAAGGCGCACGCCGACGTGGTGCTCATCTCCGGCCACGACGGCGGCACCGGGGCCGCGCCGCTGACCAGCATCAAGCACGCCGGGGCACCGTGGGAGATCGGCCTGGCCGAGACCCAGCAGACGCTGCTGCGCAACGGGCTGCGGGACCGGATCGTGGTCCAGGCGGACGGCCAGCTCAAGACAGGGCGCGACGTGATCATCGCGGCCCTCCTCGGCGCCGAGGAGTTCGGCTTCGCCAGCGCGCCGCTCGTCGTGTCCGGCTGCGTCATGATGCGCGTCTGCCACCTGGACACCTGCCCGGTCGGCGTGGCCACCCAGAACCCGGAGCTGCGCAAGCGCTTCACCGGCCGGCCCGAGTTCGTGGTCAACTTCTTCGAGTTCATCGCCGAGGAGGTCAGGGAGTACCTGGCCGCGCTCGGCTGCCGCACCCTCGACGAGGCCGTGGGCCGTGCCGACCTGCTCGACACCGCACCGGCAGTGAGCCACTGGAAGGCCGCGGGGCTTGACCTCAGCCCCGTCCTGCACGTGCCGGAACTGCCCGAGGGCGAGTCCAGGCACCACCGCACCAGCCAGGACCACGGCCTGGACCGCGCGCTCGACAACACCCTGATCCAGCTCGCCGAGGGCGCCCTCGCCGACGCGACCCCGGTCACCCTCGACCTCCCGGTCCGCAACGTGAACCGGACGGTGGGGACGATGCTCGGCTACGAGGTGACCAAGCGGTGGGGCGGCCAGGGCCTGCCTGACGACACGATCACCGTCCGGTTCACCGGGTCCGCGGGCCAGTCGTTCGGCGCGTTCCTGCCGCGCGGCATCACCCTGCGGCTGGCCGGGGACGCGAACGACTACCTGGCGAAAGGGCTGTCCGGTGGGCGGATCGTGGTCGCCCCCGACCCGGCGGCGCCGTTCGCGGCCGAGACCCAGATCATCGCGGGCAACGTGATCGGCTACGGCGCGACCGGCGGGGAGATCTTCCTGCGCGGCATCGTCGGCGAGCGGTTCTGCGTGCGCAACTCCGGCGCGGTCGCGGTCGCCGAGGGCACCGGGGACCACGGCTGCGAGTACATGACCGGCGGCACCGTGGTGGTGCTCGGCCGGACCGGGCGAAACTTCGCCGCGGGCATGTCCGGCGGCACCGCCTACCTGCTCGACCCGGACCTGCGCCGGGTGAACACCGGCATGGCCGACCTCGAGCCGGTGGACGCCGCGGACGCGGAACTGCTCCGCGGGCTGGTCGAGCGGCATCACGCGGAGACCGGCTCGGTGGTCGCGGCGCGGCTGCTCACCGACTGGGACGCGGCGCTGCCCCGGTTCGCCAAGGTCATGCCGCACGACTACAAACGGGTGCTGGAGGCCGCCCGCCGCGCCGAGCGCGAGGGCCTGGACGTCAACGCGGCCGTCATGGCCGCCGCGCACGGGTGAGGGGCGTCATGGCTGATCCCAAGGGCTTCCTGACCACGCCGCGGGTGACTCCGTCCCGCCGCCCGGTGAGCGTGCGGATCTCGGACTGGCGCGAGGTCTACACCGAGTTCGGCACCGCACGGCTGGAACTGCAGGCCGGGCGGTGCATGGACTGCGGCATACCGTTCTGCCACCAGGGCTGCCCGCTGGGCAACCTCATCCCGGAGTGGAACGACCTGGTCTGGCGCGAGGACTGGGCGGAGGCGTCCCGGCGGTTGCACGCCACCAACAACTTCCCCGAGTTCACCGGGCGGCTGTGCCCGGCGCCGTGCGAGAGCGCCTGCGTGCTCGGCATCAACTCGGATCCGGTGACGATCAAGCAGGTCGAGGTGGAGATCGCGGACCTGGCGCTCGCGTCCGGCTGGGTGGCGCCCGAGCCACCGGCCGTGCTGACCGGTCGCACGGTGGCCGTCGTGGGCTCCGGCCCGGCCGGCCTGGCGGCCGCGCAGCAGCTCACCAGGGCCGGTCACACGGTGACGGTGTACGAGCGCGCGGAGGCGCCCGGCGGCCTGCTCCGCTTCGGCATCCCCGAGTTCAAGCTGGAAAAGCGGCACCTGGACCGGCGCCTGGACCAGATGCGCGCCGAGGGCACGATCTTCGCCTGTGGCGTTGACGTGGGCCGCGACGTGACCGCCGCGCAGTTGCGGGCCGAGCACGACGCCGTGGTGCTGGCCGGCGGCGCGACCATTCCCAGGGGCCTGCCGGTGCCCGGCGCGGACCTGGCCGGGGTACACCAGGCCATGGAGTACCTGCCCGCATCGAACCGGGCCGTTGCCCACGGCACCCAGACACCGATCAGCGCGCACGGCAGGCACGTGGTGATCATCGGCGGCGGGGACACGGGCGCCGACTGCGTCGGCACCGCGCACCGGCAGGGCGCGGCGTCGGTGACCCAGCTCGAGATCATGCCCAGGCCACCGGACGCCCGGCCGGACGTCCAGCCGTGGCCGACCTACCCGATGATCTACCGGGTGTCCAGCGCCCATGAGGAGGGCGGCGAGCGGGTGTACGCCGTGTCCACGCAGGCGTTCCTCGGCGATGACGGCGGGCGGGTGCGGGCGTTGCAGCTGGTGGAGGTGGAAGGTCCGGCCGCCCGCTTCGCGCCTGTTCCCGGTACAGAACGACGGCTCAAGGCCGATCTGGTCCTGCTCGCCATGGGGTTCACCGGGGCCGACCGGGCGGGGCTGCTCGACGACCTGGGCGTGGACATGGATGCCCGGGGGAACGTGGCGCGGGATGCCGCCTACGCCACGTCCGTCCCCGGCGTTTTCGTGGCCGGCGACATGGGCCGTGGCCAGTCGCTGATCGTCTGGGCGATCGCCGAGGGGCGGTCCGCGGCCGCCGCCGTGGACGCCCACCTGATGGGCACCACGGCATTGCCCGCGCCCATCCCGCCCACCGCCCGCTCGCTGACCTGACGCGCCCGACGGTCAGGAGGCCGCGACGCCCGTCGCGCCGCGGCCGATCGGCACGGTGGCCTGGATGTGGCCGGTCGCGGTGGCGATCACGTACAGCTTGGCTGTTTTCGCCCCGGTCACGTAGGCAGTAGACCCGTCGCCGCTCACCGCGACCGCGCTGGGCGCCCCGGCGAGCGCGATCCTGCGGGCCACGGTGGCGGTGCCGGCGTTGACAACGACGAGCCGGCCGGTGGAATCGGCCAGGTAGACGCGCGTCCCGTCCGGGCTGACCGCTACGGCGACCGGCTTTCCGCCGACCTTGACCCTGGCGGCCACGGTGCCCGTCGCAGCGGCCACGGCGACCAGTTGGCCGGTGGCGCTGGCCAGGTACACGGTCGACCCGTCGGGGCTGACCGCCACCGCGTCCGGGGAGCCGCCCACCTTGATCCTGGCCGTCACCGTGCCGGTGGCCGCGCTGACGACGTCGAGCTTCCCGGTCGCATCGGCGACGTAGACGGTGGACCCGTCCGGGCTGACCGCGACCCCCTCCGGAACCCCGCCGACCTTGATCACGGCACTGACCGTGCCCGCGGTCGCGTTGACGGCATCCAGGTGCCCGGCCGCGTCGGCGGCGTACACCGTGGACCCGTCCGGGCTCACGGCGACCGCATCGGGGCTGCCGCCGAGCGGGATGGCCGGGCCGGCCGTGCCCGCCGCCGTGCCGAACACGTCGAGCCGGTCCTTGTCGTCGGCCACGTAGACCCGGGACCCGTCCGGGGTGACGGCCAGCGCGTCCCCGGAGCCGCCCATGCCGACGGTCGACAGCACGGTGTTCGTGGACGGGTCGATGACGTGCAGCGATCCCGACGAGCTGGTGGTGTACACCCGCGGGGCGCTGGCCGGGGCGACCGTCGCGGTCACCGCGGCCGGCTTGTAGCCCACCTGGTACACCAGCCCGTTCCCGGCATCGGTCCCGGTCACCGTGCCGAACGTGCCTGCCACCGAGCCCGCGGAGACCAGCGTGGCGGAGCTGCCCTGCGGCGGCGTGGTCCCGTCGCCGGCCAGGGCCAGCGTCCCGGCCAGCGACGCGGCGCCGGTCGCGGTGACCGACGCGGAGCCGAACTTCGAGCCCACCGCCAGGCTGGTGGTCCCGGCCGCTTCCTGGGTGTAGCTGCCGCTGACATCCAGCGTCCCGCCGAGTTGCACGGTGCCCGCGTTGTCCACCGAGCCCGGGCTGATGGCCAGCTTGACGCCGGGATCCACGCTGATCGTGCCGCCGGCGTTGTCCACCGAGCCAGAGATCGTCCGCCCCGCCAGCGCGTTGTATTGCGAGGCGCTGATGGTCCCCTGGTTCGTGATGACATCCCCGGCGGGGACGGCCAGCGTGGCGTTCCCCGGCGGGCAGTTGGTGGGACCGGATGACCGCAGGACGATGGTGCCGCCGTTCGTGAAGCTTCCGGTCGCGTTGAGCGTGGCGTCGGCCGGGCCGCACGACGACTCGGTTGACGAACTTTCCCCAAATATCTCCAGCTCCTGGCCGGTATGAATGTCACCGGTCATGGCGACGGAGCCGAAGGTCAGGAAGTCGGCCGTCCCGGAGCCGGCGACGACCAGACTGCTGCCATCGGTCAAGTCGGCGAACCCGCTCGACATGGTGCCCGCGTTCTGGGTGAACGTGGTCCCGGAACCCATCCCCACAGAGCCCCCGGTGCCGATGTCTCCCCCCGCGTCGTTGGCGAAGGTGGACCCGGCGCTACCCAGCTCACCGCTTGTGTTGAAGAACGAGACGGCGCCCTCGATCGAGCCCTCGTTGGTCATCGTGACGCCGTTCGCCGGCACGTTGAGCCCGGGTGAGTTCGAGCCGTTGATGACGCCTTGGTTGTCGAAGGTCATGGACGGCGCGGTCGCGTTGATCTGCAGCGGGCCGTTGTCGGTGATCGTGCCGGTGTTGGTGATCGTGCCCGCGACGAGGTTGTCGACACTGCCGCTGAACTGCGGTGCCTCAACAAGCACCGTCCCGCCCAGGTTCATGGTGGTACCCGCGCCGTTGGCGAGGACGGCGGTGAAAGCCGCCTGCGAACTTGGGCAGCTTTGCCCGTCCTGCAGGTCGAGAACGCCGCCTGGGACGACGTCAAGGGAGGAGGAGGGGGTCTCCAGGAACAGCCGGTTGTTGAAGGCTCCTGCCGCCTGGCAGCCGGGGAGGACGAGCGACTCCTGGCCGGCTCCCGAGCCGTCACCGAGGACAACATCGCTGACCAACGTGTCCCCGCCAGGAAGCGTCACCTGATACGTGCCGGCCACCGTGATGCACGCGACGCCCGTCGGCACGCCGTTGGTCCACATGGCGGGGTTGGTCCATGATCCGCTGACCGGCGCCGCCCACGAGTCGGTGCAGGCAGGTGGCGTGGTGACTGTGGCATCGGCCGCTGCCGCCACCCCTTGGGAAAAGGCACCGGACACCACGATCGCCAGCGCGGCGATGAGGGCGCGGCTGCGCGAGAACGGGCGAGGCATGGCTCCTCCGTGGCTGATCTGGGCGTCCGGTGGGGTGTGCCGCTCCGGGCCGCCGCGCACGGCAACGGCCCGGAGCAGCCCTTCAGCTAAGACTCGTCAATCCGGCCGTACCACACATCGGCAGCAGTACGTATCCGTGGCGGCGTGAATTGACTAGGTGTCCGCGGGTTACGGCAGCGTGGCTATCCCGGTCGCGTTGACGACCTGGTGCCAGGCCACCGGTGGCTTGTTGAGGTCGCACTTGCCGCCCGAGCGCGCCGCGATGGCGAGGATGCTCAGCTTGTAGGTGCCGCTGCCGGTGACCCCGGAGTATGCGCCGGTGCCACCGGTCAGCGTGTAGGTGCCGTGGAAATTGAGGGTGGCCAGGCAGGTCTTCGGGTTAACGGACTGTGTGCCCTTACCGGACGAGTGCTTGAGGCTGACGGTCCCGTTGGCGAACACGAACTTCGCCGTATTCGCCGTCTGGTTCTCCTGGTCGGCTCCGGCTGCGGTGAATACGCCGCTGGTGATGACGCTGGGCGTTCCAGTGGCCGACGTGGTCATGATCTGGAACGACTCGGCCCCCGAGGTGGCCGCCCGCGCTGGGTGCGGCGCGGCCGCCGCGGCCATTGCGCCCGTCGTGGCGATGACCCCGGCGGTCGCGACGGCCCCCGCTGCCGCGATCAGCCTGGTGTGGTGCTTGAACATGGTGGTTTCCTCCGTGTGATCCCGCTGGTCCCTGACCTGGTGCCAGCGATTCCTTGCCCGGGACGCTACGGGGCGGGCCCGGGCACGTGAACGCGGAAAACCACATGCTTTGGGCGGTCCCGGCGGCGGGCGCACCAGTGCTCGGCCGGCTGGCATCCGCGTACTCTGCTGCCATGCCAGACGGCGTGTTCGGCCGGGACGCCGAATTGAGCGCGCTTGAGACGTTCCTCGCCGGGCTGGCATCGTCGCCCGGGACACTGGTGCTGGCCGGAGAGGCCGGCGCCGGGAAAACCACTGTGCTTCGGGCCGGGCTCGAGCGTGCGGAACGCCTGGGCTACACGGTGCTGCGCACGCTGCCGTCGCCCAGCGACATGCGGCTGGCTTTCGCCGGGCTGGCCGACCTGCTCGGCTCGCGCCTTGACGCGATCCT
>Ga0070734_10004371_pt1 | contig 13525 bp, 5 predicted proteins | sample Coa_R1_8_FD_66444 | JGI IMG/M metagenome (GOLD analysis project Ga0070734, IMG submission 66444) | Surface soil microbial communities from Centralia Pennsylvania, which are recovering from an underground coalmine fire - Coalmine... | ecosystem: Environmental > Terrestrial > Soil > Unclassified ...
CTTCTCGACGGCCAGATCGATCCCGGCTACAGCGGCAGCCTGCTGCTCGATCCGCAGAACATCAACATCACCACGGTCGCAGGTCACAACAATCCGGCGGGCTCGACTGTCAGCGAGAACTTCATCGAGAACTTCCTCGATGGCGGCCATCACACACTTACGCTGACGGCCAATCACGACATCACCTTCACGGCCGCCAGCAATTTCCATGTCCTGGACTTCAACTCCGGCAACCTGCGCCTGGTCGCCGGCGCCACTTACCATGGTGGCTCGATTCTGTTCGACGCCAATCACTACGAAATCCGCGCCGGCGCCGGCAGCGTCAACATGGTTGCCCATAATGGAACCTACGTTGGCGAAAGCTACGCCGCCGGCAACATCGGGTCCTCATACCATCGCGTGAGCGTCGTCACCGGGCGTGGCAACGACTTCGGCGGAATGTACGCGGGCGTCACCCAGGCGGGCGACGTCGTCCTGAATGCCGGCGGCGATATCTTCGTCGGCAACGTCACGGTCAAGTCCAGCGGCAACAGCAATTTCAGTGCCGTATTCTTGGCCAACGCCGGACATAACTTCGATGCCACAGGCCAGATCGACGTGGAAGCCCATGCCCATGGCGTGGGCGCCGAAAATGCCAACGCGGAAATAGCGATCACGGCCGCAAGCGACATCGTCCTAAACGGGATCAGAGATGTCGCCTCGGCCTTCGAATCCGGCGGCGGCGGGAATGCCATCGCTGAAGCCGGTGTAACGCTCAACGTCCATGGCGGGCTTACTGACTTCGGGGCCGAGACAGTAACGGCGAACGTGGGTGGGCATTCGGGCAACGTGTTTGAGGCCAATGCCCACTACGCCGCCAGCAACGCATCCTACGTTCAGATCGATGGCGCCCTCGACGTAACCGCGAAAGCCAACGATTACAGCGCCAACATCGACGAAGCCAAGGCCAGGGCCATTTTCGCCAATGACGGCCCTCTCGCTTTGAATTCGCTCGAGGTAAAGGCGACGGCCCTCGGCATTGCTTTGGGCAGCGGCGTGGGTCTCGATTTCGCCAGCGCCCTTGGCTCCATCCATGCCGGCGCGGTGACGATAAACAACAGCGCCGTCGTGGAGGCCAACGCCGCAGCACCCCTGGCGTCTTACGTGCGGGCGAATGCACATCTCACAGTCAACGGCAGTCATATCAACATCGGAGGGGATGCGAGTGTCGAGGCTCTTGCCAACGACGGAATCCTCGGAAACAGCGGTGGCGTCGCAATTGCAAATCTATTCCTGACCGCGACCGAAGGAGAAGCCTCCGTCCAAGGCAACGTGACCGTCGAAGCGTTGGCCCTGGCCGCCGGCAGCTCGAAGGACGCCAACGCGTTCGCGAATCTACGGATCAACGCCGGCGGCATCGAGATCGGCAGCAACGTAACAGTCACGGCCAATGCGCAAATCGGCCACATGATCTTCGGGGATTCCCTTGCGCCCGTGGCCTCGGCGAGCGCCAACCTTCTGGCCCGCGGGGGAAGCATTAACATTGGCGGAGATCTCGACGTCGAAGCGGTCGTGAGCAGCGTCAATAGCGCCAGCGTCACGGCCAAGGCTCGTGCGGACCTGAATGCGTTCGCCAACATAACCGTCGGCGGATCGACCAAGGTCTTCGCCAACGCCGTCGGCGATGCCGGTGCCTTGGCCAGCGCGAGTCTTCTCGTCCATGGCGAGGGCTTCTTCGTCAATGGTTGCCTGACCGTCGAAGCGAGCGCTGAGGACTTTGGCGCCGGGAAGGCGGTGGCGCTGGCGAACGCCGATATTACCGCTAGTTATTCAGGTGCGGGCCGAGAGGTTCAAATCAACGGCAGCGTTTCCGTCATCGCCAACGCTCAAGATCCCGCAGGCAGTTCAGCGCTGGCCAGCGCAATCCTGCACATCACGGGCGGTCATATCACCATCGGCCGCGGGTCGGTGGAAGAGGGCTCGTACGGCGACGTGAACGTCGAAGCGATCGCCGACGACGGCGCAACCGTGATTGGCCAAGCATATGCCAATGCGGATGCCAGCATCAACGGCACCGGCGAGGTCGATGTTCTCGGAAATATTTTCGAGTTGGCTAGCGCCATCGATGCCGGCCGCGGTAATCACATTGTCGACTCGACCGCATCGGCCTCGGCCAATGCCCACCTCTCCATAAACGGCAGCAAAGTCCACCTGGGGCGCGCCTCGGGGGATTCCGCGAACAATCCTGCGGTCGGCGTCGTGGCCTTCGCCAGCGGCATCGACAATGCCAACCAGGCATTCGCCAGTGCCAGCGCGAACATCCACGCGTGCAGACAAGTCGTCATCTCCGGTGGCGCGATCATCCAAGCCAGCGCCATCGAGTCCAACGGCGGGCTCGCCTCGGCCAGGGCGAATGCCCATGTCACCGGCTCCGCCGTGACGATCGGCAACGAGTCGATTGCTTTCAACACAGGCGAAGGCGTCTCGTACCAGAATGTCGGCCTGTTCGTCGGCGCCTTCGCCATCGACAACCGTGGCTCAGGCAAGGCCAACGCTCACGCGACTGCGAGCGTCACGGCAAGCTTCGACGGCTTGGTGACGATCACGGGACCCGTGAACGTGGCGGCGGTGGCGCTCAGCAACAACGGAAACTCGGCCAGCGCGGACGCCGAACTCACTGTCGCCGGGCGCTCGGTCGACATCGGAGCGGGCACCGCTAGCGCGGGCGTCGTTGTTGGCGCCAATGCCCAGGATCTTTCCGGGCCCGCCCATGCGAAGGCCCAGGCGGATATCACCGCCAGCGACGGCAACATCTCGATCGACGGATCGCTGGGCGTCCATGCCACCGCCGACAACAGCGGCGGCGGCCCGGCGATCGCCTGCGCCTTCGCCAACCTCGCTGCGGGCAGCGACGGCGGCGGCAGCATCAATATTCATCGCGCGGCGATTGTGAATGCCCTGGCCGACAACGGCAGCGGAGACAGCAACGCGACAGCGGCGTCGGCCAATGCCGCATTGACGTTCTCGAGGGGACGGACCGTCGTGGTCGGTAGCGACATGTCTGTCGTAGCCCACGCAACGAACTTCGGTGGGGGGAAGGTCAAGGCTCACGGCGCGGTCGATTTCGGCACTGCGAGCAACGTCCAGCTCGGCGACGTGCTCATCGACGTCGAGGCGTTGAATCAAAGCTCATCGGGAACCGGCGGCGCTCGCGCGACCGCCAATTTTGCGCTTCACGTGGCGCACGGGAATGTGCAGGGGCTGAATGTCCACGCGGTGGCGACCAGCCATGGAGGAGGGGGAGCCTTCGCCAATGCGTTCGGCAGCATCAATGAGTCGAATATATCGATTCCTGACGGCGTGAGCGTCCTGGCTTCGGCCCTGAATGGACCCAAGGTGGGCAACGCCATAGCGATGGCCGTGCTTGATTTGGACGCTACGGACGGCAACATCGTAGTGGGTAATAACCTGGATGTCCGGGCGCATGCGAACGAGCTAGGCAACGGACTCGCCTCGGCGAGCGCCAACGCCCTGCTCGATCCAGCCGGCAGCGGCACGCACTCGATCAACATTGGCGGCAGCGTTTCCGTCGTAGCCGATGCCTTCAACCTTGGCACACACGGCAACGCCATCGCCCGGGCCGACGCGAATTTCCAGGCTTCGAACGCGGTCAACATCAATAATGCGCTGGTGGTCGACGCCTTTGCTTTCGATTCCTACGGGGCGACGGCCTCGGCCAAGGCCGTCCTGACTATTTCCGGGAAAACGGTCAGCATCGGCCATGGTTTGGAGAGTTTCACGACGATCACGGCTAACGGCGCTCGCGGCAACACCGTCACTTCGGACATCGGAATTTTTGTCGGCGCCTTCGCTATAGATCACGGAGCGGTCGGCAATGCGGTGGCTGACGCCTCTGCCAACATCCACGCCAGCTATGCACCCGATTCCATCGTGTACGGCAATGTAACCGTCGGCGGCGCCGCCATCTTTACCGCCCTCGCCAGCGACACGGGCGGGCATTCGGCCAACGCCCAGGCCGATGTTCATATCAACGGCGCCAACGTCACGTTCGACGGCGGGACCGTGGAAATCAACAGTCCGAACAACGACTTCATCGGCATTTTCGAACGGGCGATTGCGAACGCAGGCAATGACGGCAGGGCAACCGCCAACGCGATCGGCAGCGTCTATGCCAACAGCGCCTTGCTGATCAACGGCGAAGTCGTCGACGTGGCCTATGCGCTAAACCCCGGCGGTGGCGGAAACGCCCTGGCCGATGCCAACCTCGCGCTGACGGCTCATGGCGGCAATGCGACGATTGACGGCTCGCTGCTGGTGGTTGCGCATGCCAGCGACGGGGGAGAGGGCGAGGCGGTCGCCAATGCGTCGGCGAATATTACCGTCGGCGGCTCCAGCAGGACGATCAACATCGCAAGCGGCGCCATCGTCAGCGCTTCGGCGTTCAACGTCCGGGGCCAGGTGGGTCTGGCGGCCTCCGCCAATGCCCATCTCCGGTTCAACGGAGCCACCAATATCGAAGTCGGCAATCAATTGACGGTCAATGCATTCGCCGTTAACACCGGCTCCAGTACCGGCGTCAATTCCCGTGTCGGCGCGGGCCACGTCAATGCGCACGGATCGGTGGGCTTCGGCGCGGCGGCGAAGACCGTCACCTTGGGTGATGTTACGATCGACGTCGCGGCGGTCGACCTGGCAAGCAACGGGTCAGGAGGCGCCACCGCCAGCGCCAACTTCGCGCCCAATCACAGCATCACGCTGAAGCTGACAGGGCTCGACGTCGAAGCCGATGCGACGAGCGCGGGCGGGCACAATGCCTTTGCGAATGCGTACGTAAATATCGACCTAGGCGCGACCGCGTCGATCAACCATGCAGTGACTGTCAAGGCGACCGCGGTTGACGGGTCCTCTCCCGGAAATGCCACCCAGCCGGGTAACGCCACGGCCAGCGCACACTTTATTCTGGCCGCTGCGAGCAAGATCGAGATGGGCGACCTGACGGTCATCGCCAGTGCCACCAACTATGAGCATGGCAACGTGCACGCTTCCGGCACGGTCAATCTCGATCCGCCGACGACCATGACTCTGGGCGATGTGACGATCGACGTAGCCGCTCGCAACCTGGGCAAAGGCGGCATCGGCGGGGCCCACGCCAGCGCGGTCTTCGCACCGAGCGCGGCGATCAATCTGAGCTTGACGGGTCTCGACGTCGAAGCGGACGCGAGCAGCGCGGGCGGGCACAACGCCTTCGCCAATGCGTACGTCAACATTCATGAGACCGGGACCGCCTCAATCTCCCATGGCGTGACGGTCAGGGCGACCGCCGTCGACGGGTCATCTCCCGGAAACGCCGCCCAGCTGGGCCACGCCACGGCCAATGCGCAATTCATTCTCGACGGTGCCACCAAGATCGAGCTTGGCGACCTGACGATCTCGGCCGACGCCACCAACTATGAGAACGGCCAGGTCCACGCCATCGGCAGTCTCCACCTGGATCCTCCCACCAACGTGACCATGGGGGATGTGACGATCAAGGTCGCGGCGCTCAATCTGGGTGCCGGCGGCACGGGCGGGGCCAACGCCAGTGCGGTGTTCTCGCAAGGAGCACTTCCCCATCTGAGCGTGACGGGGCTCGACATCGAGGCGGATGCCGCCAGCCATGGCGGGCACGGCGCTTTTGCCAATGCGCTTGCCAACATGGCGGACAGCGATATCTCGATCCTGCATGACGTAACCGTCAGGGCCAATGCGTTCAACGGCGGAGGCGCGGGCAATGCGGTCGCATTGGCCCATCTCGATCTGGAAGCCGGACCCAGCGCGCTTGCGCTGCACGGGGGCGTGGATGTCACGGCGCTCGCCAATGAAGCCGGCTCCGGAAATGCCGAGGCGAAAGCCAGCGCGACCCTATCTGCGGACGTCGACGAGGTCAGCGTAACGAACGCTATTCTCGTGGGGGCCTGGGCCGAAGATGCCGGCGGGCACCTGGCCTCGGCGAACGCGATCCTGCACGTTCAGGGCACCGAGGTGATGATCGGTGAGCAGCTTGTAACCTTCGGAAGCTCTCCGAACAGCACTCATGCCAATGTCGGGATATTCGTCGGCGCCTTTGCGAACGACGGACACGCGGGCGGCGAAGCCAGGAGCAAGGCCTCGGCCAACATCTTTGCAAGCAATGGCGAAGGCGGGTACGGGAATGTGACCGTCGGCGCGGCGGCGATCATCTCGGCTTCGGCCGTGGCGGAAGCGGGTTCGGCCAATGCCCAGGCGCGGTTCCATGTGAACGGCGCCAATGTCACGTTCAGCGGTGGGACGGACGGCATCAACAACGACATACTCTCCACGAGTTATGTCGGCGTGAAGGTGGTTGCCTCGGCGAGCGACCATGCCGACGGGGTCGCCGTCGCCGTGGCTTCGGGCGACATTTTCGCGAACCATTCGCTGAACATCACGCGCCGGGTGCTCGACTCGGCCTATGCGAACAATCCCGTGGGAGGCGGAAACGCTTCCGCGATGGCCAGCTTGACGCTCAAAGCCTCGCATGGCGATGTGACCATTCACGACAGCACAATCGACGGCGCGTTCTTGGCCGGCTCGATCTTCGTCAACGCCAACGCCAACGACGGCGGCGCGTCCTACAATGCGATAGCGCACGCCGTTCTGAAGATTACTGCGTTGTCGGGGGACGCAATCGCCAGTGGCAGCGTGGGTGTTGACGCCCATGCCTCCCGCGGCATCGGCGGGGGTATCGCGTCTGCCGGTGCGTTCGCAACTCTCGAAGCGGCACACGAATTGAGCATCGGCGGATCGGGACTTTTTGTTTCGGCCAATGCACAAGGGGCCGGGGGACAGCAACTCGTCCTTGCCAGGGCCATCGCCCACCTGCGCGGCTCCACGATCCGGGTGGATGGCGCAGAGGTGAATGCCGCGGCAAGCGCTGGCAGCGTGCACACCGTGCAGGCTGTCGCCAGCTTCAACGCGGCGGCCGCCGATGATGTCGAGATCTTCGGCAGTTTTGGCGTTCATGCAGTGGCCAGCGGGTTCAATGTGCGGAGTGACCTGGCGCTGGCGGAAGCGAATCTAAAAGCGGGCGGAACAGTTGATATCTTGTACGGCGACGTAGACGTGACGGCTTCCGCCTCGAGCGATGGCACCCGGGACGGCCGGGCAATATCCGTGAAGGCAAATGCGCAGCTTGCCGTCGCGGCCAATGACGGCATGACATTTGGCACTTTGTACACCAATGGGACCGGGCAGCATGTCTTCGGCGGCGACATCACAGTCACCGCCAATGAGCGTTCCGACAGAGCGGCCAATGGCTCCGCGATCGCCCACGCCAATTTGCATGCCAGTACGGTCGACGGACTGAGCGGCGGCGCACTGCTGGTTTACGGCAACGTGCTGGTCGAGGCCGACGCCAATGGCCAGTCCCGCGGCGAAAATATCGAGGCGCTGGCGTCCATGCAGGCCAATGCGCACGACGAGGCGTCGTTTGCCGGCAACATCACCGTGCTGGCGAATGCCCTCGATAGCGGCGACGGCAACGTCACGGCGATCAGCAAGCTGCGGCTGTTCGCGAGCAGTATCCAGATCGGCGACGTGCTTGCGAACCACAACATCGGCGGCCATGTGCTGGTCGAGGCGACGGCCAACGGTCTTGATCTAGGTGACTCGCACAACGTGATGGCCCTGGCGAGCTTCAAGGGCACGGCAACCAGCGGCAGCATCAATATCAGCGCGCCCGTGAAGGTAACGGCGGACGCGCTCTCTACGAGGGATGGCAGGGTCGTTCAGGCGGTTGCCGAACTCGATCTCACGGCCGAAAGCAACGCAGTGTTGCCGGGGGCGATCGTGCTGGCCGACGCCGTCGCGTCGGGGTTTGTGAGCTATGTCAACGCCCAGGCCGACCTGGACGTTTCCGCCGGCCGGAACGTCGATGTCACACATAACGGCCTGTTCGCCCAAGCGAATGCCAGCGCGTCTTCGGCGGGCACCGGCGGCACCGCCAATGCTCTGATCCAGGTGAACGGCGGCCATGATGTCGTCATCGACGGCAACGTGGATGCGATCGCGGTCGTGCTCAGCAATCACTCGAGCAACCTCGCCAGGGCTCTCATCGATATCGAAGCGGGCACGGAAGGCTCCGGCAGCATCACGATGGTGAGCAATATCGAGGCCATCGCGCTGGCCGATCCGCGCAACGATGTGGCGACCGCCGGGGTCACGCTCAACGCCGAAGACAACATCCTCGTCTTTGGCCAGGATCCCATTGCCGACGCCCATGCCGGCGACGGGGTCACCGCCTTCCTGCAGACGCATTTCACGACGAACCTGACCCGCATGGGCAGTTCCAGCAGCACCGCCAACGCCTACATCCACATCACGGCCGGCGGCACGATCACCTTCATCAACGAGCTCAACAACGACCAGGTGGGCGCGCTGCGGGCCCTCGCCTCGGACTATCCGAACACGAATTCGGGCAGCCTCACGGCGATCGAGCTCCTGATCAATGGTCTCGACTGCGGCGTGCTGGGTTCGGCGGGCGCCGCGAACGGCAAGGGCGAGGCCTGCGCCAAGTCGGCGTTCAATATCGAGGGGAGCGACACGCTGCCCTAGCAGGCGGACCGCTACCGTCCCTGCCGCCAGCCCTCGGGCGTTCGCTAAGACTTTACCGCCGGCGGCAGGGACTTTAGGCTCTCCGGTCAGGAGGCCGTCATGCCGTTCCAGGAATACGAGTCCTACGACATGCTGGGGCTCGCCCAGCTGATCCAGAGCCGCGCCGTCAGCGCGGGCGAGGTGCTGAGTGCGGCCCTCGACCGGATCGCGCAGCGCAATCCGCGCTTCAACGCGGTCACCTTCACGTTCGAGGATCTGGCGCGGCGCCAGATCGCGGGCGGGCTTCCCGCCGGTCCGCTTTCCGGCGTGCCCTACCTGATGAAGGATCTCTACCAGCTATATGCGGGCGCGCCGGTCTCCAACGGCAGCCGGCTGTTCGATGGCTTCATCGCCGACCACGACAGCACGCTGGTCGAACGCCTCAAGGCGGCCGGGATCGTCATCGTCGGGCGGAGCAACACGCCCGAGTTCGGCCTCAACTGCACGACGGAGCCGGCGCGCTTCGGCCCGACGCGCAATCCCTGGAAATCCAGCCACAGCGCCGGCGGATCCAGCGGGGGCGCTTCCGCGGCGGTCGCCGCCGGCATGGTGCCTGCCGCCCATGCCACCGATGGCGGCGGCTCCATCCGCATTCCTGCCTCGCACTGCGGCCTCTTCGGGCTCAAGCCGACGCGCGGGCGCAACCCGGCCGGGCCCGACGTGGGCGAGGGCTGGAGCGGGCTCGCCGGCGGCCACGCGGTGACCTGGAGCGTCCGGGACAGCGCAGCCCTGCTGGACGCCACCAGCGGCCCGGCGTCGGGCGATCCCTATTGGGCGCCGCCGCGCAAGCGGCCCTTCATCGAGGAAGTGGGCGCCGACCCGGGAAGACTTCGCATCGCCCTCAACGTCGAGCATCCCAGCGGACGGAAAGTCTCGGCCGAGACCCGCGGGGCGGCCGAAGCGGCGGCCAAATTGCTCGAAGGGCTCGGTCACTCCGTGGAGCACGCGGCACCGACCCTGGACATCGAGGGGGCGCTCAGCGCCATCCGGACCATCATCGCGGCGAACCTCGCCGCCGGGATCGGCTATCGCCTGGCGGTGCTGGGGCGCAAGAAACTCGGCGCCGGCGACGTGGAGAACATCACCGCGCTGTGGGCGGAGGAGGGGAAGCGCCTCGCCGCCGCCGACTACGCCGCGGCGATCACGACGGTGCACGGGATCGGACGCCGGTTCGGCGCCTTCTTCCAGCGCTACGACGTGCTGCTGTCGCCGGTCGTCGCGGGCCCGCCCGTGCCGCTCGGCACCTTCGACATGATGGGCAAGGACCTCGACGCCTATTTCGGCAAGCTTTTCGACTACGTCTGCTTTACCGGGCAGTTCAATTTCAGCGGCGGACCGGCCGCCTCGGTGCCGTTCCACTGGACGGCCGAGGGCTTGCCGGTGGGAATCCAGATCGGCGCCGACCTGGGCAACGAGGCCGTGCTGTTCCGGCTGGCGAGCCAGATCGAGGCCGCCAGGCCTTGGAAGGACAAGCGCCCGGCGTTGTGAGGGCGCGAGCGCCACGCCGAGATGGCTCTCGCCAGGCTTCTTCCACAAGTCGCCGTGCTTTTCGTGCTGGGTTTCCTCGCTGCCGCGGTGCCGGCAACGGCCGGGCCGGCCACGATCGTGGTCGATGCGGCGACCGGCGCGGTGCTGGCCTCGGCCCAGCCCACGTCGCTCTGGCGGCCTGCCTCGCTCACCAAGCTCATGTCGCTCTATGTCGTGTTCCAGGAGCTCGCGGCCGGCCGGCTCAACCTCGACGAGAAGCTGACCGTCTCGGCCTACGCGGCTTCGATGCCGCCATCCTCCCTCGGCCTGGCGCCGGGCGAACATCTGACCGTGCGCCAGGCGATCCTGGCGACCATCACGCGCTCGGCCAATGATGCGGTGGTGGCGCTCGCCCAGCGTGTGGCGGGCGACGAAACCGCTTTTGCCGCCCGCATGACCGAAACCGCGAAGACCCTCGGCATGGCCGGCAGCGTCTTTCGCAACGCCACCGGATTGCCCGATCCGGAGCAGACGACCACGGCGCGGGACATGGCGGTCCTGGCGCTCGCCCTCATTCGCGATTTTCCCCAATACTATGCCTTCTTCAATGCCCGCGGCGTCGACTTTCGCGGCGGGACTCTTCCCACCATCAACGCGATTCTTCAGCTCTATCCCGGCGCCGACGGGCTCAAGACAGGGTTCACTTGCGGCTCGGGATACAACCTGGTCGCCTCGGCGGTGCGGGGCGACAGGCGGATCATCGCGGTGATCCTGGGCGGCCTCACCAGCGGCCAGCGTTTCAATGAGGCGACGGACCTTCTCGATACCGGCTTTGCCGCGCCCGTCGCGCCGGATGAAGACCCCCTGACCATCGGCCAGATGATGAAGGTGCCTCTCACGCCGCCGCCTCAGCAGCTCTCGGCCGAGGATTGCGTGCCGGGTTGGTCGCTGAGGGCGAACGGCGCGGTTGCCGGACGTCTGCCAGGCTGGGGCATCCTTCTGGGAGGGTTCCGGACGGCGGCGCCGACCCGCGTTCTTCTCGAGAGCAGCCTCCGCGCCCTGCCCCCGAACCTGCGCGGCGGTCATGCCGACGTGTTCGCGCGCCAACTGGAAGGGACCCAGGTCTTTCGCGCCGCCATCATCGGCCTCACGGGAGGGCAGGCGGCCGCGGCATGCGAGGCGCTCATTCAGGGCGCGCGATTTTGCCGCGTCCTGCCGCCGGCCGTGCTCAACAATCCCCACGCTGCCTGGAATTGAGTCCGCCTGGTATTGAATTGGTCGGGCGAGTCGAGTTGTGCGCCGGCGACGGCAATGGCACGCTCGCCCATGACTGGCGCAGTCGAAGGGGGCAGGGCATGCGTATTCTGGTTTTCCAACATGTGGACGTGGAGCATCCGGCGATCTTTCGCGACTTCCTGGCCGGGGACGGCGTCGCCTGGGATGCCGTCGAACTTGATCGGGGCGAATCGATCCCTGCGCTCGCCGGCTACGACCAGCTATGGGCCATGGGCGGGCCCATGGATGTCTGGGAGGAGGATCGGCATCCCTGGCTCGTCGCCGAGAAGCGCGCGATCCGCGAAGCCGTGCTCGAGCGGGGCATGCCCTATCTCGGGGTTTGTCTCGGTCATCAGCTCCTGGGTGCGGCGCTCGGCGGCGAGGTGGGCAAGGCGCCCCGGGCCGAAGTGGGCGTGCTGGATGTCGAGTTGACCGAAGCGGGCCGTGCCGATCCGCTGTTCGAAGGCATCGCCGATCGCTTCAAGGCCTTGCAATGGCACGGGGCCGAAGTTCGCCGCGCGCCTCCGGGGGCGACAGTGCTGGCGCGCTCGCCGCTTTGCGCCGTCCAGGCGATGCGGGTCGGGCGCCACGCCTATGGCATGCAATACCACTGCGAGATCCAGCCCAACACCGTAGCCGACTGGGCCGTGATCCCGGCCTATGCCTGCGCGCTCGACGACACCCTGGGCAAGGGCTCCATGCCGCGGCTCGAGGCGGCGGCCAGCGCGGAAATGCCCGCCTTCAACCGCGACGCGCGGCGCCTCTATCGGAATTTCATGGCGCTGGCGCGACGCTAAGCGTGCGGATCGGCGCTGCCGAACAGGCGCGGGATCTCGATCGCGGGGCACCGGTTCATGATCACCGTGAGGCCGGCCGCTTCGGCGCGAGCAGCGGCGGCTTCGTCGATCAGGCCGAGCTGCATCCAGATCGCCGTGGCCCCGACGGCGATCCCTTCGTCGGTCATGCGCCCGAGGGCCGCTTGATTGCGGAAGACGTCGACCATGTCGATCTTGCCCGGGATGTCGGCGAGGCGGGCGTAGATGCGTTCGCCCAGGAGCGTCTTGCCCGCCTGGCCCGGATTCACCGGGATCACCCGATAGCCGCGGCTCTGCAGGAATCGCATCACCCCGTTGGAGGGACGTTCGGGCTTGAGACTGGCGCCCGGCATGGCTATCACCCTCACGCGCGACAGCAGCGAGCGCAGCAGGGCGTCGGAGTATTCGGCCATGGAGGGCTCAGCAGCCACGCCAGTGCGGCTGGCGCTTTGCAAGGAAGGCGTCGATGCCCTCGGCCGCATCGGCTGCCATCATGTTGTGGGTCATGACCTCGCTGGCATAGGCGTAAGCGCCGGCGAGACCCATTTCGGCCTGGCGATAGAAGGCTTCCTTGCCGATCTTGAGCGTGAGGGGCGATTTCGCCGCGATCTGGCGGGCGAGGGCCATCGCTTCCTCCTCCAGCGCGGCCAAGGGCACAACGCGATTGACCAGGCCGATTTCTCGCGCGCGGACGGCGGGCACCATGTCGCCCGTGAGCAGCATTTCCATCGCCTGCTTGGCGGGAACGGCGCGAGACAAGGCCACCATGGGCGTGGAGCAGAAGAGACCGATGTTCACCCCGGGGGTGGCGAAGCGCGCATCCTCGGACGCCACGACGAGATCGCAGCTTGCCGCCAGCTGGCAGCCGGCCGCCGTCGCCACGCCATGGACCTGGGCGATCACGGGCTTGGGCAAGCGGACGATCGCCTGCATGAGCGCGCTGCAGCGCGCGAACACCGCCTGATAGCTGTCGCGGTCGGGCCGGCTGCGCAGCTCCTTCAAGTCATGGCCCGCGCAGAAGGCGGGGCCGGCGCCGGCAATGATCACGACCCTGATCGACCCATCGATCGCGATTTCCTCGAGCATGGTAAGGAACGCGCCCATGAGGTCCATGGACAAGGCGTTGCGGGCTGCGGGCCGGTTGAGGGTGATGACGGCGATGCCGTCCAGGTCGCGCCGCAGCAGATCGCTCGCCGCTGCGCTTTCTCTGTTTGCCGCCAGATCATGGGCCATGATTTCAATCTCGCGCGCAGCTTGAGAGCTGGCAAGTGCGGATCATGAGGTAGTATATTACCGCGTCGGTAACTACTGGCGCCGCC
>Ga0070734_10004373_pt1 | contig 13521 bp, 12 predicted proteins | sample Coa_R1_8_FD_66444 | JGI IMG/M metagenome (GOLD analysis project Ga0070734, IMG submission 66444) | Surface soil microbial communities from Centralia Pennsylvania, which are recovering from an underground coalmine fire - Coalmine... | ecosystem: Environmental > Terrestrial > Soil > Unclassified ...
CCGTGTATGCATTACGGCAGATAGGCGATGAGGAGGCGGTCCGGGTGCTCCGTCAGGCAGCGCAATCGTCGGTTACGGGATTGCCCCAGGCAGCGTCGCACGCCCTGCATACCCTATCCAACGGGCAGCCGCAGGAGGTCGAAGCGCCGAGTAGACCGGGCAGTTTCCGCATGTCGGAAGTGGTGCGGGGCAACTCCAAGCCCTCCCAGTATATCTCGCTGGAGACGGTGATGCGGGCACTGCCGGAGGTACGCCCCTACTCCGAGCATGAGATCACTCGCCTCATCGCGCAGGTCTGCTTCGACTACTCCTCCACGCGCCGCTATCTCATCGAAGAGGGTCTGTTCTTCCGGGAGCAGGGGCGTTATGAGCTGACGGAGATCGGGCGGACCGTCTGGCGCGTCGAGCGTTTCATTCAGCATCACTATATACGGGGAATCTGAGCGAGACCTCGCTGTGATCCGGGGGATCCCTCCATCCCCCAGCCCCGAAAATCCGTCCTTATCTCAAAGATTTCACAAGTAAATTCTTCCCTGAAACATGAAGCGTAATCACCGATCAGGCGAGAAAAAAACCTGCCCAAATTGTTGAAAAACCCGTTGCATTCCTACGGGTAGTGTGATATACTGTCGCACACTCCAAATCCCAATCGACCATGCTCTTCATGCTTGCGTCCGACGGGGGAGGAGGACTCTTTCTACCGATCATCCTTTGAAGAGAGAACGACACGATGACCGACCAGGACTCGCCGGGCTTCACTGTCGTGGACAAGCGCCGCGCCGCGCAGGAACCCTCAGAAGCCACCCCGGATGCGCCACAGGAGAATCCATCCGAGGCCGTACCGAACTCAGATGCGCCCCATGCCGAGGCGTCCCCTGCTCCCTCCGAGGAGCACCCTTCCGATAGCACAGAAACACCGGAGGACGAAGGGTTTCAACTACCCGATCCGACCCTCCTGCTCTCGATGGCAGCCATGCAGATGGATACGCGCACATTTATCACCGCGCTGCTGCCGCTGTTCGATGGTATGGCAAGACGTTCGTTGGGTTTCATCGCCGATCCCAAAACCGGAGAGCCCAACCAGGATCTGCCCGCTGCCCAACTGGCCATCGACTGCGTCCAGTTCACGCTGAGCAGAATCGAGAGCAACCTACCGGAACCGGAGCGGCGGGAAGCGCAGCGACGTTTAAGCGACCTGCGCATGAACTATCTCGCCAAGCTGCGTGAAGCATGACGACTGCCCAGCGTCGGGCAGCGATCCCACCTATATCCGTATAGAAACGAGGTGTAGCGCAGAGAGCGGTTCCCATAAGCCGCCACACGCAGCGCTACCCCGTACCAAAAGAGCGGTTCCTCAAAACCGCCGAAACGATTAGTGAACCGGAGCATCAGGAGAGAGACATGGCGATAAGGATCGGGCTACCGCCTACGATCTTCCCGCGTTTACGCCTTGGCTGGCATACGACGCGACAGCAACTGAAACGTCAGGCTCAGGCATTGAGCCAATCTACGTTGCGTCTTACCGAGGTACCGCGCGCCTGGTGGCATCACCTCTCGCAGCGACTGACGCCGCACTGGAGCCTACGGGCGCGCGCGTTGGTCCGACAGCGTACTCTGCTTGAAAAATTTGAAGCGCAGTACGAAGAGTTGGTGGATATTCTCTGCTGGGCCGCCAAAGACGGGGACCATACCGGGCGTGATGCCCGCTATGCGGCCATCCGAACCTGGATGTGCGCCAACTACCGCCATCTACGTTCGCGCCTGCGCCCCCATTGGGTCGAGCCGGATGGACCTGCAGTCTACGACCCCTTTGAAGCGCTCTTTGCACCGGAAAATATTGACGAGGTCCTCCACGCGACCACCAGCATCGAGGACATGATGGTGACGCGCGCCGCACTCGATGCGTATCGCCAGACGCTGGCAGACCCCGTCCCTACGCGCTGAAACGGTTTCTCTCAGGCCGCTTCTCGAAGCCCCATGAACGATACCGTTCATGGGGCTTCGTGACTTTGGAGACCCGCCATATACCGCGCGCGCTTCCGAGCGGCGCGTGCTATCGAAATGTTCGTCCTTTACTAAAATACGTGCAAAAGCGGGTAGGAATCCTCTTGACAGTCCGGAGGAGTCCGCATATAATGAGGGCGTCTCTCCCGCGTGCCGGTGAGACCACAATGCGCCAATGGATGGAGTACGTTTGCCATGCCTGAACCCTCCGGGGTCGCTTCCCATACCTCTGTGACACCGACCGCAGCGATTATTCTCGCTGCGGGCAAGTCAACGCGAATGCGTTCTAAACTGCCCAAGCCGCTGCACCCGCTCTGCGGCCTGCCGATGACCACCCACGTGATCCGAACCTGCCGGGCCGCAGGCGTCGAACGCATCCTGGTCGTGGTCGGACATGAAGCCGACAAAGTGCGCGCCGGGCTGGGAGACGGCGTGGAGTATGCCCTCCAGGAGGTCCCGCGCGGCACGGGAGACGCCGTCCGGGCGGCAGAGGCGCAGCTTGGCGACTGGCCGGGAACGATCCTGATCCTGGCCGGGGATGTCCCCTTATTGCCCTCCGAAACTCTGTCGCAGTTGTTGCGACACCAGATCGACGCCGACGCCGCAGCGACCCTGCTGACCGCCGTTCTGGACGATCCCACCGACTATGGCCGGGTCCTCCGAGACGCTCAGGGGCATGTGTCCGGAATTGTGGAGCATAAGGACGCCACCCCGGAAGAGCGTGCCGTCAACGAGATCAATATCTCGATCTACGCCTTCCAGAGCCAGGCGCTCTGGAGCGCCCTGCGCGAGTTGCGCCCGGCCAATGCCCAGGGCGAGTACTACCTTACCGATACGGTCCGTATTCTGGTCGAGGGCGGAAGGCGCGTGGATGCGCTCGCCGCCGCCGCCCCGCAGGATGCCCTCGGCGTGAATAACCGCGTGGAGTTGGCTACCGCCGCCGGCATCTTGCGCGAACGCCTGCTGACCGAACTGATGCTCTCCGGCGTCTCCATTACCGACCCGGCCAATACCTATGTGGACGCGGATGTGGAAATCGGGCAGGATACGGTCATCGAGCCGAACACCTTCCTCTATGCCGGAACGCGCGTTGGCGAGGACTGCATGATCGGGCCGTTCACCCGCATCCAGAACAGCACGCTGGGCAACGGGGTCAGCGTGGTCTCCTCGCAGATCGTCGGCAGCGACATCGCCGACGGGGTGAAGATCGGCCCCTTCGCCAACCTGCGTCCGGGCACGAAGGTTGGCCCCAATGCCCATATAGGCGACTTCGTCGAACTCAAGAACGCCATCCTGGGCGCGGGCGCAAAAGCCAATCATCTCGCCTATCTGGGCGATGCGGAGATAGGCGAGGGAACCAATATCGGAGCCGGAACCATCACCTGCAACTACGATGGTTTCGATAAGCATCGCACGGTCATCGGAAAAAATGTCTTTGTCGGGACGCACTCTACCCTGATCGCGCCCGTAACGATAGGTGATGGGGCCTTTATCGCCGCTGCCTCCCCCATCGGCGAGGATGTGCCGCAAGATGCCATGGCAATCGCCCGGTCTCGCGCAACGCTCAAGGAAGGATGGGCCGCGCGCTACCGGCAGGAGAAACAAGCCGCAAAGAGAAACCGCAAGCCGGATTCGTAATCCCTGGCAGCGACCGAAATGAGAGAGTAGGCGGTCGCCAGCACAGGCAGCAACACTTGCACCATATGAGGACAGGAAGACCGCGCCTTTAGAGAGACACATCGGTTCATGCGCCCCAGCCGAAACGCTCCGCTGTGGGTGGCATGGGGATGTGTTCCGATCGAACCATCCGTCCAGCGAGGCGGAGCGATATCGGCAATCTGGAATCGAGATCAGGGTGACGGAGGAGATTATGATGCGGGGAGATTACGGCTTACGGATATTCACGGGGAACGCCAACCCAGACCTGGCGGCGAGCATCGCAGCACAACTGGGCACACCGCTCGGGGAGATCCAGGTCAAGCAGTTTTCGGACGGAGAGATCAGCGTTCAGATCCAGGAGAGCGCCCGAGGGCAGGATATTTTTATCGTCCAGCCCACCTGCCATCCGGTCAATGACAACCTGATGGAAGTCCTCATCATGATCGATGCCTTCCGACGGGCATCTGCGTCTCGCATCACCGTGGTCCTACCCTACTATGGCTACGCCCGCCAGGACAAGAAGGTCAAGCCGCGTGAGCCGGTCACGGCGCGCCTGGTCGCCAATCTGATCTCACAGGCCGGCGCCAGCCGCGTTCTCTGCGTAGACCTCCATGCGGGCCAGATCCAGGGCTTCTTCGATCTCCCCGTAGATCATCTGTACGCCGGCCCCCTGATCGCCGAATACCTTATCAACGAAGGGCTTTACGACGGCAAGACGGTGGTCGTCTCGCCGGACGTGGGCGGCGTCGCGCGTGCGCGCGCCCTCGCAGAGCATCTCAAATCCCCCATCGCCATCACTGTGAAGCGCCGTCCGGAGCCGAACCAGGTGGAGATCATGGAGATCATCGGCGACGTCCAGGGCAAAGTCTGCGTGATGGTGGACGACATGATCGACACCGGCGGCAGCATCGTTCAGGGAGCCGAGGCGCTGATCGAGCGGGGGGCGTCGGAGGTCCACGCCTGCTGCACCCATGCCATCCTCTCCGGCAACGCCATCGAGCGCATCCACTGCTCGCCGCTCCGGTCGCTGGTCATTACCGACACGATCCCGCTTCCCTTGGAGAAGCAGCACCCCAAAATCAAGGTCCTCTCCGTCGCCGGGCTGCTCGCGGACGCGATCTCACGCATTCATGAGGACAACTCCGTCAGCGAACTGTTCAGCCACTACGCCAATCATTAGAGCAATCGGCCCCCACCCCAACCCCTCCCCCATTCTGGGAGAGGGGCTTATGGAACCCGCGAAGGCGGACTTTGTGTCTCAGAACGGCGTTTCAACGCCGATTAAGAGGAGGTCAGGAAGGCGATACCGACCGGGACCTCGCTCTCGCTGATCTCCAGAATGCAGGGTAACTCCGCAAACATCGGATGTGCGATCAGGCGGCGCAGCCCTTCGCCGATGGTCCCCCGCCCCGGCGTGGCATGGCGGTCCCGATGGCTGCCGCAGGGCTCGCGGGCGTCATTAAGGTGCAGAGAGGTGAGATAGGGTGTCAGCCCTGCCGCCTCGATCTCCCCGGCGAGGCGCTCCGGGGCATCGGGGGCGGCCATGTCGAAGCCCGAGACATGGAGGTGGCAGGTATCCAGCGTGACCCCGAGCTTGGCCGGGTCCGCCTGCACCCCCTTCACTACCCTTCCAATCTCCGCCACGGTCTGCCCCAACTCCGTGCCCTCACAGCCGTTCTCCAGCAGCACCTTCGCGCCCGGTTTGAGTTTTGTCAGCACCTCATCCAGCTTGGCAGCGACGGCGTCCAGCGCCGCCTCGCGGCTCGCATGCCCTTTCTCATAGCCGACATGAAAACAGACTCCCGCCAACCCCAGCGACGCCGCCAGATTGGCGTCTCCTGCCAGCGCGCCGATAGAGGCGTGACGGATACGGGGATCGGGCGAGCCGAGGCTCGTCAGCATCGAGGCGTGCGCCATCCCCCACCACCCGCCGATGCCGGCCATCCCTTCCAGAAACGCCTGTTGATCCACTTCGTCCGGAATGCCCTCCTTGGAGAGCCTGCGGGGATCTCGTAGCGTCGTCTGGAAGACGCGCGTTTCCAGGGTCATGAGTTCGGCAGGGATCAGCGCCAGAGGCGGATCGATATGGGGGCCAAAACGGGACATGGTCTCTCCTTGTGCGGAAGCGCCGCGCGCTCACATTGGACGCTGCGACGTACATCTCCTCCTCTTTACTCCGATGGCATGCACTCCACCGGAAAATCGGGAGAGGAACTCTCTTCCGGCGCGTACAACATTAGTAGGGATCTCATGCACGTGAAGCCAATCGGAAGAGCGCCAGCAACGTTTCGCAGATGCTGGGCAGGAGTAAAGGACTGATTTGATGATGCAACTGTTTTGCCTAACGAAAAACACGAACAGGGGCCTCCTTTCCGGATTGCTGCCCCTCGTCTCCTGCTGCGTGGTCGGCTCTCTGGCCTGCTCCGCAAACGACCCGGCGCATAGAGAAGCGAACGAAGCGCCTACAAAGGTGCAACTGGTTCGGGAGGAGAAGCCCGCGCCTCCTCATGTATTGACCGGAGAAGAGGCGCTGGGCGACTGGACCACGGACGCCCCCGGCGTCCGCAGGCGCCTCACACTGAATGATCTGCCCGCTCCCTATGCCACCCGATCGATTGACAACGGGCCGCATATGATCCCCCGCCCCGAAGGGGCATGGCCCAAGGCTCCGAATGGTTTTAAGGTTACCGAATACCTGACCGGCCTGGAGAACCCAAGGCAGATGGCTACCGCGCCCAACGGCGATGTCTTTGTAGTGGAGAGCGATCCGGGACGTGTGAAAGTCTTACGCGATACGAAGGGCGCGGGCAAGCCGGATATGGTGCAGGTCTACGCAACCGGGCTGGTCAAACCGTTTGGCGTCACCTTCTATCCGCCCGGCCCCAACCCCCAATATCTCTATATCGGCAATACCGACAGCGTGGTGCGCTTCCCCTACCGGAACGGCGACCTGCAGGCGCGCAGCCCGGAGGAGACCATGGTACCCAATCTGCCCGGCGGCGGGCGGCTGCGCGGCGGCGGACACTGGACGCGTGATGTGAAGTTCTCCAAAGACGGCAAGCGGATGTTCGTCTCCGTCGGCTCCCTGACCAATGTCCACGAGCGCAACTTCGACGAATCGCGCCGCGCCGACATCCTGGAGTTCACCCCGGACGGGAAAAATGAGCGGATCTTCGCCTCCGGCATCCGCAATGCGGTCAGCCTCGCCATCCATCCGACCACGGGCGAAGTCTGGGCCTCCGTGAATGAGCGCGATGGGCTGGGCGACCAACTGGTCCCGGATTACATCACGCATGTTCAGGACGGCGGCTTCTACGGCTGGCCCTGGTTCTACATGGGCGGCCATCCCGACGAGCGCGCCGTAGACCCCAAGCCGGAACTGAAGAACAAGGTGATTACTCCGGATGTGCTGCTGCAGTCGCACTCCGCCTCTCTGGGAATGATCTTCTATACGGGGGCGCAGTTTCCAAAAGAGTATGCAATGGACGCCTTCGCCTCCGAACACGGCTCATGGAACCGCGCACGCCGTACCGGGTACAAGGTGATCCGGGTCCCCTTGAAGAACGGGAAGGCGACCGGCGAATACGAGGACTTTCTGATTGGCTTCGTGACATCGAACGGAGAAGTGTGGGGGCGCCCGGTCGGGGTGACCCAGGCGAAGGACGGTGCGCTGCTGGTAAGCGACGACGGTTCGGGAACAATCTGGCGCGTAGCCTATACCGGCGCGAAATAAGAGAGACGCCCCCACCTCCTGGGGGGTGGGGGCGAATAGAAATCAGTAGGCGATAAACTGCTCCAGATACTTCTTGCCGATCAGGAAGCCCTCTTCGCGATCCACGGCGCTATCCTCGTGCTCGATGGAGATCACGCCATTGTAGCCGTTGCGCCGCAACGCCGCGATATACTCGCCCCAATGGATCACGCCCAAACCGGGAATGACATAGCGCCACCAGCCATGCCCCTGGTTCCCGACGATCCGCTTCACGTGCGCCTTGATCTCCGTGTCTTTGCCGTGCGTGTGAAAAATGCGGTTGGCAAACTTATCTACCGCCTCCAGGTAGTCGATATCCTGATGCACCAGGTGCGACGGATCGAAATTCAGGCCGAAATTCGCATGGGGAACCGCCTGGAAGAGCTTCTCCCAGTGCCCCAGGTGCTGGATATTGGTCGCATACCAGTTCTCCAGAGCGATCTTGACCCCCTTGCTCTGGGCGTACTCCAGCAGCGGCGGGAAGACCTGCGCGCAATCCTCTTCGATGGTCTTGAAGCGATCTTTCCCCGCGACAGGCATACCGGCCAGGGTGCAGACGACGTCCACACCGAGCAGAACGGCCGCATCGATGGCGTTATGGATCGTTTGCAGGTTCTTCTGGCGCTGCTCCGGATTGCTGTCGGTCGGGTTGGTGTACGCGGCGACCGAAGAGATCTGCAGGTTGCGCCGCATCATCAGGTCGTTGATGGCATGGGCGCGCTCCGCCGTGAATCCATTGGTGTCGATATGCTGGCTGCCCGGCCCGGCGACGATCTCCAGCCCTCCAAAACTATACTCCCCGGCGAACGCAGCGACGACCTCCAGCGGTTCGCGCGAAAAGGGCCCGGTTAAAATACCCACATACATTGCGGATCTCCTTATGGATTACGATACTCAGAACAACGGAGAGGCCATCCTGCGCGCCTCTCCGTTCCGATATCCAACCGCCTCTCTTCTCGTCCTCCGTACCGACCTCTCAAACCTTCCTTCCAATCGATACGGCGCTTACGCGTAGCGGAAGCGTGCAAACCGCTTTAGAAGTGGCGGCCCAGCGAGAAGATAAAGCCCTGCTGCTCGGAGTTGCCCCCTGCCACATAACGCAAGTCGACAAACATATCGCTCTGGAACTCGTATCCGGCGGCAAAGCTATAGGCGAAATCGGTCTGATTGGAATTGCCGTTGAAGTCGCGTCCGGAGGTGAAGACGATACCGATCCCCGGTTCGACATAGAGACGGCGCTCCCTATCGAGGCGATAACGGTAACCCACCATGGGGCTGATCAGGTTCACATCGCCGGAGAGCGTCGAACCCGCTGTACTGGTATTGAAAGAGTAGATGCTATAGCGCAGACTGGCAACGACCTCCGTCCTATCTCCCCATGAGACAATGCGCTCCAAGCTGACACTGAAGCCCACGGAGGTCTCGACGCCGTCCGGCACATCGGTCGGCAGAAAACCACCGATGGTGATCCCATTGGCATGGGTCGGATACCAGGCGCCCACCGGCCGTGCCACCTCGCAGGCTGCGCGCCCGCCCGTCCGGAGCGAGGCAGGCAGTACCGACACAGGCGCTATCCGGATCGGCTCACGTACCGCGTCGGCGGCTTGCTGCGGTTTAGAAAGCACAACCGGCGTCGGACGATTGACCGGGCTGGTGGTGTCTGTCGGCTGCTGTGCCAGCGTCGGCAGAGCTGCCAGACCCAACAGAACACAAGACAGCGACAGAGTCGTAGACACTTTCAAAGTAAAACCCTCCTTTGGTTATGTCGAAAAAGCGGTTTAACATGGGCATTGTAACCGTTTTGTCCGTTAGAATGCAAGTCCCCCGCCGATTTTTCCGAACTTTTCTTGCACAACGACCGCTTGCGTCTTCAGTTAAAGATGAGGTACAATAATCGGAGAAGTGCAAATCGAGTTCGGAGCCGACGTTTGCACAACGCTTCAGAACTTATTCCCCGCTCCACTCGTACCGATTTAGAGGTGTGGTGCGACAGCACTGTTTGCTGTCGGCTCCCCCAACGGCGCGTTCGCAAGATCCCCAATGCGGGAGTTCCTTCAACCGCCGTATCGCAATCAATGCCTCTCCGGAGGCAAGGAGAACCGAACTGATGAAGAAACTCGCTGCCCTGTTCGCCACGCTCGGTGTGCTCAGCACTGTCGTCGCTCTGGCCGATCCGCCCAAGCCCGCCAAGCCCACGGCCAAGGTGGCCGACGTCTGGACCTGTCCGATCACCGGGGAAGCCATCAAGGATCACAAGGCTTCCGACAAAGGCGTTCTCGTCGCCAACAAGTACCGGGTTCACTTCTGCTGTGGCGGGTGCCCCGAAACGTTCGCCAAGCTGAGCGATAAGGACAAGCTGGCGAAGGCGGAAGCCGCGTACAAGAAAGAGAACCCCAAGAAAGACGCTCCCAAGAAGAGCTAGTTGTTCCTGGAATGTCTGCGTCGGAGTGCGGCCTCGACCCACCGCACTCCGCACGTTGGAAGGTTGAGATCATCACTGTTGCAGACGGTCATCCTACCGCATCTGTTCTCCTCCGCGAACATCCGAACGTCCCCGCGCTCACTCGCGGGACAGGATGATAACGATGCCGAAATACCTCCTCCTCTTTGAGAAGGCCGAAGCTGTGCGCTGGTTGGGACATCTGGATATTTTACGCGCCTTTGAACGCGCCATCCGTCGCGCCGGACTTCCTATCGCCTTCTCCAACGGTTTTAATCCTCGTGAGCGCCTCGCTTTCGCTTCGGCATTGAGTACGGGCATCACCGGCAAGGCAGAACCCGTTTTGCTGGAGCTCACCCAACGCCTGGAGCCGGAGCAGGTACAAACCCTGCTGAATGCGGCGCTTCCCCCTGGTATTCGCATCCAAAATTCCGCGGAGCTCTCCGATGCGGATGCCCGCGATCTGCTTCCCCGTTTTGACCGCGCGGAGTACGCAGTGACCTGTGCCTGCCCCGCGGGTCTGACTGCCGACGGCGTTGCCGTCGCGCTCGGTGCGCTGCTGGCGCGCCCGCAAATCTGTATGATCCGCGAACGCGAAGGGCGAACACGCACAGTGGACATCCGCCCCTTTCTGTTCGCCCTCACCCTGCTCCCCGAGAGCGTGGAGGGCGAGCGTCTGACCCTGCACATGGTGGTCGCCCTGGGCGAGGGCGGCATCGCCAAGCCCGCAGAGATTGTAGCGGCCCTGGCGGAAGAGCTGCCAGGGCTGAGCCTGAGACGGGCCCAACGGACCCGCGTTTTTCGAAGCATTGACAAATCAAACTAGAGATTAAGAAAGGAGGTGACCTGGTTGGCGAAAGAGATTATTGTAAACGTCGGCGAACGCGAAACGCGTATCGCCGTCACAGAAGACAACAAGCTGGTAGAGCTGCATATCGAGCGCGCCGAGCGCGTTGTCGGGAGCCTGTACAAGTGCCGTGTCGCAAATGTTCTGCAAGGTATGGACGCCGCTTTCGTAGACATCGGCCTGGAGCGTAATGCGTTTCTCTATGTCGGGGATGTGCTGCCTACCGGCGACGATAGCGCCGGCGGAGCCGGAACAAACGAAAACGGAGCCGGGCGGCGGGCAAATGACCGCAGGCCGCGCTATGGACGTGGCCGCCGTGAGGAGAGCGAAACCCCAACGCCCTCGCCCGTCCACATCAGCGCAGGCGATGGGACCAGCAGCGACAATGACAGCCCGGATGCCCCGAACGAATTGGAGGCGGACGCCGAACTCGATGCCGAAGCGGGAGAAGATCCGGACACATTCAGCAGCTTTGAGGATGTCATCGACCTGGATGAAACCGAAGAAGAGGAGGAGGACGCCGGAAGGTCGGAGGAGGGCACAGGCAACGGCAAACCGTTGAATCGCCCCTTCCGGGGCTATCGCCGCTCCGCACTGCGCCAGCAGCGCATCAAAGATGTGCTCAAAATCGGCCAGGAGCTGCTTGTACAGGTCATCAAAGGGCCGCGCAGCACCAAGGGGGCTCGTGTTTCGACACGCATTTCCCTGCCGGGACGCTATCTGGTCCTGATGCCCGAGGCGGACAACCTGGGCGTCTCGCGAAAGATCGAGGACGCCAAAGAGCGCGACCGCCTCAAGAAGATCGGCGAAAAGTTGCGGGAGTCGGGCTTCGGCCTGATCATCCGTACGGAGGCCGAGGAGCAGACCGAACAGGAGCTGCGCCAGGACAAAGAGTTTCTCATGCAGACCTGGCGGGAGGTCGTGGAGAAGGCGAAATCCGTCACGGCCCCCTATCTGGTGCAGCCGGACCTGACCCTGCTCTACAAGACGATCCGCGATGTGTTCGGCTCCGATGTCACCAAATTGGTGATCGACGATCCGGCGGAGTACGAGAAGGCCAACGAACTGCTGGAGCGCCTGTCTCCCAAGCTCAAGGGGCGCATCCACCTCTACGATGGCACACAGCCGATTTTCGATGCCTTTAAGATCGAAGAGGAGTTGCAGCGCCTGCTCAAGCGGAAGGTCTTTCTCAAGTCCGGCGGGTCGCTGGTGATTGACGAAACGGAAGCCCTGACGGTCATCGACGTCAATACCAGCAAATACACGGGCGGCAGCAGCCTCGCCGAGACCATCGTCAAGACGAACCTGGATGCGGCGAATGAGATCGCTCGCCAGTTGCGGCTACGTGATATCGGTGGCATCATCGTCATTGACTTCATTGACATGAACAACGCCCGCGACAAGACTTCCGTCGTCAAGGCACTGGAAGCCGCACTCAAGAAGGACCGATCTCGCACCAAGATCTCCAATATCAGTCCCCTGGGGCTGGTAGAGATGACGCGTAAGCGTACAGGCGAAACCCTAACCGGCTTTATGACGGATGAGTGCCCCTACTGCAAGGGGAGGGGGCACTTGCCCTCTTCCGAGAGCGTCAGCCTGATCGTGGAGCGTGAGTTGCGCCGTCATGTGAACAATCCCCAGTATGTGAAGAAGGACGCCTTCCTGCTGACCTGCCATCCGGAAGTCGCGGAACTGCTCATTGGCGCGGACGGAGCGACGGTCGCTGAGATGGAACAGCAGTACCAGAGGGCGATCTATGTCCGTAGCGACACGGATTCGCATATCGAAAAGTTCACCATCGAGGCCGGGGATATTACGGAGTTTGAGAAGAGCCGGCTCAACTATCGGCGCGCGCAGGTTGTCGAATGCCGTATCACCCGCTCACTGCTGAAGGAGCCGAACAAATGTATCGGCTGGGCCGAGGGTTACCTGCTCGACCTGGACGACGGCGCGAAGTTCATCGGGCAGAAGGCGAAAGTCCGGATCACGGAAGTGCGACGGTCCTTCGCCGCCGGGCAGATCATCCCCGGCACCAACCGCCCATTGGACGCATAAAACCCTTTCACCACCCGCTGCGCTAGAGGTCACAGAGGGACACAGAGGTTGCACAGAGGAAAGAAGAGAGAAGAGAGTAAGCCAACAGATTATTTAAATGCCATAACGGGTCGGAGCGATTATCTTCCTAAGAAAGGGAGAAGATCCTCGTCCGTCGCTAGTAATCTGCGTTAGTCCGTGGATTTCCTCTCTTATTCTGTTTCCTCTGTGCAACCTCTGTGTCCCTCTGTGTCCTCTAGCGTAGCGGGTGGTGAAAGGGTTTTTATGCGTTGCGGTCAGTGAGGACGCGGCGGATGGGAATGTTGGCGACGAGCGCGACCGTATCGTCCACGCACTCCAGATTGACCTCCAGTGTCTCCTCGTCAATCTCGATATGCCGTGACAGCACCTGCAGGATCTCCCGGCGGATGTCCTCCATGACCGGCGCCGGAATGTCGGCGCGGTCATGCATCAAGACAAAGCGCAGCCGATCTTTCGCGGTCGCCTTGGCGGACTTCTCCTCTCTGCGGAGGAGACGGTCGAATAGAGTTTTGAGGGTCATAACTTGGGCTCCTTCGACATTGGGGCTACTTCTTTGCCACAAAGAGTTTCTTGAAGCGGTCGAAGAGACCGGTCTTCTCGTCGAGATCGAGGAAGGGGACGTTCTCGCCGCGCAGCCGGCGGGCAATGTTGCGGTAGGCCTGCCCTGAGAGATTGCCATCCGACATCGCAACGGGCTCTCCCCGGTTCATGGAGGTGATGATCGCCTCGTCGTCCGGCACGATC
>Ga0070734_10004374_pt1 | contig 13519 bp, 9 predicted proteins | sample Coa_R1_8_FD_66444 | JGI IMG/M metagenome (GOLD analysis project Ga0070734, IMG submission 66444) | Surface soil microbial communities from Centralia Pennsylvania, which are recovering from an underground coalmine fire - Coalmine... | ecosystem: Environmental > Terrestrial > Soil > Unclassified ...
AGTTTCAGGTTATCCTGAAGCCTGCACCACAAAACGTGCAGGACATCTATCTCGATAGTATTCGCGCCATCGGGATTGACCCGCTGCATCATGACATTCGCTTCGTCGAGGACGATTGGGAGAGCCCGACGCTCGGCGCATCGGGGCTCGGATGGGAGGTCTGGTGCGACGGCATGGAAATCACCCAGTTCACCTATTTCCAGCAAGTCGGCGGCATCGACTGTGATCCCGTTTCCGCGGAAATCACCTATGGGCTCGAACGTCTCGCGATGTATGTCCAGAACGTCGAGTTCGTCTACGATTTGAAATTCAACGAACGATTTCGCTACGGGGAGGTCTTTCACCAGGGCGAAGCGGAATTTTCGGCATACAACTACGAGCGTGCCGATACGGCGCTCCTGTTCCGCCATTTCACCGACGCAGAGAAAGAGTGCGCGGCCTTGCTCTCGGGGAACCGGATGCTCGCCCTTCCCGCCTACGATCAGTGCATCAAGGCGAGCCACATCTTCAATCTGCTCGACGCGCGCGGGGTGATCAGCGTGACGGAACGCGCAGCCTATATCGCGCGGGTGCGCACGCTGGCGAAGTCATGCTGCGAGGCATGGCTCCGCTCCCCGATGGGGGCCTACAACCCGAGGTTCGGCTGATGGCCGAGCTCCTGCTCGAATTGCTTTCCGAAGAAATCCCGGCGCGCATGCAAAAGAGCGCCGCGAAGGATCTTGAAAAGATCGTGGTCGGTGAATTGTCCGATCGCGGGCTTTTGTTCGAGTCGGCAAGAAGTTTCTCGGGTCCGCGCCGGATTGGACTCGCGCTCACCGGACTTCCAGCTAAACAGAAAGACACAACGGAGGAACGGAAGGGTCCACGCGTAAGCGCGCCGGCAAGCGCGCTCAGCGGTTTTGTCCGTTCCACCGGTGTGCCCCTCGAGCAATGCGAAAAACGCCGCGATGACAAGGGCGAGTTTTATCTCGCTGTCATCCGGCGCCAGGGACGCAATACCAGCGAGCTATTGGGCGAACTTCTTCCGGAAGCGATCGCGAAGCTGTCCTGGCCTAAATCGATGCGCTGGGGGACGGGCCAACCATTTCGCTGGGTAAGGCCGTTGCACCGGATTGTCTGCACATTCGATGGCGAAATCGTCGAATTCACATTCGCCGGCGTGAATAGCGGCAATCGTACGCTGGGTCACCGGTTCCTGTCCTCTGGCGAAATCGAAGTTCGCCGTTTCGAGGACTACAAGGAAAAGCTCCGTGCAGCGCACGTCATGCTGGAAGCGGAAGAGCGAAAGGATGCGATCCTTCATGAGGTAAAACAAAAGTCCTTCGCACTCGGGCTCGATTTTCTCGAAGACGAAGCTTTGCTGGACGAGGTGGTGGGGCTGGCGGAGTGGCCAAGCGTCCTGATCGGATCGATCGACGAGCCGTTCATGGCGCTCCCGCCTGAAGTTCTGCGAACCTCCATGCGTACGCATCAGAAATATTTTGCTTTGCGCGAGCCGCGAATTGGCCGCCTGGCGCCGCGCTTTGCTCTTGTCTCAAACATGCCCGCTAGTGGAGATCAGACAATTGTCGCCGGAAACGAACGCGTTCTGCGTTCGCGTCTCGCGGACGCGAAATTCTTTTTTGAGCAGGATGCGGCCATCCGGCTCGAAGACCGCGTCAGCGCGCTCGGTGGAATGATATTTCACGCAAAGCTGGGAAGCCAGCGCGAGCGCGTCAGCAGAATTGAAATGCTGGCCTCGCGCATCGCTTTAGCAATCGGTGCAGAGCCGGCGAAAGCCCGACGCGCGGCTCTCCTCGCCAAAGCCGACCTGACAACGGGCATGGTCGGCGAATTTCCTGAACTGCAGGGCGTGATGGGCCGCTATTACGCGCTCAGCCAGGGTGAAGACGCTGAAGTGGCGGATGCAATTCGCGACCACTATCGGCCGCTCGGTGTCAACGACGATGTGCCCCGGGCCAGGATTTCCATCGCTGTGGGTCTGGCCGACAAGCTCGATAGCCTGTTTGCGTTCTTTTCCGCAGGGGAGCGGCCTTCGGGTTCGGGGGATCCCTTTGCCTTGCGGCGTGCGGCGCTGGGTGTCCTCAGAACCGTGCTCGAGAACGGGATACGCCTCGACCTGATGGCACTCGGTACGGCTCCTGCCGATGGATTGTTTGAATTCTTCGTGGATCGTCTGAAGGTCGTCTTGCGAAAAGCCGGCACGCGGCACGACGTCATTGATGCCGTTTTTGGTATCCACCGTGACGGTGATTTTTTTCGGCTCGTTGCTCGTGCGGAAGCACTCCAAAACTTTCTGGGATCAGACGACGGCGCCAATCTTTTGATCGCCTATCGGCGCGCCGCAAATATCCTCAAGTCGGAAGAAAAGAAAGACCAGCGGAGCTACGACGGCGATCCGGATCCCGATGCATTCGTCCAGGCGGAGGAAAAGTCGCTTTTCGTCGAACTCGCCACCGCGGCCGAAATCGTGCGCGCAGAATTGGCGAAGGAACGCTTCGCCGAGGCGATGAGTGTCATGGCGCGGTTGCGCCGCGCGGTCGATCTCTTCTTCGAGAAGGTTACTGTCAACGCGACAGAGGCCTCCTTGCGCCAAAATCGCCTCCTGTTGCTTTCGCATCTTCGCGCGACGATGCATCTGGTCGCCGATTTCTCGAGGATCGAGGGATAGCCTAGCGTTGTCGGGATGCGTCCCGCTGTAGCGAGACTTGCAGCCCGGGGTCCGCTAGGCTTTGACGCTTCATGGTTGGATTTTTTCGGAACTCAATTGACGCCGGCGCGCTTTAGCGTCCCGGTGACGGCGCGGAACACGACATATGCCTAAATGGGTCTATGCTTTCGGGAAGGAAAAGGCCGAAGGGCGAGCCGAGATGAAGGACCTTCTCGGCGGAAAAGGCGCAAACCTCGCCGAGATGAGCAATCTCGGTCTTCCGGTGCCGCCGGGATTTACGATCACGACGGAGGTCTGCAAGCACTACTACGACAATGGCCACGCCTACCCGGACGATCTCCAGGACAGCGTCAACAAGGCGCTCGACGAAGTCGGACAGGAAGTTGGCGCCTCTCTCGGAGACCCGTCGAGACCGCTGCTCGTGTCGGTGAGATCGGGGGCCCGGGTATCGATGCCGGGCATGATGGACACGGTTCTCAATCTCGGGCTGAACCCGAAGACTACGGCCGGCCTTTCCAAACTGACGGGCGATGCACGCTTCGCCTTCGATTCTTATCGCCGCTTTGTCCAGATGTATTCGAACGTCGTGCTCGGGGTCGAGCATGCGATCTTCGAGGAAATTCTGGACGAGGAGAAAGAGAAGAAGGGTGTCGATCTCGATACCGATCTCGAGGCCCGCGATCTCGAGGAAATTGCCGAGCGCTTCAAGATGCGCGTGCGCAAGGAGTTGGGCAAACCATTTCCCGACGATGTCCACGAACAGCTGTGGGGCGCAATTGGCGCGGTCTTCGGGTCCTGGCAGTCCGCACGCGCGAAGACGTATCGGCGCCTGCACAACATACCGGAGGATTGGGGTACCGCGGTAAACGTCCAGGCCATGGTTTTCGGCAATCGGGGGGAATCATCGGCAACCGGCGTTGCCTTTACGCGCGATCCCGCGACCGGCGAAAAATTGCTCTATGGCGAATTCCTGATCAATGCGCAGGGCGAAGACGTCGTCGCAGGCATTCGCACGCCCCAATCGATTTCGAAATTGGTTCGCGAGCGCCAGGGCGGTAAGCGGCCCTCGATGGAAGAAGCGATGCCCGCAGCCTACGCAGAACTCGCGGAAATCGCGAAGAGACTGGAGACGCACTATCGCGACATGCAGGACGTGGAATTTACGGTACAGGAAGGCAAGCTCTTCATGTTGCAGACGCGTGCCGGAAAGAGAACGGCCGAGGCCTCCCTGAAGATCGCCGTTGATATGGAGCGTGAAGGATTGATCGACAGGCGCGATGCCATCGCGCGCATCGATCCCGCCGCGCTTGACCAGCTCTTGCATCCGACGCTCGATCCCTCGGCTCCGCGGGAACGCATCGTCTCGGGACTGGCAGCATCGCCTGGGGCGGCGACGGGTGAGGTGATCTTCACCGCGGACGAGGCGGAGAAGCTCGCCGCGGAAGGGCGGCACGTGATTCTCGTCCGGACTGAAACCAGTCCGGAGGACATTCATGGAATGCATGCCGCCAAAGGTATTTTGACCGCCCGCGGTGGGATGACGAGCCATGCGGCCGTCGTGGCGCGCGGAATGGGGCGACCCTGCGTCTCCGGTGCTGGCGCAATCAAAATCGATCTGGCGCGCGGCACGATGGTTGCCGGGACTGTGACAATCGCGCGCGGCGACGTGATTACGATCGACGGCTCTACGGGCGAGGTTTTCAAGGGCCGCATCCCGATGCGCCAGCCGGAGCTCACAGGCGATTTCGCAACGCTGATGGGCTGGGCGGATTCCATTCGCAGGCTGAAGGTCCGGACCAATGCGGACACTCCGGCGGACGCGGTGACTGCGCGGAAGTTTGGCGCCGAAGGAATCGGTCTTTGCCGTACCGAACACATGTTTTTCGAATCGGATCGCATCGTGGCTGTCCGCCAGATGATCCTTGCGGATACCGAAATTGAACGCCGCGCCGCACTCGAAAAGATTCTGCCGATGCAGCGGGCGGATTTCGTTGCGATCTTTCGAGCCATGGATGGGTTGCCCGTGACAATCCGGCTGCTCGATCCCCCGCTACATGAATTCCTTCCGCAAAAGGACGAGGAAATAGCCGAGGTCGCGCGCGCCGCGGGCGCCGATCCCGAAAAACTTCGGCAGCGGACGATTGCTCTGCACGAGTCGAACCCGATGCTTGGCCATCGCGGCTGCCGGCTCGGGATCACGTATCCGGAAATCTATGAGATGCAGGCGCGCGCGATCTTCGAAGCCGGCCTGGAAATTCTGGAGGAGGGAAAGGACGTCGAGATCGAGATCATGATTCCGCTCGTCAGTTTCAAGGCGGAGCTCGATTTCGTGCGCGACAAGATCGATGGGGTCGCCGGGCGAGTCCGCGCCGAGCGCGGAAACGTTCCTCGTTACACGATTGGCACCATGATCGAACTTCCCAGAGCCGCGCTCATGGCCGGTGAAATCGCCCAGACGGCGGCTTTTTTCTCGTTCGGCACAAATGATCTGACGCAGACCGCTCTCGGATTGAGCCGCGACGATGCAGGCGCTTTTCTCGCCGAATATCTCCGGAAGGGCGTGATCTCACGTGACCCGTTTGTGAGTGTCGACATCGATGGCGTCGGCGCTCTCGTCAAGATCGCTGCAGAGCGTGGACGCGCTACGCGAAAAGATCTAAAGCTCGGAATATGTGGTGAGCACGGAGGAGATCCCGATTCGATTCATTTCTGCCACGATGCGGGACTCGATTATGTCTCCTGCTCTCCGTTTCGAGTGCCGGTCGCACGTCTCGCCGCAGCACAAGCGGCATTAGGGAATAACCACAAATGCGATTAATCTGTGTAAAGACCAAGCAGGAAAATACTGGCTTTTTTCACTGTCGCTGACGCGGCGTCATAATCGCGCGCGAATTCATTTGACGATTCGGTTTTTCGCTGTCATGAGCGGCTTATTCGTGCGGAGGGGTGGCCATTCGGAATAGAGGGACGACGAAGCTTGAAATGAGAGACGACGAGCAATCGAAGTTTGGAAATTAAAGCGTAGCCGAAGCGATATCCGAAAAGAGTCAAACCCATGACTTCCAAAAATTCGTTGGCGCTGTTACGCGCAGACCGTTCGCTCGCGATCGCATTTGGGATTGTCCTTGCGACCGCAAGTGCCGCCGTCGGCGCGTCCGCCTTTTACAGTCCCAAGACGACAGAGATCCTCGTTCAGCGCGTCGTGCAGCCGGTGGTCCACACCATTGTTGCCAACGTCGCGCCGCCGATCTCACAGAGGTCGAAAGCGGACGTGGTCTTGGCGCAGCTGCTTGCCGAGCATCGTTGCTTGTCCGAGGTGATGTACTACGAAGCGCGCGGCGAAGGCGAAGAGGGGCAGCGGGCGATTGCTGAAGTCGTCTTCCACCGCATGCGCTATGGAAATTACGGACACTCGATCTGCGCGGTCGTCTATGAGGGCGCGGGCCACGCCGGGTGCCAGTTCTCCTTCGCCTGCAACGGCGAGTTGAGCCAGCCTAAGGAAGCGGAGCCCTGGCGCGCAGCGCAGATCCTGGCGGCTCGCATTCTGACCGGTGAAGTACGCCTGGCCGATACGACCGACAATGCCACGCATTTCCATGCGGTCTCTGTCCAGCCCGGCTGGACTGGCGACATGGTCAGGACAGTGCAGATCGGCAATCACGTATTCTATAAGTATCCGCACGCCCACTCGCTTTAATTGCACAGCGGTTGCGATTGCGGACTCGCCGATTATTCCTGTCCGCTGAGACGGCCGAGATTGCGGCGCATCAGATTGCGGGTGAATCTCGGCGCCAGGGCCTTTGCCACATCGATACGGCCGATCTCGGCCGGCACGTACCAATGGAGCCTGTCGCTCCCGTAGGCTTTCCAGACACACTCTGCGATCGCCGAGGGCGGTGTCAGCCGGAACATTCCGCGCTTGGGTGCGCGGGCATAGAATTCTTCGTCGGTCGGTCTTGGCGTGTCGCCTGAGCGGTTGGGCGTGCTGCGCAGGATGTTTGTGTCGATGAGGCCGGGCAGGACGTCGGCCACTCTCACACCATGGCGGGCGAACTCGACCGAAAGGGCTTCGGTCAGCCCTTTCACGGCAAATTTCGTTGCCGCGTAAACGGCGATGCGCGGCATGCCGTACGTCGCAGACGAAGACGACGTGATGAAACACAGAGCATTCGGCGTGGCTTTGAGGAGCGGTAGGGCGGCATAGATGCTTGCCAGTACGCCGATGAAGTTCACCTGAACGACTTTGAGTGCCGCTTCATAGGGAATGTCTTCAAACCATCCGCTCTCGCCAATGCCCGCGTTCGAGAACAGGATGTCCATCTTTCCGCCGGTCTCTTCGCCGAAATTCGAGACAGCGGAGTCGAACTCCGCTTTGTCTGTGACGTCGAGGCGGCGCACGATGCAGTTATCGCTTCCGAGTTCCTGCTCGAGTGTCTTGAGCCCCGGTTCATTCACGTCGTAGCAGCCGACGAACCAGCCCTTGGCGGAGAACAGCCGGGCAGTCTCGCGGCCCATTCCGCTCGCGGCACCCGTGATAAAGATCGATTTGCGTCCGCGCGCCTTTCCCGCCATTTGAAGATCCTCAGAAATTGACACGGCGGCTGATCGAGCCATCCACCAGCATGTTTATGCCGGTCGTAAAAGAAGAGGCGGGGCTTGCGAGAAAGACGGCCGCATTCGCGATGTCCTGAGGCGTCGCCATGCGGCCCATGGGATTGCGCTCCATTGCGCCTTTGAACACCTGGGGCATGTTGACCTCGATCATGTTCCAGACGCCACCCTTGAAATAGACCGTTCCGGGCGACACGACGTTCGTTCTGATGTGACGCTTTGCGTGCTGCCGCGCCAGTCCCTTCGCCAGGTGCACAAGGGCCGCTTTGATCGGGCCGTAGGAACTGGCGTTGTCCGTTTCTGCCGCGGAAACCGACGAGATGATGACAAAGGCCGCGTCGCCGGTTCTATCGGCTGCCTGTTCGAGAAAGGGCCGGGCTGCGTCGAATGCGTTCACCGCGCCGAGAACGTCGAGCCTGAAATTCTGCTCCCAGGCGGCAGGATCTGCGCCTTGTGCCATCGCGCCCGCGTTCGAAACGAGAATGTCGATTCCGCCGAGTTCACCGGCGGCCTTCTCGATCCAGGCTTTGAGGCCTGCGCCGTCGGAAATGTCCACGGATGCGCCGGTGGCCCGTACGCCCTTATCCTTGAGACTCGCGACCGCATCACGCACCTGGTCCGCGTTGCGGGCGCAGATGGCTAAATTGGCGCCCTCGGTGGCGAGAGTGTCTGCGATCGCACGTCCGATGCCGCGCGTGCCGCCAAGTACTACGGCGTTCTTTCCCTTGAGTTTCAGGTCCATGGAGTCCTCCCGACTATCTGTCTTCTACTTTAGGAAGCGACGCCTAAAAGTCGAGGGCGACATCGAGCGTTGGCGCTGAATGGGTGATGGCACCTGATGAAATGTAATCGACGCCTGTTTCCGCAATCGTCCGGACGGTCGCGAGTGTGACACTGCCGGAGGCTTCGAGGACAGCTCGCCCGTCTGCCAGTTCGACGCATCTCCGGAGAGCCGGAGCGTCCATGTTGTCGAGCAGAATGGTATCGACGCCGATTGCCAGAGCCTCGCCGAGCTGCTCGATGGTGTCTACTTCGAGCTCGATCCTGACCATATGCCCGAGGCCAGCACGGACACGTTCGACAGCCTTGCGAATTCCTCCTGCCGCGGCGAGATGATTGTCCTTGATCAGAACCGCATCATCGAGGCCGAAGCGGTGGTTCGTTCCGCCGCCGCAGCGCACAGCGTATTTTTCGAGAACTCTGAGACCCGGAGTCGTCTTTCGGGTGCAAGCAATTCTGGCCTTTGTTCCTTCCACCGCCTGCACAAACGCCCGGGTTGATGTGGCGATGCCGGAAAGATGGCCGAGAAAGTTCAGCGCGACCCGTTCCGCGGCGAGAATGGTTCTTGCACAACCATCGACAGTGGCAATGGCGGTTCCCTGCGTCACGGCCGACCCGTCGGGGTTTTGGACCGTAAATTTCAGATCTCCACTGTCATCCACGAGCGAAAACGCACAGGCGCTCGCGATCAGCCCCGCGATCGTTCCGGCTCCACGCGCGACGATCGTCGCCCGAGCGCGAGCGTCCGGCTGGAGAACCAGATCCGATGTCACGTCACCCGCACGACCAAGATCTTCTTCCAGCGCACGACGCACGACAGGTTCAACCAGGAGGCGGTGAGGCGGCCTGGTAAACGGGAGTGCCAGGCTCAAAGTATGGCGCTCTTTGCGGGCCGTGCAGATTCGCGCCCGGCAATGGCTTGGGCGTCGGCGAGGGTAAGCAGGGAGCGCCGCGCAACAGGGGCGCTCTTCAGATAGTCAGTGCGGAAATGTGCGCCGCGGCTTTCACGCCGTTCCAGCGCGGCTGCAGCCACGAGCATTGCGCTTGCCGTCATATTCAGGAGCGCTGGCTCATTGCCTCCGACGCGCTCCATCTGGTCGATGATTGCCAGCGCTTCTCTGAGACCCGAGTCGGTACGCTCCAGCCCCACCAAACGAGTCATGGCATCGCGAAGGACATGGGGCGGAGAAGGGGCGGCGAGCCGCTCCGGCGACACGGGAGCGACGCGCTTTGGCTCCTGCTCGATTGTATTTCGCACCGCCTCGGCTACGCGCGCGCCAAAGACAACGGCCTCCAGCAATGAATTCGACGCAAGGCGGTTTGCGCCATGCAAGCCGGTTGACGCGCATTCGCCGACCGCCCAGAGACCGCTGAGAGATGAGCGCCCGAAGGGGTCCGTTGCAATTCCGCCCATCTGATAGTGGGCGGCAGGCGACACCGGGATGGGCTCGGCGACAGGATCGATTCCCGCGCTCTTGCAGGCAGCGTAGACGGTTGGGAATCGCTCGCCGAAACGCGCACCGATCGCTCTACGGCAATCGAGATAGATTCGATGGCCATTTGCAATTTCGCGCTGGATGGCGCGCGCGACGATGTCACGCGGCGCAAGTTCTGCATCACGGTGCACAGCCGACATGATCCGGCGGCCGTTCTCATCGATGAGGATTGCGCCTTCGCCCCGAAGTGCTTCGGTTGCAAGCGGCGCAGGGTCGCGGCCAATCGCGATGGCCGTCGGGTGGAATTGGATGAACTCGGGGTCGGCAACGAGTGCTCCGGCACGCGCGGCCATTCCCATGCCTTCGCCGCGCGCTTCGCCCGGATTGGTGGTGGTGGCATACAGTGCGCCCATCCCGCCGGTCGCAAGGATTATGGCGCGTGCCCTGAACAGGACGAGACGCGCCTGCGCACCCCAGCCGCGGCGCGCGAATAGCCCCGTAACGTGGCCATCCTCTACCGCAAGCTCGAGCGCGTGATAGCCCTCGAGCAGCGAAATGGAAGGTGTTTCTGCAGCGCGCGCGGCGAGTGTTCCCGTGATCTCGGCGCCTGCGCGATCGCCCTTAATGTGGACAATCCGGTTCTGCGAGTGCGCCGCCTCTCGCCCGAGAGCGAGTTCGCCGGTGGCCGTTCGGTCGAAGGGGGCCCCAAGTCGCAGCAAATCCTCGATGCGTCCGGGCGCCTCTTTGGCGACGAGCCGGGCGATCTCGGGGACGCAAAGTCCTGCGCCCGCCGCAATGGTATCGACGGCATGCGCATCCGCCGTATCGCCCTCGCCGAGCGCTGCGGCGATGCCGCCCTGGGCCCAGGCGCTCGATCCGGACACGCCCGGGCGCGCGCCGGCAATGACGAGGGAAGGGAATGGCGAAAGCTTCAGCGCTGTGAAAAGGCCGGCGACACCGGCACCCAGGATCAACGCCCCGTCTGTCTCGACAACATTGTCGTTATGGCGCGTCACGGCCCCGGTCTCATACAGGTGCGCGGTTGGCTGGCTGGCGGACCGCCAGCATGCGGTCAATTGCTTTCTTCGCCCTGGCGGAAATTTCGGGAGCGACTTCAACGGTATGTGTCATCGTTTGCAGCGAGCGCAAAATCTTCTCGAGCGTGATCCGCTTCATGTGCGGGCACAAATTGCACGGCCGAACAAATTCGATATCCGGATGCTCGACCGCGACGTTGTCGCTCATGGAGCATTCGGTCACCATCACAACGCGGCGCGGCCGGTACTTTCCAACATAACCAGACATAGCGGCCGTCGAACCGGCGAAATCGGCTTCTGCGACGACTTCGGGCGGGCACTCCGGATGCGCGAGCACGACCACGCCGGGGTTGGATTCCCGGAAATTGCGGATATCGGCGGCCGTGAACCGTTCGTGGACCTCGCAGCGCCCTTTCCAGGCGATGATCCTGACGGCGGTCTGCCTGGCGACGTTCTGCGCTAGATATTCGTCGGGGATCATGACGACGGCCTCGACGTTGCGCTCGCGCGCAATGTCTTCGACAACAGCCACTGCATTCGAGGACGTGCAACAGACGTCGCTCTCGGCTTTCACCTCGGCCGAGGTGTTCACATAGGTGACTACCGGCAAACCAGGATAACGCTCCTTCAGAAGGCGCACGTCCGCACCGGTAATGGAAGCGGCAAGCGAACAGCCCGCACCGGGATCGGGAATGAGGACAGTCTTTTCTGGGCAGAGGATCTTCGACGTCTCTGCCATGAAGTGAACGCCTGCCTGCACGATGACATCGGCTTCGGTCCGCGCGGCCTCCCGCGCCAGGGCGAGGCTGTCACCGACGAAATCCGAGACGCAGTGAAAGATTTCGGGCGTCATGTAGTTGTGCCCGAGGATGACCGCGTTTCTTTGGCGCTTCAGTTCGTTGATCGCCTTCACATAAGGTGCGTAGGTCGACCATTCGATTTCCGGCACGACGTGGGCAACCTTCGCGTAGAGACCTGCGGTCTCCTTCGCGACTTGCGGGGTGAAGGACAGCTCGTGAGTCGAGGTCATCGGCCTGGTTCCGTTTTATACTCTCTTTGAGTATATATATGGGCCAATAAGACCGGCCTTAAAGGCCGGTGGTGCGATCTCTTATGCTGCATATGAGCATAAGTCGGTCAAGTGTGGTCGTCGCCGCGTGGACCAATAAGGCCCGAATCATGGCTGGACGGGAAGGCGGTCCTCGGAAACCAACGTTTGGCGGAATTGTGACGGAAAAGCCGAGCGTTGCAGCCGCGCAACGCGGCTCAGGAATATTGGCAGATGACACAATTGGCACGTGCCGGTCCCGGACCGGCCGTGTTAGGCGGGTTCTACGCTGGAGCGCTTCGCTTCAAAAAAGAAGGGATTCTCGACAATGAACAGACATTTGCTGATATCGGCGTGCGTGCTCGCGCTCGCTGCGAGCTCGGCCGCAGCCGCACCGGTTCCCTGGGCGGGAAGCGTGAACGGCGACTATGGCAATCTCGGCGGGCGCACGCTCTGGGACGCGAATGGCGCGGTCCAGGTTCCGCTCGACTGGATGGACTTGAGCCTCCAGGGCACTTTCGGCGCAACGGGCGTCGGACCGATCCACCAATGGGATGGCGGGGGCAACCTCGTGTGGAACGGCTCGCCTGACTTCCGCCTTGCCTTCACGGCCATTTACAACAACCTCGGCATCCACGGTTTCGATGTCCATGAGACGCAACTCGGCGGTGGCCTTGAATGGTATCCGATGCCCTGGCTGACGGTTTCAGGGCAGGGTGGCGCCCTCGTCGGCACAGATAGTGGCGGTTATGTCGGAGGCACGCTCAAGGGATACATCCTCCCGGATCTCTCGGTTTCCGGAAACATCAACTATACGAGCCTCACCTCCATGGGCGTTTCCGGGCACATCACCGGATACGGGGCGAAGGCCGAGTGGCTCCCATGCGAGTCGCTGCCGGTTTCCGTCACCGGCTCCTACACGCATCTGGACTTTGGCGGCGGCGGTGGCCCCGGTTCCAGCACCGATAGCTGGACGATTGGCCTCAAGCTTTATCTCAACGAGGCCGGCCAAATTCCTCTGGTCCAGCATAACCGGACCGGCACGCTGGACACGATCGGCAGCCCGATTTCGGCGGCCGTGATATTCTAAGAGTCCCAAGAGCGAATTTCTTACTGGGGCATGGCAGCGTCTGCTGCCATGCCCTTTTCTTTTCAGCGGGCGACCGACGCGCGCGAGCGCCCGCCCAGCCGCACGCCCGGCGCCGGCCGTTCGCGAACGACCTCTTGTCTGAAGCGGAATAGTTCTGCCGGCCGGCCACGCCCCGCAGAGGCAAACTTCCCCGTGCCTTCGACCAGCCCCTGGTCGGCGACCAAGCGCCGGAAGTTCTGCTTGTGCAGTCTTATTCCTGAAATCGCCTCGACGGTGCGCTGCAGCTCGAGAAGGGTGAAGGATGGGGGCATGAGTTCGAACACCACGGGCCGGTATTTCATTTTGCCCCTCAGGCGCGAAATCGCCGTCGCCAGGATTCGCCGATGGTCGAAGGCCATGCTCGCCCCGAGGGGTTCGGGGGTTGCGGGCGCGCGCATTTTCGTCCGGCCGTCTCGGATCGCCTCGGGCACGAGGCCCGCCTCGTAGAGCAGCTCGTAGCGCTCCAGCACCTTTTCTTCGTCCCAGCCGAGTCCGTCCAGGCCAAAACAGAGTCTGATGCGATCGCGCCGCCGCTCCGCTGTGCGCTGATCGGGAGTGGCTTTCGCAAATGCGCGCAGTGCGGGAGCGATGGTTTCCGAAATCATTCCTGGCGGTGCCTTCCGCCAGTCTTCCCAGGGAAAATATCGGTACCAATTGCGCCACAAGGTTTCCGGGGCATTCAGCGGACCGGACTGCCTCGTCAGGGCGAGATATCCCACCGACACGACGCGAGGACCCTCGCCGGCGACCAGCAAATGGCGACCACGGTCACCGAATGTGTAGAGCTGCTCGGCATAACCCAGGTCC
>Ga0070734_10004375_pt1 | contig 13518 bp, 10 predicted proteins | sample Coa_R1_8_FD_66444 | JGI IMG/M metagenome (GOLD analysis project Ga0070734, IMG submission 66444) | Surface soil microbial communities from Centralia Pennsylvania, which are recovering from an underground coalmine fire - Coalmine... | ecosystem: Environmental > Terrestrial > Soil > Unclassified ...
GCTCGTAGGTTACCTGGCCGATGATGCGAAACGGCTGGCCGCCCAGATCGAGAGTGTCGCCTATCTTTACGCCCAGGCGTAGGAGAACATCGTCTGAAACCGCAATGGTGTCGGGCTGGAGCGCTGCGCGAAGCGACGCCGGGGGCGAGATGCGAATCTCCCCATAGAACGGATACTGCTTCGGATCCACGGCCTTGATTGAAACCAGCATGGGCGGCTGCATGAGGCCCGTGGATGCCATGGTCAGGGTCTCAGTGATCCAGGTCCGCTCGACGCGCCGGCCGGCGAGCCGGTCCAGCACAGCCTGCTGATCGTCGGTCGGCACCTGAAAGATGCGCAGCGACAAGTCGGCCGCCATGAGCGTGCGAGCCTGGTCGAGCAGCATCCCTTGAAACGCGCGACTGAACCCGCGGACCCCGGTGAGCGACCCCACGCCGATCGCGACCGCCAGGATCACAAAGAAAAACTTGAATGACGACGAACGCGCTTCCCGCCAGGCGATTTTAAAAGCGGTGGACCAGGAGAAACGCAAGTTATGTTCCTCAGTTTCCGTTGACGACCAGGCCGTCGCGCAATTCGATGCGGCGCGTAGCTTGGCCGGAGAGCGCCGGATCGTGCGTCACCAGTACGAGCGTAGTTCCTTCGCGCTGGTTTAAGCCGATCAGCAGCTCGAGAATATGACGCCCATTCTCCGAGTCGAGATTCCCGGTGGGCTCGTCCGCCAACAGAATCGGTGGACGGACCATGCAGGCCCGTGCCAGCGCCACCCGCTGCTGCTCGCCGCCGGACAATTGGACCGGATAATGATCGCGCCGGTCGGCCAGCCCCACGCGTTCCAGCAGCATCCGCGCCCGCTTGGGCCCGTCCGAGTCTCCGCCGCCGGTGAGCTCAAAAGGCAGCAGCACGTTCTCTTCGGCCGTCAGCGTGGGCAGCAGGTGATAGGACTGGAACACGAAACCGATCTTGCGGCCGCGCAGCTGCGCCATGCGGTCCTCGTCCAGGCCGGTGATGTCGTCGCCATCCAGAATAATCCGTCCTGACGTCGGCGTATCCAGGCCGGCCAGCAGTCCGAGCAGCGTACTCTTGCCGCTGCCCGAGGGGCCCACGATCGCCACAAACTCCCCGCGCTGGATATCGAAATCGATGCCGCGCAGAATGTCGACCTTGTGCGTGGCGGTCTCGATGCTCTTGGTCAGCGCGGAAACCCGGATGGCGGGGGTTTGACTCAGAGGGCCCTGCAATTCTTTATTATGACATTGGGTGCGGTGTTTCTCTTTCTTCTTCGCCGCGAGCGCGGCTTTCCTGATCCTGCTCGCGTGCGGCGAGAAAAAAACGGAGCCCGCTACGCAGCAGGCTCACACTCAGGCAGAGCCCGCGCATTCGAAACCGCCCGAGCCGGCCGATCATCGCCCGGCCATTGTCGCGTTCGGCGACAGCCTGACGGCAGGTTTCGGCGCCGAGCCGGGCCATAGCTATCCCGACTATCTGCAGCGGGACCTGGATCAGGCGGGATTGCCGTGGCGGGTAATCAATCAGGGCGTCAGCGGCGATACGACGACGGACGGAGTGAATCGACTGGGCGAAGTCCTCGACTCCAAACCGCGCATCGTGATTGTCGAGTTCGGCGGCAACGACGGATTGCGCGGCCTGCCGATTGAAACCACGCGCGTGAACCTGGACCAGATCGTCACCACGCTGCGCGCCGCAGGCATTCAGATTGTCCTGGCGGGCATGACGCTGCCGCCCAATTACGGCCCGGACTACATCCACGCGTTTGAAAGCATCTACGTGGATCTCGCGACGCGCTACCAGCTCACGCGCATTCCGTTCCTGCTCGAGGGCGTGGCCACCAAACGCGAACTGATGCAGCGCGACGGCCTGCACCCCACCGCCGAAGGGAACGCGATCGTCGCCCAGACTGTACTGCGCAAGCTCCGCCCGTTGCTGCGTTAGCCTCACGAAGCGAAAGCGCTGAGAGCGCTCAGAAAATCAGGGCACGGTCTTTGAGCGGCAGGTGGTGCTTGAACGTGCCGTCCTCAAAGCCGCGCCGCACTTCGGCATCTGAGGTAAACCGCGAGCACCAGGGCTGGACGTACGCGTCGAGATCCCGACCGACGCCTTCGTAAAACGTGTCTTCTTTGTCTCCGGCGCGGAAAACGTAGCCTCCTTCGGCGGAAAACATGCCTTTGCCGGCTGGAAGTCGCGGCAGGTTCAGCAGGACTCCCCTGGGCTTGGCGTCCACGTGGACACGAAGGAAGAATCGCGTCTCAACTCGGCTCGTCAGCCCGATGACCAGCTGTACGCTTTGCGGTGTTTCCCCGGACCTGCGCCAGACTTCGGCATCGCGCACAAAACCGAGTGGGCCTAATACGCGCGCCAGGCGCTCGTGGATCCCCGCGGCTAGTTTGGGAGCTTCGATCAGCGAGGGCTCACTGAAGGGTTTCGGCTCCCAGCGCTCGTGCGCCGACAGGCTATTCGCGAATCCTGACGCCATTAAGAGATCGCGCCAGTCCCGTTGCGCCAGCTTTACCGCGCTTTCCAGTTGCGCCAGACTGCCGTCGCTGTATTTCATTGCGGCGAAACGAAAGCGTTCTAGCGCATATGGGTCGGCTTTCTCGAGGAATGGCAGATTGTTGCCGCACTGATCGCGCAGTAACTTTTTGGCGCGATCCCGATCCGCGGGCGCGAATAGGATGTCGACGCGCCGCAAAGTCTCGGCGCTAAGCTCCGGTCCTGATACCGTCGTGGCGCGGGGAGCATCCATGTCCGTCTATCGGCATCCGCTGCGATCGAAAACAGGCGGGCTAAGTGCGCAGGCGCGTGAAGAAATACATACCGGCCACCGCGAACAGGATATCGGGCGACCAGGCCGCCAGCGCCGCCGGCAGCAGGCTGACATCGCCGAGCTGTTCGAACAATTTGCCCAGCGCCCAGTAGGCGATCGCGATGGCGAAGCTTACGCCTACGCCCGCCATGGCGCCGCGGTTTCCGGCAAAGAACGCAAACGGGATCGAGATCATGGCCATTACCAACGCGAACAACGGCAAGGAAAACTTCCGATAGAACTGCACCTGCAGCGTAATGGTGTCGATTCCGCTGCGCTGCAGGTCGCGGATGTAGGCGGCCAGCTGCTGGAAATTCATCTGCTGATCCTGCAGAACCTCCTGCAGAAAATAATCGGGACGCTCGTCGAGTTCAGCGAACGTCGCGGTCTGGCCGCCGAAGTTGACGAACTTCTCCTGACGGCCGGTGAAGTCGCGGCTCCATCCGTTTTCAAAAACCCAGGTGTGCAAGGCGTATTCCCAGCGGGCTTTCTCGGCGGCAATATGTTTGCGAACCCGGAAATTCGAAGGATCGAGCTCGTACACCTGCGGCCCGACCATCACTTTTTGCGCGGGGTCCAGATATTTGTAGTAAAACACCCGGGGATCGTCCTTCGATCCGGGATCGTAGACCCACTGGCGCTCCGGATGCAGATAAGTCTGCACCGGCTTGCCCTTGATCTCCTTGCGAATCGCGTCCTGCTTGCGATTGGCATCGGGCACATAGTAATGATCGAAGGCAAACAGCGCCGTGCTCAGGCCCAGCGCGGCTACGAGCACCGGCAACGCCAGACGATACAAGCTGATACCGGTCGCCTTGAATGCCGTAATCTCGTTGTGCTTGGTCAGGATGCCGAAGGTCACCAGTACGGCCACCAGGACGCTGATCGGCGCCGAATCGTAGATGAGCTGCGGGGTAAGAAAGAACAAATAGGTGAAGACGCGAAGCATGGTGATGTGATTCTTCACGATGTCGCTGAGCAGTTCGAAGAAGGTGTACACCTGGGTCATCATCACGAAGCTGGCGAGCAGGACCAGGAAGTAGAACAGAAAGCTCGCGAGCACGTAGGTGTCGACGACCTGCGGGAATAGCGGGAATCGCCAGTTGCGTTTGTCCGAGCGGGCGATGGCGCCGGCGGCCGCGCCCGCGCGTGAAAACGCGCCTCTCAGTTTGGCCCAAAACGCCGTAAACCAGCCGATCACAAGACCCACCAGGTCGCGATCTCCTGGCCGCTCCAGCCGCGCGAGCAGCACCAGGCCGACCAGCGCGAACACGACGTTGGGAATCCACATGGCGATGCCGACCGGCAGCTTCTGCTGCTTGGCCAGGCCGTTGGCGCCAATCAGGCCCATCCAATAAATGAACGCCAGAGCCACCGTGAGCACGAACGCGCTCGACTTGCCGCCCTTGCGCGAAGAGACGCCCAGCGGAATGCCGATCAGCGCCAGCAGGACACATGCCGGCGGCAGCGCCAGGCGCTGGTGCAGCTCGATGCGGGCCTGAATCCTGTTATCCGGGTCGAGCGTCTTGTCACGATAGGCCAGGCGATAGAGCGGAACGGTATCGTACTCGGTGTAGCCCTTGGCGTGCACCTCGTTCGGCTTGGTCGCGTCCAGAATCTGCTCTCCGCTGGGCGCAGAGGTGATGTAGTATTCGGTCGCGTCTTTGCCGGCTTCATAGGTGGCGCCGTTGGTCAGCGACAACTGGATGTTGTTGCGCTCCACGTTCGGCACAGCGATGGCGTCGGACGCCACGGTCACTCTCGGGCCGTCGCCCCGGTCGTGATCTTCCTTCTTCTGCTCGTCGGGCGGCGTCGTGTCGGCGATCAACACGTTGCGCCACTTCGTGACAGCGCCGGGGATGACGTCCGAAATGTAGAGAATCCGATTGGGAAACTGCTCTTCGAAGACTCGAGGCTGAACCTCGGCCGTCAACTCAGCAGCCACCAGCTGGTTCAGCACCTTGTAAGTGCGCCAGGTAGCGTAAGGCGTCAGCCACAAAGACGCTGTGGCGGTGATCAGCATGGCGGCGAACGCAAACGACAGCACCGGCGCGATCACCCGCCGGCTCGGCAGTCCGGCCGCCCGCATGCCCACGATCTCTCCGTCACTCGACATGCGGCTCAGGGCGATCAGCACGCCCACCAGCACGCCCAGCGGCACCGTGAACGTCAGCGTGAACGGGATGGCGAGCGCGAATAATTGGGCGACAATACGCGGCGGCGCCGAACTGCGGACCAGGATCTCGAACAAGCGGCCCACGCGCTGCAGGAACAGAACGAACGTGAAGAGCACCGTGCCGAGCAAGGCGCTTTTGGCGACTTCCCGGAAAATGGCGCGGCTTAAGAGGCGCATGAAAACTTCAACGAACCGCTGCGGAGGCGACGAGTGAGTTCCCAGCCGACGACGTCAGGGCAGGCGGAGGCACGATCGGCGGCTTGGGAACGTCCTCCTGGATCGGTTCGATTTCGAGCTCGTCGAACAATACCGCCGGCGCCACCACTGAGGCCGAAGCGACGTACGAGCCCGCGCCCATCAGCGCGAAGGGCGCGTTGGAATCGATCATGTTCAGGACGTACGTCTCTTGGGAAGTCGCAACGATATCCTTCAGCGATTTGGTGGAAACGCCGCGGAACTGAACACCGCGCACTAATTCTTCACGCCCATCCGGGTACACTTTGTAAACCAGCAGCGGTAAAACTACGAGGTGCCCGCCGCCCGATTGCGACGCCCCCGCGGCCAGGCGGCGCAATTCTTCGATCGATGCCGACGACGGATAGTCGAGCTTCCGGATCAAAATGCCATAAGGCTTGTTGCGCTGCTGGCACATCTCAATCAGCTTCTTCTTGAGTTCGCTCGAGGGCTCGGTCTCAGAGGACTGGATGGTGAGGTTTCCGAATCCCGCTCCGCGCGCACCGAATGAACCGGTCATGCGCGCGTGGCCATTCGAGCTATCAAAGCCCTTGAACGCGGGTGTGCGCGTGAGCAGGTAAGTTCGTAGGACGCCCTTGTCGATCAAAGTCAGCGGCTTGGGCGCGACGCCCTCCAGGTCGTATTCGTAATGACCCAGCAGCGTTTCGCCATGCCATTGCGTCAGCGTGGCATCGTCGATTACGGTCAAAAACTCAGGAAGGACGCGCGAACCGACGCGATTCTCAAATTCGCTCGCGACGTGGGGGGCGCTCCGCCCGGCATCCGCAACGGGCTTGCGAGTCACCTTGAGGTTATCGCCCAACAACTGGCCGAACAGCTGCGCCGCGGCACGAGCCTCAAAGAGCATGGGACCGTCGTAGGCCTCACCTACGGGCGCCTGGGTCAGCGCCGCGACGTCTTTCGCGACTTCCGTGACGCGCCGGCCGAGATCCGCCTCCGAAGGCAAGTCGCCGGCATGAAAGGCTTGAATGCTGTCCGCATCCCGCACCGCGACGCCGTCGGGCGCCAGACCGCTCGCCCGGACGCGGATATAAGCCAGATCCTCCGGCGTCCTCTCCACGGTGCCTTCCGAATTGACGAGGTAATTGGTCGATTCGGAGACCTCCAGGTCCACGCTGGACGACAGCACTTGCGGGTAATCCCGGAAGATCGCCGACAGTTTCACCACACGGTCGCTCCAGGCGGCGGCCGGCAGCGGGTCGCGCTTCATCGGCAGAATTGCCTGCACCGCCGGCGCTTTGGAAAAATCCGGCACCTGTTCGGGGAGGCTGATGTTCTTGAGCGACGACCTTTTCCGGGCGATGGCGTCCTCGGCCGCTTTATACGTGCGGTCGGTCGCCAGCCAGAAGGCGTGCCGGAACGCCAGGTAGTCGTCCTCAATCGGCAACGAACCGGAATCGTAGCGGCTTCCCGACGAGGCGTCCGAAAAGATGTGATTGCTGTTGTCGAACGTGTAATCGCCGACACGCACCCGCACCATGGGCAGTCGCGAACGGCGGGAGTCGGTGCTCAGCAGCGCGCCGAGTGTCGCAGCCGCGTTAAACGAATTTGTATCCTCGACCCGATATTCAAAGAAATACGGCGCGTCGAGGCCCGCGAGACTCAGCTTGCGCGAACGCTCCAGCTCGTCCTTCATGGCGCGCAACAACGGGTCGGAGTCCTGCGTCTGCGCGAGCAGCAGGCCGCCCGCGATCAGCGGAAGCACGCAGCCCAGAGCGACAGCCCCGCGGGTCTTCACTGCGCGACCTCCGTGGGCTTCCCGAACACCGGAGGCCGGTCGAGCGAATGGTCCTTCTTCTGCACTTCGATTTCAGAAATCAGCAGCGCCGGCGACACCGCCGACACCGGCACCTGGCCAGATTCGGCGCCGCAGTAGCCGTTGAAAACCGCCAGTTTGTCTCCTGTGGCGACAATCTTCGCGAAGCTTGCAAGCGGCGTGCCTACGATGTCCACGCCCCGCACCAGTTCGTCGGGTCGTCCATCGGGATACACGCGATATACGATCACCGGCGTGACGGTGAAGGCCTGGAGTCCGCGGCGCTGCGTGGTCGTGTAGCCGCCGGTCACCTGGTCGAAATACAGGCCGTAGGGCTTGTTCTGCCGCTTGATTTCGGCGATCAGCATCTCACGCAGTTCTTTCTCGGAAACCTGCTTCTTCGATTCCACAATCAAGTTGGATTGCCGCGAGACCACTTCGGCGCCCGGCTGTCGCCGTCCATGCCCGTTCGATTGATCGAAGCCGCGAATCGGCGAGCGCGACATCAGGAACGTCTTCAGAATCCCGGCATCCACCACGGTCACCGGATGCGCACTCACGCCTTCGTCGTCGTAGGTGTAGTAGCCGTTCAGATCCACCGCGCCGATCGTTTTCCGCGTAGGATCGAACACCACCGACAGAAAATCCGGAAGTACCGGCGTGTCCAGCGCCTTAGTAAAGGTCTGGCCTTCCGACTCGTCCTTCTGCCGGTGCCCTTCCACACGGTGGCCGAATATTTCATGGAAGAACACGCCTGCCGCACGGCCCGAAAGGATCGCCGGCCCTACATACGGCTCCACCACGGGTGCGTTCAGCAACTGGTGCAACTGATCGCCGACGTGCTTCACGGCTGCGTCGATGTCATCCGGCTTAGCCATACGGGCCAGATCGAATCCCTGGAAATCTTCGAATTCGCTCAGATCCATCCCGTCGGCGGCCTTGCCGCGCGCACTGATCGAGAGGTTGGCGAATGTTCGGCCGTGCGCGAGTTTGCTGCCCTCGGTATCGACAAAGTACTTCGTTTCGCGCTGCACCGTCAGGCCGACTCCGGAACTCAGAACACCGTCGGCCTTGTCCAGCTCACCCGACCATTTCCGCAAATTCGCGGTCCACTGGGGGCCGATCTCCTCCAGGCGCTCCGGTGCCGACTCGCCGGTGGACGGCTTTTCGCTGGAGAAGTCCGCCGAATTATCGTCGCCCTTGACCTTTACCTGCGCGTTCGATTTGATTTCGATCAGCCGCCGCGCAGCCGCCCGATACGTCCGGTCCGTCTCGAGCCAGATTCGGCGAGCCACGGCCGGCGTGACATTGTCGAGCGGAATCACAGTGCCGCTCGTAAACCGGGCGCGCTGCCCGTTGATCACGCGATAATTGTCCAGCTCAGGGGTGCCGACGCGCACGGTAATGTCGAGAACCCGCAGATGTTCGGTGCCCTTCCCGCTGATCAGCCCGAGGCTTCCGCCCAGGCTGTGCGTTTCCTCCTCGGTCACCTCGTACGCCATGTAGTAAGGCGGGGGGTCGCCCTTCTGTTTCAAAATCGTGAAGTTGCGCTGCAGTTCGCCGTTCAGTATGTCGAGCAGTGAGGGCGGCGCGGCAGCAGCAAGAGTCAGGAGAGAGGCGGTGAGAACGCCGAGGGCGAGGGGAATTAAGATGCGACGCACGAACCTTTAGAGTAACAGGCTTATGAGCGCGTAAATGGGCGCGAGGCTAGATGGATTTCTCGCCTTTCATGATGCGGGCCATCTCCCGGGCGACTTCTGAATCCAGTTTCTCGAGACCGTGGACGACGCCCTCATGGTCGGCCGCGATCCGGTTCTGGGAGAGCTTCCATTTGCCTTCGATGTGGCTGACGGCGAGTTCCACACCCACAATTCCCTTGAGCTGCATCTCGATGAACTCCGCCGGTGCGTCCGACACGCGCCAGGGAGATTCGCTCGAGGCCTCCTGCGACTCGGTGAGCGCGGTCACATTCTCACGCAGCCAATCGGCGTCTTCAAAAAAGGCTAGCTGCCCTCTTACATGCACCGTGACGTAGTTGTAGGTGGGAACCACCTTGCCGTTCTCGCGTGTCGAGGCGTACCAGCCGGGCGTCACGTAGTGCTGCGGTCCGCCGAAGATCGCCAGCGCTTCGCTCGCCGCCGTGTAGTCCTTCCATTGGGAGTTGGCACGAGAGAAGTGGCCGCGAAGGAACGCCCTGCCCGCGCCCGCCCGGCGGTAGAGCAGCGGCAGATGCGTCGCGTCGAGCCCTTTTGAGCCGATCGTCACCAGCGTCGCGAGCGGATATTTCGCCATCGCCGCTTCCAGGACTTCGGGCCGTGTCTCGCGAAAGACGGCAGGGTTGTACACCAGTTCAGTGTCGCACCAAGCGTCCACTTCCTGCGAGTACTACGACGCGAGCGAGACCAGACCTTTATCCTTGAGGCCGTTGATGGCTAGGCCGTAGCGCCCGCGCACGCCGGTCTTTTCAAAGATATGCTTCAGGTGGATCTTCACCGTTCCCGGGCGAATCCCCAGCTCCATGGCGATTTCCTTGTTCTTGAAGCCCTGCTCCACCAGTTGGAGCACCTGCTGTTCGCGCGCCGTGAGCTCGGAATGCGCCCCGTGATTTGCGGGAGTAAAGGAATCGCGAAAGACCGCGTCTTCCATCCAACTGCGGCCGGAGGCGACGGTTCGCAGGCACGCCAGAACCGTGCCGACTTCGGCCGTCTTGCGGACGATTCCGTGGGCGCCGGCCTGGAGCAGGCGCAGCGCTTCGGCTTCGGTCATCGAGACGCCCCAAACCACGACATCGGGAAACGCGTCCAGGAGCCTAAGCTCATGAATCCAATCGAGAACGGCACGCATTCCGAAGCCTTTATCGATCACCACGACGTCAGGCTTTTCCCGCAGCGCCACGGCCCGGGTCTGTTCCAGCGAATACTCCGTGTCCAGGTACTCCAGGTCCCCGCTCGAGGCGACCGCGTTCCTCAATCCCTCGGCCGTGACGGGTTGTGTCTCGCACGCCATTACTGTTTTCTTAAGGCTATTTTCCATCGTTCGCTCTCGTTCGCCGCGGTCTGGAATCCCGTTTTTCCCTTATGGCTATTGCTGAGAACCGGAGTCGTCCGCCCTCGGCCAAATTGTTCGAAAGTTTAGTCAAACCAAGCTTCAATGGCTCTCATGGAATTCTGCCGGGGAGCCGATGGAGAGTATGGGACCTTCCGTAAGTGGAGGCCCAACGTCAGGATCATGTCGCAGCCCACAGCCCCGAAGATCACCGGAAACTGGAAGGGGCTCTTCATCTGCCCAAATGCTAAATTAATCAGGGACTTAGCTCCTTTGATGAGCAGAGTGGCTGCGAACTTCTCCGGGCACGATCTCAACGCCTATCCCTCCCGCTATCAATTGGCGGACGTGCTGGCGTCTGAGACACCCAATCTCTGTTTCCTCGAGATCTCCGAACCTCTGGACCGGGCCATGAACGTGGTGGGCGATGTCCAGCGTTCAGATCCCAAACTGCCGATCATCGCCCTGCTTTCGGCCGACAACCCGGAGTTGGTCCTGCGCTGCCTCCGCCAGGGCGCCAGCGACTTTCTGATCCAGCCGTTCACCATCGAACAGCTGGAAGCCGCGATGCAGAAAATCGCGCGGCTCCAGCCAAACCGACCGAAGAATCCCGGCAAGGTTTTCTGTCTGATGCCGGCCAAAGGTGGATGCGGCGCCAGCACCATCGCCGGCAACTTGGCCTATCAGCTCAAGCGCACGCCGGAAAAGAGGATCCTGCTCGCCGACCTCGATGCGCTCACCGGCACGCAATCGTTCCTGCTGAAGATCAAGTCGAACTTCAGTTTCATGGATGTCGTCAACCACAGCCATCAAATCGATGGCGACCTTTGGCGCGCCGTGATCAACCCGCGCCAGGGCGTCGACGTGCTTCTTGCGCCGGAAGTTCTTGCCGAAGGGATGGCCGAACTCAAAGACGCGAGCGGCATCATCGAGTTCGCCCGCGACATCTACGACGCGGTGGTTGTGGACGCCGGCGGAGTCTACGGAGATTGGAACTTAAGCCAGGCGCAAATGGCCGACGAGATCCTGCTCATCACCACCAACGAGCTCACTTCGCTGCAGGCTGTACAGCGCGCCCTCACGTATCTGGAAAGCAACGGCATCGGCCGCTACAAAGTGCGCCTGGTAGTCAATCGCTATGACCGCCATACCGGCTTGAGCAAGGACGTCATCGGCACGGCGCTGCACAGCGAGATCTACCACATGATCCCCGCCGATTATGAGGCGATCCAAAAAGCGCTCATCGAAGGAAAGCCGCTGGCGCAGAGCACGGACTTCGGCAAAGGCGTCGCCGGCCTGGTCGAGCGTCTGGCCGGGCGCGCCGAACCGCCCCGCAAGGGCAGTTCGCTCTCCGGCCTCATGTCGCTGTTCTCCCGCACTTCCTCCTAGCCGGCGGCTGCGATTCCCAGCGCGCCCGATTCCGTGTTAAAACATCAGAGAGCAGGAATGTTTTTGTGGACCGCTGTGGAAAAACAGTCTCACCCCAATGTTTCCCGCACTTTGCAACCCTAGCGGTCCGGCGCGTTTTTCCACTGCTTTGTTCACAGGCTAAGTCGATCAGATCGCGCGTCGAATTTTTCGCTTTCAGCGCGGGCGCGTTCCGGTTACCGTAGAAAGGTTCCCTGATGGCCTCGGCACCCGACATCGCGCTCGAAAAAGGACTTCCGGTCAATCTGGACGCTGAGCGATTCGTCCTGGGGGCGATCCTGATGGATGACGCGCTGTACATCCAGGTGGTCGGCACGCTCGAAGCCTCTGATTTCAGTCTCGAAAAACATCGCCGCATCTTGCTGCGGATGGGCGAACTGTACGAACGCGGCGAGCGCATCGATCGCGTGACCGTCGCCAACGAACTGCTCAAGCAGAATCAGCTCGAGTCGGTCGACGGCCTGAGCTACCTGGTTTCACTCGATGAAGGCCTGCCTGCGCTCGCCAATCTCGACAGCTACGTGCGCATCGTCAAGGACAAAGCCACGCTGCGCCGCATCATCTTCACCTCGCAGCAGCTGATCGACCGCTGTCTGCTGGCTGAAGAAGAGCCGGATGAAATTCTCGCGAGCGCTGAAGAAGGCCTGATCAAGCTCGGCGACGCCCGCACCAAGGATGCGCTCGCCAGCCCCAAGCGCATCATCGAAGAGTACGACGGCGGCCTGAACGTTTTCCTCGACCCCAGCCAGCGCATGAAAGGCCTGGGCACCGGCTTCCTGAAGCTGGACGAAATGACCGGCGGCCTGCACGCCGGCGAGCTGGTGATCCTGGCGGCGCGGCCGGCCATGGGCAAGACCGCGTTTGCGCTGAACATCGCGCAGCACGTGGCCCTGCGCCAAACGGACGACAACAACACGGTGGCCGTATTCTCGCTCGAAATGTCGCGCGAGTCGCTGCTCACACGCATGATCTGCGCAACGGCGCGCGTCGACCAGCAGAAGTTCCGCGCCGGCTTCCTGAATCAGGATGAGCGCCGCCGTCTGGCGAAGGCCGCGGCCGACCTGGTGCAGGCTCCCCTCTTCATCGACGACACCGCCGGCACGCACCTGATGGACATCCACTCCAAGCTGCGGCGCCTGAGGAGCGAACACGGCCTCTCCCTGGTCGTGATCGATTACCTGCAGTTGATGAGCGGGCGCGGCCGCTACGAGAATCGCAACCAGGAGATCAGTACCATTTCACGCGGCCTGAAACTACTCGCCAAGGACCTGAAGGTCCCGATCCTGGTGCTCTCTCAGCTCAACCGCGCTCCGGAGCTTCGCCAAGGCGACCATCGCCCTCAACTCAGCGATCTTCGCGAGTCCGGATCCATCGAGCAGGACGCCGACCTGGTCGCTTTCATCTTCCGCGAGGAAGTCTACAAGCCTCAGGACGAGAGCCTGAAAGGTTTGGCCGAGTTGCTCGTCGCCAAGCAGCGCAACGGCCCGACAGGCAAAGTGAACCTGGTATTCCTGAAGCAATTCACCAAGTTCGAGAATCGCACCAACGACCTGGGCGAAGACGTCATGGGCGGCGAATAGGGCTCTAGGCCCGAGCAAGGTCGCGTTTACTGCCAACCGGTGCGGCGGGGTTTCCATTGCGCGCCGGCTTCGACATCCGCGACACCAGATTGCGGCCCAAAATTGCCGACGCCGCGACGGCCCCGCCGAACAGCGCTCCTGTGACACCGAGCGATGTCACGTCCTGCCCGGTTAAGTACAGGTTCCGAATTGGCGTCCGAGGCTTGAGCCAGCGCGCGCGAAACCGGCCGGGTGTCGCCGCCAGTCCGTACGCCTCTCCCCGCTCATAGTTCATGAAGTGGCGAGTGGTGAGCGGTGTGGATAGTTCGCAGTGGTCGATCTTGCCGGCAACCTGCGGAACGGCACGTTCGAGGGCCGCTCGCATCCGCGATGCGAACGAACTTTTGAAGCTTTCGTAGTCTTCGCTGCGGCGTTTCCACCGGGAGTCTTCCCAATGCGCGAACCAGTCATAAGG
>Ga0070734_10004376_pt1 | contig 13517 bp, 12 predicted proteins | sample Coa_R1_8_FD_66444 | JGI IMG/M metagenome (GOLD analysis project Ga0070734, IMG submission 66444) | Surface soil microbial communities from Centralia Pennsylvania, which are recovering from an underground coalmine fire - Coalmine... | ecosystem: Environmental > Terrestrial > Soil > Unclassified ...
GCGGAAGCTAAGCCCGCCGCGCCGTAAGCGCCCCACTTCCGCCAATATATAACGTTCCGCAACCCGCGAACGTGGTGAACAACGGGCATTCCATTTCTATGGAATGCCCGCCCTCTTTTTCCGTATCTTCCTGCGAACGGTTTCCTCTTCGCACGGGTATGGAGTAGTATCTTATTGACATTGCATCGGAGGAAAGATCATGGCAACCCTCACTCCCTTTTCCGGCAAGAGCCACAGAGAGCCAGAAGGAGTCGACTATCCCACGGGAGATGGCAAACCGATGGCGGAAGATGCCCTGCACCGCGACCTGATGATTTACGCGATCCCAGCCCTAAAACTCCATTTTGCCGACCGGCCTGATGTCTACATTTCCGGCAACGACTTTCTCTATTATGAAGAGGGGGTTCCCAGCCGCCGCATCTCTCCCGACTGCTACGTGGTGATCGGTGTAGAGCCGAAGCAACGGCGTCGCTTCTACAAGGTATGGGAAGAGAACAATGTCTTGCCGGCAGTTGTCTTCGAATTCACCTCAGCAAAGACTCGCAGAGAGGATGAGGGATCGAAACGCACCATATATGAAACGGTTTTGCGCGTGCCGGAGTATTTTCAGTTCGACCCATCCGGCGACTATCTCAAGCCACGTTTGCAGGGAAAGCGGCTGCAAAACGACCAGTATGTGACCATAGCCTTGCAAAACGACCGAATGTACAGCGAACAATTGCGGCTGGATCTGGTCATTGTTGAGGAGAGCCTGCGTTTTTACGACCCTGTTCGCGGGGAATGGCTGCACACCCACGAAGAGCAAGCCCAACGTGCCGAAGCCGCTGAAGCAGAATTGGCGCGTTTACGGGCCGAGTTGGAAGCGCTCCGATCAAAGGAAGAGTGAGAAGAGATGATGAAACTACTCCCAATAGCCGTTTAGACAAACTTCTTGAGATGAGACCAGAGTGATAACTATCTTATTTCACTCCCCATGTCAGAATGACACACATCGATTAATGTGTCTCCATGATCTAGCAGAAGTACTAAATCGCTTTACGTCGTTCTGGTTTTAGAGTATACTGATTAGTAATAATATGCTCTGGGAAAATCTCATTGGCTGTCCATCACTTATCATTCAGGGAACAGATTAAAGGGCAGATTGCAGTATTATTAGGCGATGCTGGGATGACGAATTGTCCGGCAACTCGCGATGGAATGGTAACGGTTATTGACAGTATGTCGCGTTATCAAGAGGAAGGGCAACGATTATTTCCAAAATTGATTTTGACAGAAGACAAGCAAACAGTTAGCTTCTTGCTACCCCAGTCTGACTATCTACTCATTGGTAAAGGCCCGGTTCACGCAGAGACCTATCGTGTTTGTTTGAAAAAATGCGCTCCACTAGCAACCGATGATTGGTACATTCTGGTGGAACGAAAGCCCGATGAGATTAACTATGGGTTGATACGAAATGGTCATAGTGGACTTTCGGCATTGCCTGAACAGATATTGCGGGAATTAGGTACTGATACTCCTAACATATCAACAGTAATATTTAGGCAAATTGCAGATGGTATTGTTCAATCTGAAACATCTAATGGATATTCACTAAGTATATCTTATTCTGACAAAGAAATCAGTGACTCCGACCGCCGTCCGATGCTGTCAAATTTGTATAATCGAATTACTTCACATGCAGATCCTGAAGTGCGGCCAGAGCTGACCCAGCTTCTTGACAGAATATTTGCGTGGGCTATCGAAAGAGGACATGGTACACTCGCAGTAGTTATAGAAACAAACAAAGTAGATATCCCTGAGGGTCTTAAGGATGGTACATGGCTATTAGATCCAATTGATCTTACAGAGCGAGTAAAGTCAGAATTGGGTACGAATGACGGTATACCAAATACATCAACGAGATCTATAATTAATGTGATTGCGGGTATGTTGATGAGTGATGGGATTACTGTATTCGACAGTGGTGGACGAGTACGAGGTTATAACGCTTTTGCAAAGCCGATGGCGCACGCGGAAATGGAGATTATGACATCGAATGTGGGTGGTGCGCGCCGTCGAACGTTCAAACTCCTTTGTTCATGGCTAGGTAGTCTACTTACAGCATGCCTTATGGTATCGCAAGATGGTGCAATACTCTATCAAGAGGTAAAGGATTAAATTCGATGGAGTCAACGGAATTTACCCCCTGGCACCCGAATGAAGCCATTTTCGTGCCAAAAAACGCCAGCAGTGCAATGCAGATTGCACCGTTAGCTAAACAACTGCGCCAACCGGATATTAAGAAGGTTGTTACTGCATTTGATGCAGGTTTGTATGATCTTGCTGTAGAATATGTCTGGAAGCGTACGATGTCTATTCTTAAGCGGCAACTCAGCACTATGGGGATGAGTTTTGTTGGTGAGATGTTGGCTCGCCCAGATATCGTGGATGAATCGCCTGCAGAATTAGTAATCACGGATTATGAGGCAATTCAACTTGCCTATCAATTAGGTATCGTATCACGTATTGGTTCGATAGAATTACGGCATCATGCTGAACTTTTGTCCTATTATTCAAGCCCTGACGTTGAAGAAGACGAAGAAATAGATTATGTTCAAGCACTTACGCTTCTGCGTGGGTGTGTTGTACATATATTATCTAGGGAGAAAATAGAGACTGCACTTGATTTTAAGAAACTCCGGCAAAAGTTAACGCAGCAGGTATTGCCTAAAGATGATTCAGATATCATCTACTTAGTGGCTGCACCTTACTTTTGGAAACGAACAACGCTACGTGTATTATTAGCCGAAGCTAAAACAGCAAAAGGTGCTCAAGTTGAGAATGCACTGGGCAATCTCAATACTATTATAACGATGACGTGGCAAGGGCTCCAAGATCCTGATCGATGGCAAATAGGTCAATCATACGCGGAGGCAAGCTCAAATAATCACAAAGTTTTGTCATCTACTTTACGTCGAATTCTGATGACAGTACAAGGATTTGATTATGTACCAGAGACTTTGCGATCCAGTTCATATGCGCATGCTGCTACTGAAGTTCTTTCGGCTCACGAGCAAGCTAACAACTTTTACAATGAGCCTGCACCAATGAAGGCATTGGCCTCGCTAGGAAGCATTGTACCAGGCCCAGCATTTCAAATCTGTATGAGAGCCACACTAGCGGTTAAACTTGGCAATCGATATGGATACTGTTTTGATGCACAACCATACGCAGATAAAATGCTCGATTCCCTCAGCCAAGACCGATGGACAGTATATTTGTACAAGTTTCTGCCTTCAGATGAAATGATTCTTAGCAAACTCACACTTGATGCTCCTTCACAACGATGGACCGAGATTGTTCAAAAATACCCGTATGATACGGAAAATATCGGAGATCAACGTATCATTAACCTACTGAAAGTAGCATCACAGGGCGACGCCAAGGCAGTTCGCACATGGGCGAAAGCATTGTATCGGGATTTAGGGGCATGAACTCTCCACATTACACGTATTCTTTATACTCTCATAGGTCAGGTCAAAGTGGGCGATCTGAAAAGTTTCGGTTTGCCACTATTTTTCTGTAAGAAGGTCTCCATCAAGACCACCTTTGTCGGCCTGGACAAAGTCGATGGCATGCCGGCCTGGAAGATCAAGCAGACGCTGGAGGCGGAGACCGAAGATGGCAGCAAGATGACCTCCGAGACCACGGCCCTCCTCGACGCTGCCACCGGCCAACTGCTCCAGGCGGAAAATGATGTCAAGAATGTGCCTGGAAAGATGGGGGCGGTAGACTGGAAGAGCAAGCTCCAGCGGGTCAAGCCGGACAAAGCGGACAAAGCGGAAGCTAAGCCCGCCGCGCCGTAAGCGCCCCACTTCCGCCAATATATAACGTTCCGCAACCCGCGAACGTGGTGAACAACGGGCATTCCATTTCTATGGAATGCCCGCCCTCTTGTACGCCGGGCAGCGGGGAACTGGCAAAAGAGGCAGGATTGCGTCGGCAGCGTGGAGAAACAGAAGGGCATTACTATCGGAAGGCGGAGGGACGCACATGCGGACAGGAGGGTGGGGCGCGGAGCGCTCGCGCACAGGGATCGGGCTTATCGAACTGTTGGCTCTGCTCGCGCTTGGGGCATTGCCGACAGGCGCACAAGGCCAATCCTTTGAATCCAACCCCGCCTACCAGACGGCACGCGGGCCGATCTCGCTCCGGGATATGCGCCCCTATAACCTGCTGTTCCTCCAGTTCCTCCCGGAGAGCGCGGACGTACTGCCCCGGAAAGCCAACCAGTTCGGCCTGCAACTCGATCTCGCCAACAACCTGCTCATCCCCAACCCGAGTGGCGGGGCGACCGTGGTCGAGGACAACGAGTATCAGCGCCTCCTCTTCTCCTGGCGGCGTGGGTTGGGCAAACAGACCGAAGTGGCGCTCCTTGTCCCGATCCTCTGGCGCGATGGTGGATTTCTCGACAGCCTCATCCTCGGCTATCACCGGCTGTTCGGCCTGCCCGGCAATGCGGAAGACGATCCTGCCGGACGCGCTGCCTGGCCCCAATACCGCAGCATTCTGCGCATTGTGGACGCCAATGGCAAAGTGCTGGTAGACCAGGGCAACGGATTTGGGCTGGGCGAAACCACCCTCACCTTAAAGCGCAGTCTGATCCGCGCGACACCCCGCTCCGCGCTCGCCGCGCGCCTGGGGTTGAAACTCCCGACAGGCAACCCCACGCTGCTGCTCGGCAGCGGCAGTCCCGATGCCGGTCTCTCGCTGGATGCCCGCTACAATGTAGGGCGCGAGATCATCCTCTACGGCAACCTGGGAGGCATCGTGATGGGCAAGGCGAACCGGGTGCCGGGGGCGCAGAGCGGCATGGTGCAGACCCTCGTCGGCATAGAATACCGCCCCAACAACCGCGACAGCTTCATCCTGCAAGTGGATGGCAACTCCCTCGCTGTGCGTACCGGCAACGGGTTTGCCGATGGCGCGCAGACGACGGCGACCTTCGGCTATAAGCGGGTCCTCGACCGCCACTACGTACTCTCTCTGGCCTATTCGGAGAACGGTGACATCCATAACTATACGCTCAACGGATTCAGCGGGATCGGTCCCGACATCACCTTCTCCTTTGGGTTGGAGTGGCATCCTTAAGCGTTGCTGACCTTATATCCCCTCTCCCATTTATGGAGGAAATCTGCGGGGGAAGAGCAGATTTGGGCTGCACCGAAGGTGCGACCTTTGGGGGTGGGGGCGAGAAATATCCGCGATGATGACAAAATCCCATTTTTGCGCTATCCTTTAATCATGCGAATACTACTTACCAATGACGATGGCATCCATGCGCCGGGTATCCACGCGGTCAAAGCCGCACTGGAGGAGTTGGGCGAGGTCTGGATGGTCGCGCCGGAGCGTCCTCGTAGCGCGGCGGGCCACGCGATCACGCTCCACAAGCCGCTCCGTATTACCCCCGTGACCCTCCCCAATGGCATGAAGGGGCATGCCACCAGCGGCACGCCGACCGATTGTGTGACGCTGGGCTATCATATATTAATGGAAGAGCGGTGCGACCTGGTGGTATCCGGCATCAACTCCGGGGCGAACCTGGGCTGGGACCTGACCTACAGCGGCACGGTCGCCGCCGCCATCGAAGGCGCAATCCTCCGCCTGCCTGCGTTCGCGATCTCGCTCGTCACCGAAAACGCCGCCGCCAGTACGCTGGACTACGCCCCGGCGGCAAAGTTCGCCGCGCAGATCACACGCCGTCTGCTCGCCGACCCGCTCCCGCCTCAGACATTCCTGAATATCAATGTGCCTGCCGTTCCGGAGAGCGAACTGCGCGGCGTGACCATCACCCATCAGGGACGGCGCGAATATGTGGACCGGGTGGTGGCGCGGGAGGACCCCTCCGGCAGGCCCTACTACTGGCAGGCCGGCAGCATCCGTGAGGATACGCCCGACCCCGGCTCCGATGTGCACGCCATTCTGGAAAACCGAATCTCCGTTACACCCGTCCATCTCGATATGACCGCCTATCCCCTTTTGGACCAATTGCGGGATTGGGACTTACATTGACACAAAACGACCCACCGGAACGGCATAGCAGAAAGTGACCCTTGCCATGGCATCCCTGGAAAACAGCATTGAGTTCGCCGAAAATCCCGAGCCGCGCTGCCCCTGCGTCCTCCTGCTGGATACCTCCCGCTCGATGGAAGGCGCGCCTATCGAGGCGTTGAACGCAGGCGTCCGCACCTTCCGCGATGAGCTTATCAAGGATTCCGTGGCGGCGCGACGCGTTGAGATCGCCGTGGTCAGCTTCGATACCTTTGTGTACCTCGTGCAGCCCTTCGTCACCGTCAATCAGTTTCAGCCTCCCACGCTGACCGTGCAGGGGTTCACCAGTATGGGAACCGCCATCCAGAAGACGCTCGATCTGATCCAGGAGCGCAAAGCCCTCTATCGGGCCAACGGAATGGCATACTATCGCCCCTGGGTGCTGATGATCACGGATGGAGAGCCGCATGGCGAAGCCGACCATGTCGTACAGGATGCGGCGCGGCGCATCCGGGAGGACGAAGAGAATAAGCGGCTCGCCTTCTTCGCCGTCGGCGTACAGAACGCTTCCATGCAGAAGCTGAGCCAGATCACGGTGCGCCCGCCCGTCAAACTATCCGGCCTGAACTTTCAAGATATGTTTGTCTGGCTCTCGACCAGTATGCAGCTTGTCTCCCGCTCCAGGGTAGATGAGCAGATCCCCCTGCCGCCTCCCGGCGCCGTCTCCGCGTCCTGAAAGGTAGCCTACCGTGCGAATTCTGCGAGGTTCCACTGCCCAAGCTATCGAGATCGCCCTCGAGGACGAGATCAGTTCCGGAGGTGAAGCCCGTATCTATGCGGTCGAATCCGACAGCGCCCTGGTGGCGAAGATCTATCGCCAGCCGAAAGAGGAGGCGGGCCGTAAACTCGCCGTCATGCTGGACAATCCGCCCACCGACCCGACAGCGGCGCAGGGGCATGCCTCCATCGCCTGGCCGGTGGACATCCTGTATTCGCTGGAGGATAAGAAGCGGGTCGTTGGCTACCTGATGCCACGGGCCGAGGGGACGCATCCGGTCATCGATTTCTACAATCCGCTCTCGCGCCGTGAGACCTGCCCCCTGTTCAGTTACCAGTATCTCTACCGCACGGCGCGCAATCTGGCGGCGGTGATGCACGCACTGCATAAGTGCGACTATGTTATCGGCGACGTGAACGAGTCCAATATCCTGGTGACCGACACCGCCCTCATCACGGTTGTGGACACGGATTCGTTCCAGGTGCATGATACGGCGCGCGAAACCGTCTTCCACTGCCCGGTCGGCAAGCCGGAGTTCACCCCTGCCGAGCTTCAGGGCAAGCTGTTTCACTACGTGGATCGGACCCCGGCGCACGACCGGTTCGGCCTGGCCGTGCTGATCTTCCAACTGCTGATGGAGGGGACGCATCCATTTGCAGGGGTGTATCTGGGCGAGGATGACCCGCCGCCCTATGAAGCCCGCATCACCGCCGGGCACTTCCCCTACGGTATCAGGGAGACGCCTTACCGCCCGCTTCCCGCCGCACCGCCGTTAAGCCTGCTGCCCGCCCATATCCTCCAGCTCTTTATGCGCTGCTTCCAGGAGGGGCACGACGATCCGCAGGCCCGACCGGACGCACAGACCTGGGCGCTTGCGCTGAAAGAGGCGGAGCAGAACCTCATCTCCTGCGCGGTCAACGAGCAACACCGCTACGGCAAGCATCTGGCGGAGTGTCCCTGGTGTCAGCGTGCCAGCCTGTTGGGTGGGCGCGACCCGTTTCCTTCGGTGGAGCGCGTGCAGCAGGGCAAGCACCTTCAGCCTCTGCCCCAGCCCGTACAGACGCCGCTCCCGGCCGCGTCCGTCCCGCTCGCTACCCTGGCTTCCGCGCCTCTGCTGGCGCCGTCGCCTGCTCCGCTGCGCAGCGTCCCTCCTCCGCTCCTGGCAGAGAGCACCGTATCGGCGCCGAGCCGGACGGTTCCGGATACGCCTCCCGCACCCCGGATCACCGTCGCACCACGCACTGCGGCGCCCGCGTCACAGGCAAAAAGCAATCGCTGGATCCTTCCGGTCCTCCTCCTGCTGGGCGTCGGGGCGGTGGCCGTTCCGCTGGCGCTGCATCGCCCGCCTGGGCCGACCGTCACCCCTGCCCCGGCGAGTTCTACCGTCCCACCGGAGATGAGCGGGACTGCGGACGCTCCACCAATAGAGGTTGCCTTCGCAACCGGCCAGAAGTCGGTTACCGGGGGGGATAGCTCCCGCCTGCGCTACCTGCTGACCCGAGATCCGCAACTGGCAAAGCGCCAGGGAAAAGACAATTGGACGCTCCTGCACTTTGCCGCTTATAGCGGCCAGGCAGCCACGGCACGGCTGCTATTGGAGAGCGGAGCGGACGTAGATGCCAAAGAAAAAGATGGGTTTACCCCACTGCATCTCGCGGCCCAGGAGGGCAAAACGGAGGTCGTCAAGGTGCTGCTGGAGAAGGGCGCCAACCCGAACACACAGGAGAATATCGGCTGGACTCCGCTCCATTTTGCGGCGCAGGAAGGACACCTCGATGTGGCGAAACTGCTTCTGGATGGCGGAGCCGATCCGAACATCAAAGAGAGCCGGGGAATAACGGCCCTGGCTGTCGCGGTCAAAGAGAAGAAGACTGCTGTTGCTGACCTTATCCGCCAGAAGGGCGGACAGCCCTGATACAACACCATGAGATTAAGCACGCTATCCCCCATACTGCTGACGATTGCGCTGTTCGGAGCCTGCTGCCGATCCGCACGCGCCCAGGAGATCGTCGAGGCGACAAAGCGGGGCGATAAGGCGGCAGTCGAGCGCATTCTGCAGCAGAACCCCCAGGCCGTCCTGGATGCCGATGACGATGGCGCGCGGGCGATCTCCTGGGCTGCTGCCCTGAACCAGGTGGATATCATTCAACTCCTGTTCGACCATGGAAGCGCCATCAACTATCATCAGAAGAACGGCTGGACGCCGCTGATTAGCGCCGCCGATTCCGGACGCATCGAGGCGACGGAACTCCTTGTGAAGCGGGGCGCGGATATGGGAGCCCGTGCGGCGGATGGCAATCAGGCAATCCACTTTGCCGCCCGGAATGGCTATCCGGATCTGGTTGCGCTTCTTCTCACGCTGGGCGCAGATGTGGATGCTCCCAACGGGGACGGCAATACCCCGATGGCCGTAGCCGCCTGGTATGACCGGAGAAATGTCGGGATCTATCTGATCGCCGCAGGGGCGAATATCTCTATCAAGAATAACGCGGGGAATACGGCGCGGGACGAGGCGCTTCGTAACGGCAAAACGGAATTCGCCAATATACTGGACCACTATCAGGGGCTGCTGAACGAACGGGCGACACGCGATACCCTGCGCCGGGAAGCGGGACTGAAGATCCGTACCAGCTATGCCTCCTGGACGGATCTGAACGCGAGGACCCGTGTGGTCTATCATAACGACTTTGCGGACAGGCGTGTGGGGCCGGAGTGGAGCACCTATGTTATGCCGGGTACAGAGCAGGCTCCGCTCCGTGTTTCGACAACCCCGGTGGGAGCGCGGCCCTTTCTGGGCGATTTTGGCAGCCAGGCCGCGCGATTGACCTTGAACGACCTACCCGAACACAGCGAAGTGGCCGTCATCTTCGACCTGTTCCTTATTCGCACCTGGGACGGAAACCTCCTGACTTCCGGTCCCGATGTCTGGAGCCTCAGCGTGAACGAAGGCCCCACCCTGCTCCGGACGACCTTCATGCTGTATGGACCGAATGCGAAGACGCAGGCCTATCCCGGCGAGTACCCTGGCGACCACTACGTTCCGCGCGCCGAGGCATTCGAGAATAATACGCTCGGTTATACCTTTCCGGTCAACGGGAAGCCGACGCCGTTTGACGCGGTGTACCGGATACGCTACACATTTCCGCATCATGGCAAAATACTGCCATTGGACTTTGCCGCCATCGGATTACAAGAGCTCTCCGACGAGAGTTGGGGCATTACCAACATCGAGGTGAGCATTCCCGTTGCACCGACCCCGGTTGCCAAGAAGCCGGAGCCGAAGCCGACCCCGCATGCCACGCCGCCGAAAAAAGTGGCCGCAACAACGAAAAAGACGACAAAATCGGTTGGTAAGAAGTCTACGACCACCAAGACGGCCTCCGGAAAATCCACCTCCGCGAAATCTCCGGACCGCCTGCATGATAAAAAGGAACCGCCGAAACCCTAGACAGGGGAGCCATAAGCGTCCTCCTGCTCGGAAGATGAGGATAGTATGAGATTCTTGAAGCCACACTCCAGGACCTGCCAAGCGGCAATCCAGGTGAGCCGAGCGCTCATGGTCGTCGCGCTCTTACCATTATCCCTGCCGCTCTGGGCGCAACATCACGCCACCGAGGCGTTCGATCCGGCCGTTATTCAGAAGCAGATCGCCTACCTGGCCTCCGATGAGTTGAAAGGGCGGGACAGCGGCGAACCCGGCAACGAAAAGGCCGCGCAGTTTATCGCGCAGGAGTTCGCCCATGCGGGCCTCAAGCCGCTGGGAACTTCGCATCAACGCGATGCCAAAGCGAGCATGGATGGCAGCGGCTACTATCAGCCCTTCGCCTTCATGGCCGGGCATGAGGTGGGAAAAGGGTGCGTGCTGGAAGCCGATTACCGGGGCGACAGCGAGACCCACCACTACCAGATGGGCAAAGATTTCCAGCCCGTGGGGGTTTCGGGCGGCGGCAAGGCACAGGGCCAGGTCCTCTATATCGGCTATGGCATCCACGCGCCGCAGGCGGGGCACGACGATTATGCGAATACGGAGGTCAAGGGCCGGATCGTGATGCTGCTGGCGGGCAGCCCGGATCAGAACCCGCACGGGCCGCTGGCCGAATACGGCGATATCCGCCGCAAGGCCGCCGATGCCCGCGACCGGGGCGCTGCCGCCGTGCTGGTCATCCTGCCGAAGGAGACCGCTACGGTCGCGCCGCGCCGGTTCGAGTATTTCGGGGATAGCGATGCGGGCATTCCTGCCTTTCGGATCACCCGCGATCTCGCCGGCTCGATCCTCCGTCCTGTGGACCGTCAGGAGGCGCTGGAGCGCTGGGAGGGAGCCGCTGGAATGCCGGGTTTCAAGCCCATGGAGACCTCTACGAAGGTTCGCCTGGTCGCCGATGTCAAGAAGGTCGAGAAGGTAACGGCGAACGTGGTGGGGCTGATCGAGGGCAGCAACCCCACGCTCAAATCCGAGGTCGTGGTCATCGGCGGGCATCTGGACCACCTCGGTATGGGCAGCCCCTACTCGCTTGCCAGGTCCGATGCGCCCGCAGTTCACCATGGCGCGGATGACAACGCCTCCGGTGCGGAGGGCGTCATGGCGCTGGCCCGCTACTTCGGGCACGGCGCCGTGCGTCCGAAGCGCTCCCTGGTGCTGATGTGCTTCAGCGGCGAGGAGTTGGGGTTGTACGGCTCCAGCTACTACGTCAAGCATCCGATCGTGCCGCTGGAGCAGACCGTCGCCATGCTCAATATGGACATGATCGGGCGGCTCCGCGACGACAAACTCATCGTGATCGGCGGCTCGTCGGCGAAGGAGTGGCCGGACCTGCTGGAGAGCGTCAATAAGACCGCCGGGTTCAAGCTGGCGGACAAGGAGGACGGCCCCTCCTTCGGCGGCAGCGACCACGAGTCGTTCGAGAACAAGGGCATTCCGGTCCTGTTCTTCTTCACCGGCGGCCATCCCGACTACCACACCCCGACCGATACCGCCGACAAGATCAACGCACCGGGCGAGGCGAAGGTACTGCGGATGGTCGCCGAATGCGCCCAGCGCATCGCGGACAACCCCGCCCGGCCTACCTATCAGAAGCCCGCCGTGACCACGCCGAGCGCCTCCATCGGGTTCCGGGTCTACTTCGGCAGTATTCCCGACTATGCGGCGATGGTGGAGGGGGTTCAACTCACCGGGGTCCGGGAGGGCAGCCCGGCGGATAAGGCGGGGCTGAAGGCGGGCGATATCATCGTGAAGTTCGGGGATCGGGTGGTCAAGAACGTTCAGGACTACACCTTCGCCCTCCAGGACCATAAGCCCGGCGATAAGGTGGAGATCGTGATCAAACGGGGCGATCAGACCCTAACGCTGACCGCGACGCTGGCCGCCCGACGGGAGTAGTATGGAATTCTGGCAAATCGTAACCGCCGTCGCTACGCTCGTCTCGACGATTGCGTATATCGTGACGGTGATGTATATTCGCGCCGAACTCAAGAGCCTGGAGAAAGACCGCTACCTGAACGTGACCGGCGAACTCTTCTCCATCTGGCAGAGCGGGGAGTTCATGGAATCGCAACTCTGGCTGCTGCATCGGCTTCAGGAGACGACCTGGCAGGCTTTTATCGCAGCGCACCGGGCGGATACGGGCGAGATCGCGTTTCATCGCGTCGGCTCGTTCTACGACCGCGTCGGGACGCTGGTGAAGATGGGACTGGTGAACGAACAGGAGATCCTCTCGACCCTGGGCGGGCACGCCATTGCGGTCTGGCAGAAGATCGAGCCGCTGGTGCGCGAGGCCCGCGCCATTGAGAACTCGGTGATGTTCGATCACTTCGAGCAGCTTATGCCCGCCTGCTACGAATGTTATGTCCCAATGTTGGGGAGAGACACCCAGGTCAAGCCCTTCTCCCTGGAGCAGCCGTCCGACCGTATCAAGTTGGAGAAGGTGAGGGCTCGCTTTGAGAAGGGGGAGCCGATGACGTTTCTGGATGTCCGGCACAGGGAGCAGGTCGAGAAGGATCCGCGCACGCTGCCCAACGCGCTCTTTATTCCGATAGAGGAGTTGCGGCAGCGCTATACGGAGATCCCCCAACTCCACGAGGTGATCGCCTACTGTGCTTGACCGAGCGAGGCGACGAGCGTCCGGGCGACGCGATTACTTAAAGAGCATGGCTATAAAGCCGCCGCGCTTAACGGCGGCATCCGCGCCTGGCAGGAGGCGGGTCTGCCCCTGACGGCATTGAAGGCAACGGAACAGAAGGAGCGCGTGTGACGGCGGAAAAATGGAGAGTGATCGGTGTGGTGATGCTGGCGGTGCTGGCGGTGTCGGTGGGCGAGGCGATGCTCTCGCGGGGCATGAAGACGCCCGACGTGCCGGGGGGCGGCGGATGGGCGCAGGCGCGCAACGTCCTCAACGTCTATGTGATCGGCGGCACTCTGCTGATGATGCTCTACTTCGGCCTCTATATGTTGGCGCTGAAGTGGGCGGACTTCAGTTTCGTGCTGCCGCTCACCGCCGTCTCTTACTTGCTCGGGGCGATCTTGGCGAAATACTTCCTCCATGAGAACGTCACGCCCCTGCGCTGGATCGGCACCCTGGTGATTATGCTCGGCGTCGCCATCGTGGGATGGGGTGAGGCAGGCAAACCGTGACAGCGGTTGGGGGCATGCTGCTGGCGCTACGCGTTCTGCTGGGGTTGTGTCTTGCCGCCTACGTCGCCTATGCGGCGATTT
>Ga0070734_10004377_pt1 | contig 13517 bp, 12 predicted proteins | sample Coa_R1_8_FD_66444 | JGI IMG/M metagenome (GOLD analysis project Ga0070734, IMG submission 66444) | Surface soil microbial communities from Centralia Pennsylvania, which are recovering from an underground coalmine fire - Coalmine... | ecosystem: Environmental > Terrestrial > Soil > Unclassified ...
CTATTCCGCTGCGTCTCAATGCCGAAGAGACACAGGCACTGGAATTGAGGTAGATAGGTAGAGAAGTTAAAGGAAGGAGGAAGGCGAGGATGTACCCGGAATTGAGTGGCAAGGTGGCTGTTATCAGCGGGGTGGGAGGCAATCTTGGCCGCGCTGTCGCTCTGCGGCTGCGCGCCGAGAACACGCGGCTGGTGCTCCTTGATATCAATGGGCAGGCGCTGGAAGCGTTTGCGCGAGAGCAGGGTTGGCCGGCGGAAGCAGTCGTGATAGGCGCGGTGGACCTGACACGCAAGGATGAGGTTGACCGCTTTGTCGAGCGGGTGGCGGCCACCTTCGGGGCAATCGATATCCTGGTCAACGTCGCCGGGGGCTTTAAGATGGGCCTGTCGTATGAGATGGAGGAGCGCGACTGGGACTTCCTGATGAATCTGAATGCTAAAAGCGCCTTCCTGCTGAGCGCGGCGGTGGTCCGCACGATGCTGGCAAAAGGCCAGAAGGGGCGGATCATCAACATAGCCGCCCGCGCCGCCCTGGCCGGACCCGCCAGCCTCTCCGCCTACAGCGCCAGCAAGGCCGCCGTCCTGCGCCTGACCGAAAGCCTGGCGGCGGAGTTGCTGGAACACGGTGTCACAGTCAACGCCGTCCTACCCAGCACGATTGACACTCCACAGAACCGCCAGGCGATGCCCAATGCCGACTTCACAAAGTGGGTCACGCCCGAATCGCTGGCCGATGTAATCGCGTTCTTAACCTCGAACGGCGCCCGAGATATCAGCGGCGCCGGCATTCCCGTCTACGGCAGATCGTAAACTAAGGCGAACTTTCGACCTCACATTATCCATTTGTCTTTGTTAGAACGATAGAGAGGTGGATGCGCCTTCTTCTCTATGCTTATAGAAGAAGGCATTGCTGCAACCGGCCAAGAGGCCAATATTCAAAGCAGCCGTCCGAAACAACCCATGAGAATCACCGGTTACCAGTTGATGGATCGGATCGAGGCCTTGCGCGAACGCGCGCAGACGCTCAACGGCCAGTTCCTCGGTTCTCTGTTCCGTTTCGAGAAGGACGCGGTGACGAAACCGGACCCGCGCGAATTGATGCGGGACTATCTGGAGTGCGAGAAGAAAGTCGCCCTGCTGCAGGAGGCGCAGGCAGCCTACAACGTCCATGTGAGTGTCAGCGTCCAGGACGAGACTTTATCCTTGCAGCAGGCGGTCAAGCTGGTGGGCAGCGCCACCCGCATCAAGAATAACTGGCTGGCGGCCTCCAAAGACAACCCCGACCCGCAGTGTCACTCCCACTATTACTACAGCTCGACTCTGGAACGCAGCAAGGATATGGAGTATGCTCAGCGCGTGGTCGGCAAGCAGGAGTGCCTGCGTCTTTCTGAGATTGCCGCCGACTATGCCGCCGCTTTGAAGCAGGCGATCCGCTCCGGCAACGCGACGGAGATTGAGCTGGACATCTCTGCGGAGCTTATGCGCTAAGGTTTGCAAGCTTGTCCGGCGATCCAGCGGACCGCCGGGCAGGAGGCGGAGATCATCGGTGCAACAGCACAAACTCCTTCGGCGTTGAATTCCGGGACGTATCGGTTATCACGGCCGCCAAAAGCAGTTGTTGATCCTGAGCGGTCTGACCTGGCTACAAACCGGACGCCTACCCCTCTGTGATCTGTGATGGATGATCTCCGTCCATACTTACGCCTCCGTTCATTGAAGAACAGGCCGGGGTGCGAAGCGCTTGTCTCAGGCCGGCCTGTTTTCAAGGCGTCTCAAGCCGACAGCTCGTTCTCCAGGGCCGCGATGGACGGCACGAAGCAATAGGCCGCTGCCGTCGGCACGATGAAGTTTTGCGGCTCGTGCAGCGTCGAGCGCACGTTGCCGGTCGGATAGTTTGGGACCGGCTCATCCGTCGTCCGCGGGGCGCCGCCCGCGTTTTGCCCGATAATCGGATCGAAACCGACGCTCACAACCGTTCCATCGGGATGATGCTTGCCCGGAACGAAACCGGGATTGTTGGCCCATTTGTTCTGGACGAACTCGAACTGCTCGGGAATGGAGGTCTGGTAGCACACGAACATCAGCCCTCGCTCCTGTTCGGTCGCGTCCCCTTGCTGCTCGGCGGTGCTCAGCTCAGGGCCGAAGGGAATGCCGGCGCGGATGATGCGGTGAGGGTCCAGGAACTGCTCGGGAATATCTTTGCGTGGATTGGTCTTGCGAATATGCGCGCCGAAGGGGCAGCGCCGCTCGCCCTGGTCATCGGCGAAGTCGAAGTTGTTGTTGCGCTGGGGGTCGGGACCGAGGGTGGAGTCGTCCTGAAGAGGAGTCAGCTCCATCGGCGCGCCGCTCTGCCAGCGCCCGACCAGCCGGCCGCCGAGCAGCACGGAATCCATGCCCTGGTCGTTGGCTTCCGTCACCAGGAACTGATGGAACTCCGGCACCAACTGCTGCAGCCTCCGGAACACCATGAAAGCGCCGTTCCGCATCCAGGGCAGCGGTGGGGCAGCCGTCGGGCCGGGATAGCCGAAGACGAAGAAGCCGGGATCGAGCAGTTGCTGGCCGGGGAACGGGTCGCTCAGTCCCTTGATTCCCGGCTGCGAGACGCCATCCAGCCAGCCGAAATGCTCGTGCCCTCTTTCCAGGCCAGGCCGCGACTGCCCTGTCTCGTCATAGACGACCGAAATCGCGTGGCCCAGGAGACCGGTGATCCGGTCGAATTCCTCCTGGACCGCCGAGGCGGTCCCGCCGGTAACGAGAAACACCCCATGGATGGTCGCGTTCAGGAAGGCCGCCAACCAGGTCGTGGGGTTGCCCTGGCCGTCTACCGGATCGTTCAACGCGGCGGCTTGCTTCTTCGCGCCGTTCGCAAAGGAAGGGTCTCCTAAATCGGCGCCCGGAACGAGCAGTCCGATTCCCTCCGCCGTGAATCCCAGGTTGAGCCCGATAAGCGGCAGGCGGTCTCTCTTGCCCTGAATCTTGAGCGCGTTCAGATCGAATTCCCGCTGATGCACTTCTCGGGTGGTGGTGATCCGTTTCGCCAGGTCCTGGCGCAGCGCCGCCTTGAACGCCGGCGCATCCTGGATGGCGAAGAAGACGAAACGCTCGAAGAACTTCTGCAATCCGATCAGGACGTCTCCCTGGATCTGGTCCAGGTCGAGCTTCGGATCGCCCGGCTGCGTTCCGGGCGCCTTCTGCAGTTGCTGTGGTGTCAACGCTTCCGACATGGGAACCTCCTCTTCATGGAAGGGAACGCGCGGCCTCCGGTATGGATGGAGATCGAATGATTCGAGACCGAAAGCCTGGTATCAACATTGCATGTAGTATATGCGCACGGCCAGGCGAAGTCAAGCGAAGCCGGTAACAATTTGCCTGCGCGTCAGCGCGCGTCCTTAGCAAACAAGCTGCGTCGCCTCATTCAATCAAAAGGCGGGAATTCGTCCGGCTTTGTTCGGCTGCCATGATGATAATTCATGCGCCGGGATACCGTCTCGCCATCTTCTTCATACGCAAGCCAGACGCCCTCTTTGGTTCCATCCGAGGCGCGACCTGTGATCTCGTTATAATTGCCTTGCCAGCGCCTCTTGCCGTTTTCATAGTAAGACGTATAGAGGCCGGTGTATTTGCCCTCGATAAACGTGGCCTCGCTTTGTTTGTTGCCGTTCGGATAATAGAGAATCCACAGGCCGTGCTTCTTGCCTTTGCGGTACTCGCCTTCGCTCATCTTGTTGCCATTGGCGAAGTAGGATACCCAGTACCCTTCCTTCTCACCATCTACGTACTCGCCGACTCTCATGGTGATTTCTCTCCTCTGGTCAAGGATCAAATGGCGTTAAGGAAGAAAAGATTTCAGCGGCCCTTCGGCCCGCACGAACGGACGGAGCGCCGCATAGGAGAAAAAGTACTCTCCGTTCGGTTCGGCCGCTTTGAGGACATGCGGAAACCCGAAGGTGTACGTGAAGGTCACGCCCAGAGGGGTGACATCGAGCTGGTCCAGGTCTTTCGCCGTGAAAACGGCGGTAGATAGCCGCTGCTGAACATCCTCCCGCTCATCCTTCTCCTCTTTCTGGATCGTCTTCTGGATTTCGGCCTGCATGGCCCGATTGACCCTGGCGGCCAGCGCAGGCAATGAGGAGGCGATAAACAGATCGCTCGCCCGCAATCGCTTGCCGGTCTTGAGGTCCAGCGCGATGGACTCGTCATAAAAATCGGGATAGGCGGCCATGCCGCTCAGCCGGTAGGAGACATCCAGAATGGAATGGCGGTTGCAGTTGACAATGTAGTCCACGGCCTCCAGCCAGGGGTCCTTCTTCATCTCCGCCAGGGAGCCTTTATACGTTTGCTGGGGCAATATCTCCGTCTGCAGGCGGCGGAGAAGGCGCTCGTCCGCCAGTCCGTAAAGAAGTGGGTACTGAATGTCCGTATCCCCCTGCGCCGTGCTGCCTTTCTGCGCGCGCGGGACGATGATGCGCTTCAGCCATATACCGATGCGTCCCGGCGGCTTAACCCCGGAAGGCGTGGCCGGCTCCGCCACCAGTCGAAACGGCATCGGGTCGCGCCCATCCGGCCGGGTCCAGGTTCCTTCCAGCACACCGGCACGGGTAAACCGCCCTTTGAAAATCCCGGTCTGCTTTCCGTTATCGTCGTTCTCGCGCAGCGTCACGGTCTGCGCGGAATCCATGCTGCCGTCAATAGTAAGCCACTGCCCCACCCTGGCATACATATACCGGCCGGAAAGCGAATTCTCGATGTTCCCCACCATCATCTCGATCGGATACTTCCCGCCGATCGAGCCGGTAAACAGGCAATGAAACACATCCTGCACCCCGGCCCGGTTAACCAGAAACAGGAGGACGCACGCCAGCACGATCCACTGGACGGCAATCCACCCTATGTATGGGACCCTCATCGGAAGATCCGGTTGATTATGAACTGCCCGCCTGCGATTCATGAAGCTCGTGCCCGCGGCGGCGCCGACCGCCGACCTTCCAGAAGTTCGGATCGCCCCAGCGTTCGGTGATCTCTCCTGGTATATGGTTGCTGCGGACCTGCTCGAACTGCTCCGCGCTATGAAGGACCTGATCGGGGCGGCGGGCACTGCGGATCAACACGTCGGCCTCCGGGGGATAGCAGGCCAGCGGCGCCGAGTTCGGCAGCGGATCTTCTTCGGGAAGCCGCGTGATGGGCGCATTTGTCGGGAGGCTGGCTGACTGATAGCGCAGGTCCATAGACCAGCGAATGTCATCGCTCGTATTGGGGGTGCTGCAGTGCGGGGTGAGGTTGGTCAGCAGCAGCACGCCTCCGCGCCGGACCGGCACAGTCATGACATCACCGGGAGGTAGATCGCACTCCGCGATCTCAAGATAGTGGTGCGGGCCGGGTCCGTGCTGTACAACTTCGTTGCGGCGATGCCCGTACCGAAGCACCTGCAGGCAGCCGTTCCGCGCGTCCGCATCCACAAGAGGGACCCAGCACGTCAGGATCAGCGACTTATCGCAGTACGGCTCGAAATAGCCAGAATCCTGATGCCAGGGCACCACACCTGGGCCATAGTCGGGCAGCTTGGGCCGCAATCGGTAGACGCTGGAGGCAATCAGCTCTGGGCCGCACAGCGACTCGGCCACGTCCAGAAGCGGTTCATAGCGGATCAGCTCGAAGATCGCCGGTATCGCCAGGGCGCCGTCGGTAATCTGCGTGACCACCTCTTTCGTCTCCGCGGTGATCCGGGCCAGCCGTGTGGTAAAAGGCTCCTCGGCATATGTCCGCGACAGCTTCCCGCTCGCCACCAGATCGGCCGCCACCTGGTCAATGACCTCCGTGATCCCCTCTTCCAGCATGTCCAGCATCGAAGGCGCGATCAGGTCCTCGACGACCAGATAGCCATCGGCATGAAACTGCTCGATCTGCTCGGGCGACAGCCCGCGTGTTCCCATGGTCGGCATTGTCTTCCTCTTCGACGGAGCGCGATCCAGGCGCTCTGTCGGTTTCGCTCGCTTCCCTTTTCAGGATGACTTCATTGACCTCTTCGCCATGCGCGTTGGAAAAACCTCTGTCCTCACAGGAAATACGGAAGCGGCAGCTTAACCGGCCTGACGAAGGTAGCCCGTCTCTGTAAGCAAGCGCCGCAGCCGGGCGTGGTCGAGTTTTGTGTCTTTCCGGTTGTTTCTCCGCATGTCGGAATAGAAGTTATTCATCAACGTGATCACGTTGCGGTATTGGATGAGGCTGGATGTGCCGATTGCCGGTATTTTCAAGATGCCGTCCGCATGGATCTGCTCGATATTGTCGAGCAGGGCAGGCACTAGCTCCCGATGTTGCCTATCCTCTGGGATGCCATATTTTTCTATCAGAATTCGCTTATCTTCCTCTGAACAGGCTTCATACGCCGCCCCGAGAAAGAAGCTGAGACAAACCAGAACCTCTCCATAATCGTAAAACACATGCTTCTTGAAGAAGGATGCTTCTTCTTCCGTCAACGCAAAGCTTTTATCCAGCACCAGACCGAAATCGGTCAAATACGCTCGTTCTCCTTCCGTGACAATATTGTAAAAATGAGCGTCGAAATGGAGGATGCCGTGCGTTCTCAAGAAGTCAACCGTCGTTCGCAAGTCCTCAAGGATTCGATTCAGTTTGCCTGGATTTTCCAGCAGCCAGGGTTGCAAGGTGTGCGGGATATACTCCAAAAACAGGACCAGTTCATGGTTGGCGTTGGCTCTATCCAGCATGTATTTCCCGATATTTTCATTGCTGCCCCAATACTCCACATAACTTTGATGCCGCTCCATATCCACGTCCTTACGCTCCCCGGAGAACGGGACGATCCGATAATGATACATCAAGGGAAACGTTTCTATCGCCCCCTCCAGTACCCAGTTGGTCGTCTTGATGTGAGCGACAAGCTCCCGAAAGACCCCAAAGCCCGCCGAGCCGACGCCGTAATTGTAATATGTCGGCAGGTCATACAGGTTTTTGGTGGAAAACATATTCTCATATTCCAGGTCCGTAACCGGAACCCGCTTCACAAAAACCTTCGACTGCCCAATATCAATGGCATGATTCCTGCCCCAGCCCGAATTCGACTCAGCAGCCTCAAATAGAGAATGCAATCGCGCATTGTCCATCAGCGCGATTGCAGGGCTGAGCTTGAAGTACCGCTTCCTTCTCTGCTGTATGTCATTTCTTGCCATTTACCAGTTTCACCTTGCCCATATTACTCCTCTTTGCTCTGTTGGACATCCCGTGTGAGGGATGCGACCTGCCTGCCAAAGTCCAGTATATCTTTGAGCATCGCCTAGAGTACCGCCAAACCAGTTCATGTGTTTTTCTGCATTCATCACACTCAGCAGGCGTTTCAAGACGTTTGCCACGTTTCGATTGCAAAATCACGATCTGCCTCTTTGGCTGGGGTTGCCTTGGCGGAGGCTGAAACTGTTTGAGTTCATCGCGAATCTCTTGAAGTCGAGCAAGTCGCCGTTTTGTTTCTGCTGGCGACTCGTTCCCGCGATGCTGGATGTATGAACGATCGTGGGTCTGCCGAATATGGTTTAGATACTGCCTTCCCGGTACCCACATTTGACATATTGGACACTGCTTCTGTTTTCCTTGCCTGGCTTCAGAAGTCAATATTCTACTCCTTAAGGATATGATTATATGTCAGGCGAAGGATTCATATCCTCGCCTGTGCTTCGTCCATGATAGCAGATCCATGTCAGTATGTCAATAAGTCTCTTCAATCAAGCCAAGAAGGGGGAGTCCCGTCCTGCCTTAATAACCTGTGTTTCTGCCTTCAATCGCTCAGATAATATGCAAAACCAGCTATAATGGTAGATACCGAACCTGGTTGGTAAAGTCTTCTGGAAGGCCGACAAGAGCCAAAAATTCCATGTCTTCAATGCACTTGCCGACCGAGACGACATTTTGACGGGCATAGACCACGCCGGTAAACGCCTCCCCGTTTCGTTGGCGGCGAGTCGCCTCTGCAATCAGGTCGATATCGTATGAGAATAGAACCCGGCCAAGTACTATAGCACGGTTGAGCACATCAGGATCTGGACTACTCGCCCGGCCATCTTCCTGCACAGTCAGAACATCTATACCACGGTGACGCAAGCCTCGGACAATGTCTCCATGAACATTTTCGTCCATATAAAGCCGTATCATCCCGCCTTCTTATCCCTCTGATGACGCTGTAAACGCTCCTCAAGTATTTTACGCGTCAAGGGATTTACCTGCCGGGCGCGCATCTCCTCCGCATATTGATCTGCTGCCGCGATCTGAGCCTCTATCTCCTCCTGGTGGTCGTAGTAGTATGCCAGGGCCGCATGGATTTGCGCCAGGGAAAGGTGTGGATAGCCGTGTTGTATCTCCTCCGGAGTCCTGCCCCACACATTCTTCTCGATGGAGATATGGCTGACCTTGATGCGCGTGCCGCTAATATAAGCGATGCCGCGTTCATCCAGAGCGATATGATTGATTGGCGCCGTAACCATAGATTTACTGCCTTTCTAGTTCGTAATGGTTTCATTGTACGGTCGCCGTCGGGTATATGTCAAGGTGGCGATAAAAGAGGGGCGAGCGCGTTGGCACTCGCCCCGTATCTGTTTGACGTTCCGCGCCTAAGCCGTGACGGGTTCCGGCTGGGCGGCGGTCTCCTTGTGGAAGACCAGATGGCCCTCCGGGTCGGCGTCTACGACGATGTGGTCGCCTTCGCGGAAATCGCCGCCCAACAGCTTCTGGGCCAGCGGGTCGGCGATCTGGCGCTGGATGGCCCGCTTCAGCGGACGCGCGCCGTAGACCGGGTCGTAGCCGGCCATCGCCAGCAGTTCTTTGGCCTTCTCGGTCAGCGTCAGGCTCAGCTTGCGCTCCTCCAGACGCTTCCGGAGCAGCCCCAACTGGATTTCGACGATCTGGCCGATCTGCTCCACCGTCAGGCTGTTGAAGATGATGATCTCATCCACCCGGTTCAGAAACTCCGGCCGGAAGCTGCGCTGGACCTCCGCCAGCACGCGCTCCTTCATCGTGTTGCCCTGCGGATCGCTGAGCGCCATCTCCTGAATGATGGGACTGCCGATGTTGCTGGTCATGATGACCACCGTGTTCCTGAAGTCCACCGTGCGGCCCTGGCCGTCCGTCAGGCGGCCATCGTCTAAAAGCTGCAGCAGCACGTTGAACACATCCGGCGCGGCCTTTTCGATCTCGTCGAAGAGGATCACGCTGTAGGGCCGGCGGCGAACCGCCTCCGTCAACTGCCCGCCCTCTTCGTAGCCGATGTAGCCGGGCGGCGCGCCGATCAGCCGCGCCACGGAGTGCTTCTCCATGTACTCGCTCATGTCAATGCGCACCAACGCGCGCTCGTCGTCGAACAGGAACTCCGCCAGCGCCCGTGCCAGCTCTGTCTTGCCCACGCCGGTCGGACCCAGGAAGATGAAGCTGCCGATGGGCCGGTTCGGGTCGGACAGGCCGGAGCGCGAGCGACGCACCGCATTGGCGACCGCCGTGACCGCCTCGTCCTGGCCGATGACCCGCGCGTGCAGCCGCTCCTCCATGCGCAACAGCTTCTGCATCTCGCCTTCCAGCAGGCGCGTGACCGGAATGCCGGTCCACTTCGCAACGATCTCGGCCACGTCGTCGGCGGTGACCTCCTCCTTGAGCATGGCCTGGCCGCCGCCCTGCAGGTTGGTCAGCTCCTCCTGCTCCTGCTCCAGCCGCCGGGTCAGCTCGTGCATCACGCCATAGCGCAGCTCGGCGGCCTTGCCGAGATCGCCCTCGCGCTCGGCAGCCTCCGCCCGCAGGCGCGCCGTCTCGATCTCCTGCTTGGTCTTGCTGATCTTCTCGATCACCCGCTTCTCGTTCTCCCAGCGGGTCTTGAGCTGGCTGCTCTGCTCCTTCAAGTCGCCCAGCTCCTGCTCCAGCTTCGCCAGCCGCTCCTTGCTGGCCGCATCAGTCTCTTTCTTCAAGGCGACCCGCTCGATCTCCAACTGCCGGATGCGCCGCTCGACGGTGTCTATCTCGGCGGGCATCGAGTCGATCTCCATGCGCAGCCGCGAGGCCGCCTCGTCAATCAGGTCAATGGCTTTGTCCGGCAGGAAGCGGTCCGTAATGTAGCGGTGGGAAAGCAGCGCAGCCGCCACGAGCGCGCTGTCGGTGATGCGGATGCCGTGATGGATCTCGTACTTCTCCTTCAGGCCGCGCAGGATTCCGATGGTGTCCTCCACCGACGGCTCACCCACGAAGATGGGCTGGAAGCGCCGCTCCAGAGCGGCGTCCTTCTCGATGTGCTTGCGGTACTCGTCGAGCGTGGTGGCGCCGATGCAGCGTAGCTCGCCGCGCGCCAGCATGGGCTTGAGCATGTTGGAGGCGTCCATCGCACCTTCCGCCGCGCCGGCGCCGACGATGGTGTGCATCTCGTCAATAAAGAGGACGATCTGCCCCTCGCTCTCGGCGATCTCCCGGAGCACAGCTTTCAGGCGGTCCTCGAACTCGCCGCGATACTTGGTGCCGGCGATCATGCTGCCCAGGTCCAGCGCGATGACCCGCTTGTCCTTGAGACCTTCCGGCACGTCCCCCTCGACAATTCTAAGCGCCAGCCCCTCGACGATGGCCGTCTTGCCTACGCCCGGCTCCCCGATGAGGACCGGGTTGTTCTTGGTGCGGCGGGAGAGCACCTGAATGACGCGACGGATCTCCTCGTCGCGCCCGATGACCGGATCGAGCTTCTGCTTGCGCGCCAGCTCCGTCAGGTCGCGCCCGTAGCGCTCCAGCGCCTGGTACTTCTCCTCCGGGTTCTGGTCCGTGATCCGCTGGCTGCCGCGCACCTCGCGCAGCGCCTGCAGGATACGGTCCGCCGTGATGCCCTGCGCCTTCAGGAGCCGGGCGGACGGCCCGCCGGTATCGGCCACGATCGCCAGCAGCAGGTGCTCCGTGCTGACGTACTCGTCCTTCATGCGCTCGGCTTCGTCGAAAGCCTTATTGAGCACCGTGCGCAGGCGCGGCGTCAGGCTGGCGCCGGTCTCCGCCGCGCCGGACACTTTCGGCAGCTTCTGAATCTCGGCTTCCACCTGCTGCTGAAGCAGGCCGGTGTTCACGCCCAGCTTCTGCAGGATCGGCAGGGTCACCCCGTCGGTCTGCTCCAGCAGCGCGGCCAGCAGGTGCTCCACGTCAATCTGCACGTTCTGGCTTCGCTCCGCGATCGCCTGCGCTTGCTGCACGGCCTCCTGCGCCTTGATCGTCAACTTGTCCATTCGCATTGTTGGTCACCTCACCCCATCTGCGTCTTAATTGTCCGGGCCTGCGCCCCATAACTATTTACGACGCGAAAAGCGCCCTGTTCGCTCGCCCGGCCGTCCCTCGCAGAAAAGAATTGCTTAAATATAACTGCACTGTTAGCATACCACTTGAGCGTGATATTGTCAAGCAGGATTTTACCTTCCAGGGCCTCAATCAATGTTTTCGAGATGTTCTACCGACGCGCCTTCCGGCCTTTGCTATTCGCTCAGGATCCCGAGGCGGCTCACGAGCGGACCATCGGGATGCTGGCGACCGCCGGCCAGCTCGGCCTGCCGAGGGCCCGGCGGCCCTTCACGCATGCGCGGCTGCAGGTCACCGTCGCCGGCGTCTCCTTTCCGAACCCGATCGGCCTGGCCGCCGGCTGCGACAAGAACGCCCGCGCGGTCGCCGTCTGGCCGCGCTTCGGGTTCGGCTGCGTGGAGGTGGGCACGGTGACGGCGCAGCCGCAGCCCGGCAATCCGAAGCCGCGCCTGTTCCGCCTTCCCGAGCATAAGGCGCTGATCAACCGGCTCGGCTTCAACAGCGAGGGGTCTGAAGTGGTGGCGCGTCGCCTGGCGCGCCTGCGGCGGCATGGGCGGCCGCTGGCTGTGCCCCTGGGAGTCAACATCGGCAAGACGAAGCGGGTGACAGGCGATGCGGAGACGCTGGAGGACTACCGCGCGAGTTTCCGGCGGCTGGCGCCCTTTGCCGATCTGCTGGTGGTCAACGTCTCCTCGCCCAACACTCCCGGCTTGCGCCAGTGGCAGGAGCGGGACCGGCTGAGCGCGCTTTTGGGCGCGCTCATGGCAGAGGGGCACGCGCTCAGCGCCGAGCGGGGACTGCCCCCGGCGCCGCTGTTCGTCAAGATCTCCCCCGACATGGCCGATGCCGACATGGACGACGTAGTCGCTGTGGCGCTCGATCTGGGAATCGCCGGCATCGTCGCCACCAACACCACCCTAGCGCGCGAAGGCGCCCTGGCGCAGGCGACCGAAACGGGCGGGCTGAGCGGCCGACCCCTGCGGGCGCGCGCCACCGAGGTCGTCCGCTATCTCTACCGCCGCCTGGAAGGCCGCCTGCCCATCATCGGCGTGGGCGGCATCTTCACACCCGAAGACGCCTATGCCCGCCTCCAGGCGGGCGCTTCCCTGCTCCAGATCTATACGGGTCTGATCTACGAAGGCCCCTTTCTTCCCCGCGCTCTCAACGCCGGCCTCCTGCGCTTGATGGAGCGCGATGGCGTCCGCCATGTCTCCGATCTGGTCGGCGTCGCCCGATAGAGCGATAGAGCAGGAAACCAGGCGCCTGCTGCCTAAACCAGAACGGAGCCGATCTCGTAGAAAGGGGAACGCAGAGAATGCTCTTTTCCAAAAGCAGAATGCGATTCACGAACAGCTTCCAGGGCCGCTCCGAGCCGGAAGGCTGGATCGTCCTGGACGTGACGGGCGTGGACCTGGATGGCGTGAACAAAATCTATCTCTCCATGGCGGACCTGCAGCATCTCAAAGCGCAGGGGGATACGTCGGTGGACCGCCTGAAGCAGGCCCGCGCGCTGCTGGGGGGCGATCTCGAGGAATGACGCAAGCCCCTAAACGCTCGGCCCGGGAGCAGTTCGACCGCCAGGCCGGGCACTACGACACGCAGTGGAACGCCTGGTCCGAGGAGACGTTGGAGTGGCTGCTGGCCAACGCGCAGCCGGAACCCGAGGACCAGGCGCTCGACGTGGCGACGGGGACGGGGTTTACAGCCCTGGCGTTCGCGCCGCGCGTGCGCGCTGTCACCGGCGTAGATGTCTCGCCGGGGATGCTGGCGCAGGCTCGCAAGCGCGCGTTGGAGCAGGGAATCACGAACGCCACTTTCCTGGAAGGTCCCGCCGAGGCGCTGCCCTTTCCTGACCGTGCCTTCACGCTCGTCACCTGCCGCATCGCCCCCCATCATTTCCTCTCCGTGCCCGGGTTCCTGCGCGAGACGGCGCGGGTCCTCCAGCCGGGCGGGCGTTTCCTGATGGCGGATACCTGCGTGCCGGACGGAGATCTGGAGGCGGACGCCTGGCAGAACGCGGTAGAGACGCTGCGCGATCCTTCGCACACACGCAACTATACCCCGGCCCAATGGCGGGAGTTTATCGCGGCGGCCGGGCTGAAGATCGAGCAATTGACGAGCAACGGGAACGGGATCACGATGCGCCTGAGCGAGTGGATGGAGAAGGCGGGATGCGCTCCGGCGCAGGCTGAGGCCGTCCGCCATACGTTCGAG
>Ga0070734_10004378_pt1 | contig 13515 bp, 16 predicted proteins | sample Coa_R1_8_FD_66444 | JGI IMG/M metagenome (GOLD analysis project Ga0070734, IMG submission 66444) | Surface soil microbial communities from Centralia Pennsylvania, which are recovering from an underground coalmine fire - Coalmine... | ecosystem: Environmental > Terrestrial > Soil > Unclassified ...
GGTCAGCGCGGAGAGGCCCGCCTCGCGCGCGGTGCGGACCACCTGACGGACAGCCTCGACCCCCCGGCGGTGCCCGGCCGACCGCGGCAGCCCGCGCGCCGCGGCCCAGCGGCCGTTCCCGTCCATGATGATCGCCACGTGGCTCGGGCGGGGGCTCACGCGACCTCCGGGCCGAAGCCGACGGCGTCCACGCCGGCGAACGCCGGCGCGCGGGGCGGGGCGTCGAGCTGCCCGGTCTCTCGCGCGAGCGCCACCATCCAGCGCGCGCTGGCGCCGAGCGGGATCCCCAGCGCGCGCAGCGTCCGCCGGTGATCGCAGAGCACGACCAGGAGCGCGACCTGGCACCCGGCGGCGAACGTCGCCTCGAACAGCCAGCGGCGCGGGCCGGGAGGCGCCTGCCGGCGGAAGAAGTCGCGGTGGAACTCGCGGTGCGCGCGCTCGTCGCCGGCGATCTGGGCCAGCGCGGCGCCGAGGGCCGAGCCGGCGAGCCGGGCGGCCAGCAGCGAATAGAAGGCGATCCCCACCACCTCGGCGCACAGCAGCACGAGTACCTCGAGGCGGACACCGAGCAGCCGCCGGACGAGCTCGAACGTGCGCTTGGTCCAGGTGGTGGCGAGCAGCCGGCCGCCGAGCGCGCGCACCGCGAGCGCCAGGATGCGCGCGTGGCGCCCCTCTTCCTTGATCAACAGCGCGAACGCGCGTCCGTGGTCGTGGTCGAGCCCGGGCAGGCCGCTGGCGGCGAGCTCGCGGACGATGCGCCCCTCGCCGGTCTCCCCGATCTGAAAGCGGGCCAGCGACCCGGCCAGCAGCGCCGCCTGCGCGGGGGCGAGCCCGGCGCTCCGTCGACCGGCGGCAGCGGCCGTCTGGCGTTCCGTTCGAAGTACGCTCTCCATTCGCTCCAGGTCATGAGCACCTCCGTCTCGAAGGTGCGCCGGCCGGGGACCGGTCCGGGGGCGACCGCGGCCGGCGGTCGGGGGGCGAGGCCGGGCGGTCGGCGCGGGACGCGGACGGACGGGCAGGGGGCCCGCGCGAGGCGATCGACCTTCGGGCCGGCGGAGCGACCGCCCAGGCGGCCGTCGCGACCGTCCGGCGAGCGCGGCGACCGTTCGGTCGGGCGGCGCCCCTTACGCCCGCGCTCTCCCGTATCCTAGCGGGGTCGACGATGCGGTTGTCCGCCAGCGCCGAGCCCGAGCCCTCGATCATCCGCAGCACGCTGCGCGCGCTGCTCGAGCCGCGCCGCCTGGTGCCGGTGACGCTGGTGTCGATCTCCCTGGTGGTGGCCCAGGCGAGCTTCAGCGACGACCGGCTGGCGATCCCGCTGGGCGTCGCGATGTGTGCGCTGTTCGTGGTGGTGGCGCCCGTCTCCTGGCGGGTGCTGTTCCCGCACGGGCTCGATCTGCGGCACGGGGGCGTGCGCGTCCTGCTGTACGGCGCCATCGGCGTCGGCGTGGTGGGCAGCGGCGCGATCGTCCTGCCGGGGCTCCTGGGGATGGGACGCACGCTGCTGTCGTCGCGCCCGAGCATGGCCGTGTCGCTGGCGCTGTTCCTCGTCGGTGGCTGGGGGCTGGCGCGCGACATCTGGCTCGAGCGGAACCTGCACCGGGCCGAGGCGCTGGCGGCCGACCTGGCGCGCGAGGCGGAGCGGGCGCAGCTGGTCGCGCTGCGCGCGCACCTCGATCCGCATTTCCTCTTCAACACGCTGAACGCCATCGCCGAGTGGTGCCGGGAGGACGGCGAGACGGCCGAGCGCGCGCTGCTGGAGCTGGCGGCGATGCTGCGCGCGGTGCTGGCGGGCGTGCGCGCCCCCACCTGGTCGCTGGGCGAGGAGCTGGCGCTCGTGCGGGCGCTGTTCTCGCTGCACCGCCTGCGCGATCCCCACCGCTTCCGCCTGGCCTGGCAGGTCCCCGAGCCGCCGCCCGAGGTGCTGCTGCCGCCGATGCTGCTGCTTCCGCTGGCGGAGAACGCGGTCAAGCACGGGCCGGCCGCCGGCCACGCCGGCGAGATCGGCCTCGCCGTCGCGCTCGAAGGCGGCGAGCTGGTCGTCACCATCGCCAACCCCGGGCGCTACCGTGGGCCGCGCGCGGGGGCGAGCGGGCTGGAGATGGTCGAGCGGCGGCTGGCGCTGGCCTATGATGGTCGCGGCATGTTTCGCATCGCCTCCGAGGCGGACCGGACGACGGCCACCGTCAGGCTTCCCCTGGACGGGCCCTCGGCGGAGCGGCCGGTTTGAGCGCCGGGGCCGCGCCGCTGCGCGTGCTGGTCGCCGACGACGAGGCGATCGCGCGGCGACGGCTCCTGCGCCTCCTCGGCGCCATGCCCGACGTGGTGGTGGCCGGCGAGTGCGCCGACGCGCGCGAGGTGCTCGAGCGGGTGCGCGGTGACGGCGCGGCGGGCGTGGACGTGGTGTTGCTCGACATCCAGATGCCCGAGCTCAGCGGCCTCGACGCCTTGCAGCTGTTCCCGCCCGACGGGCCGCTGGTCATCTTCTGCACCGCGCACACCGCTCACGCCGTGGCCGCCTTCGACGTCGGCGCGGTCGATTACTTGCTCAAGCCGATCGAGGCGGCGCGCCTGCGCAAGGCGCTCGAGCGCGCCCGCCAGCAGGAGGCGCGCGGCCGGTTTCGCGCCGAGCTCGAGCGGCAGCGTCAGCCGGGATCGTCGGAGTCGCCCGGGCCTTCCGTGCCGACCGGCCGGCTGGAGCGGCTGGCGCTCCCCACGCGGCAGGGGATCGTGCTCGTCGACCCGCGCGCCGTCACCCACGCCGAGCTCGACGGCGAGCTGGTCACCGTCCACACCTCCGAGCAGCAGTATCTGAGCGCGCTGTCGCTGCAGGAGCTGGAGAGCCGCCTCGATCCGACGCGCTTCGCCCGCGTGCACCGGCGGGCGCTGGTGAACCTCGAGCACGTCGTGCGGCTCGAGCCGAACGAGGTGGGCGGCTTCGCGGCACGGACCACCGGCGGTCGGGTGGTCGAGGTGTCGCGGATGGCGGCGCGCGAGCTGCGCCGGCGGCTCGGGCTCCGTCCCGCCAAGTGACGTCGACGTGACGCGCGCGCTCGCGGAGGCCACCGCGCGCGCTCTCACAGGCCGGCGATCGGGGTATTCTGGGTGGGCATGCCGATCGACGACAGCGTGATCGCCGCGCTCGAAGGCGCGGTCGCCGCCGCCCCGGACAACCGCGCGTTACGCTTGCATCTGGCCGGTGTGCTGCTCGAGGCCGGGCGGGCCAAGGCGGCCCTCGACCACTGCGCGGCAGCCCTGGCGGCGGCGCCCGACGACCTGGCGGCGCTCGAGCTCGGGGCGCGCGCGGCCGACGCGGCCGGTGACGGGGCCCGCGCCAACGGGTATCGGCGCGTGCGGAGCGCGCTCGGCGGGGCGCCGGCCGCGCCGCCGGCGACGATCCCCGCGCCGCCTCCCGCCGAGGCGCACGCCGACGCCGCGGGCAGCGTCGCTCCGCCGCAGCAAGCCTCGCCGGCGCAAGCGCCGCTGGCGCCGATCATCCCCCTGCGCGTCATCGACGGCGGCTCCACGCCCGAGGGGGGCATCGCCGACGTCGAGGTCTCCCAGGTCAAGCTGGCCGACGTGGCCGGGATGGAGGAGGTGAAGCGCCGCCTGACCCTCTCGTTCCTGGCGCCGCTGCGCAACCCGGAGATGATGCGCGCCTACGGCAAGTCGCTGCGCGGCGGGCTGCTGCTGTACGGACCTCCGGGCTGCGGCAAGACGTACATCGCGCGCGCCGTGGCGGGCGAGCTGGGGGCCAGCTTCATCGCCGTCGGCCTCTCCGACGTGCTCGACATGTGGCTGGGGAACAGCGAGCGCAACCTTCACGAGATCTTCGAGACCGCGCGGCGGAGCGCCCCCTGCGTGCTGTTCTTCGACGAGGTCGATGCCCTCGGACGCAAGCGGACGCTGCAGCGCCACTCGGCCGGCGCCAACGTCGTCAACCAGCTCCTGTCCGAGCTGGACGGCGTCGGGGCGGACAACGCCGGCGTGTTCGTGCTGGCGGCGACCAACCACCCGTGGGATGTCGACGCGGCGCTGCGCCGGCCCGGGCGGTTCGACCGCACCGTGCTGGTGCTGCCGCCCGATCTGCCGGCGCGCGAGGCGATCCTGCGGCTCGCGTTGCGCGACCGCCCGGTCGAGGGAGGCATCGATCTGGTCCGCTTCGCCAAGCGCACCGAGGATTTCTCGGGCGCCGATCTGACGCACCTCGCGCAGAGCGCCGCCGAGCTGGCGATGGAGGAGGGGCTGGCGGCGGGCGCGGTCCGTCCGATCGGCGCCGAGCATCTCGAGCGCGCCCTGCGCGAGCTGCGACCGAGCACCCAGGTCTGGCTGGAGACGGCGCGCAACTACGTGATGTTCGCCAACGAGGGCGGCGTCTACGACGACCTGCAGGTCTATCTTCGGACGCGGAAGAAGCTGTGAGCCAGGCGGGGGACCCGCCCGACGCCGCGGGCGAGGCCCGCCGCCGCGCCGACCTGCTGGTGTCGGCGGGGCGCGCGCGCGAGGCGGTCGCGCTCCTCGAACAGGCGGTCGCGGGCGCGCCGAACGACGCGACGACGCTCTGCCACTTGGCGCTCGCCTACCTGCACGGCGGCGATCGGCCGCGGCAGCTCGGCGCCGCCGAGCGGGCGGCGGCGGCCGACCCCGAGAGCGAGTGGGCCCACCGCCTGCGGTGCGACGCGCTGGGCGCGCTGGGGCGCCAGTCCGAGGCGGTGGAGGCGGCGCGGCGCGCGCTGGCGCTGGCCCCGCGCGAGCCGCTGGCGCTGCTCTGCCTGGTCAAGTCGCTGCGGGCGATCAAGGCGGGCGACGAGGCGCGGGCGCGCGCCGAGGAGCTGGCCGCGCTGGCGCCCCAGAAGGCCTCGTCGCACGAGAGCCTCGCGCTGGTGGCGCTCGACGAGGGGCGGCTCGCCGACGCGGAGGCGGGCCTGCGGCGCGCGCTGGCCCTCGATCCGGAGTCGGCCACCTACCACAACAATCTGGGGTTGGTCCTGCTCCGGCAGGAGCGGCGCGCCGAGGCGGTGACGGCGTTCGAGAACGCCGCGCGCATCGACCCGACGATGCAGATCGCGCAGCAGAACCTCTCGATCGGCCTGCGCAGCCACCTGCACCGGGGGCTGCGCGGGCTCATCACCGACGGGGTCATGCGGCTCATCCCGGGGGCCGATCGGCCCGAGCTGGCCGGGCGCCGGCGCCTGGCGGCCGGGGCCGTCGCCGTCGTGATGGCGCTCGGGTTCTGGCTGGGACTGCGCTATGCGCCGCACGAGTTCCCCACGATCTTCTTCACCGCCGTCGTCGGCTCGGCGTTCGTCGCCCCGCGGCTGAGGCTGCGGCGGATGTCGCCCACCTTGCAGCGGTTCGCGGCCTCGCAGCGGCTCGCCTCGCCGAACCTGGTCTGGAAGCGCGCGCTGCTCATCCTGCTGGTGGCGCCCGTCTTCGCCGGCGCCTTCGTCCTGGCGATCCTGGGCCTGGTCAAGCGCGATGGCCCCCACGCGTTCTCCATCGTGGTGGTGGTCGGCTGCCTCTACGCTTTCTGGCGCGCCGTGCGCCGGCGCCGCCGCGGGGCCTGAGGATCAGTCGCTCGCGCCGTGCGCGCCCAGCCGGCGCTCGAGCCGGCGCGCCAGGCGGGTGAACGGGTAGCCGAGCGCGAAGTAGAGCGCCGCGCACAGCAGCCCGGGGACGATCCAGCCGCGGTTGTCGACGGCGGTGATCGTCATGCGCTTGGTCAGCTCGACGACGGTGAGCACCGAGACGAGCGAGCTGTCCTTGAGCAGCGAGATGAAGTCGTTGGTCACGCCCGGCAGCGCCAGGCGGAGAGCCTGCGGCAGGATCACCTCCCGGAACGCGACGCGCCGAGTGGCACCGACGGCCAGCGCCGCCTCCCACTGCGTGCGCGGCACGGCGCCGATGGCGGCGCGGTAGATCTCGGACTCGTAGGCGGCGTAGTTCAGCCCCAGCCCGACGATGGCCGCGGTGAACGGGCCGAGCGGCAGGACGCCGGCCAGGCCGTAGTAGAGGAGGTACAGCTGCAGCAGCACGGGCGTGCCGCGCACGATCTCGACGTACGCCGTCGCCAGCGGGCGCAACCGCGAGCTCTCCAGCCGGGCCAGCGCCAGGAGGAGGCCCAGCGGCGCGGCCAGCGCCATCGCCGCCAGCGACACCAGCAGGGTCACGAGCGCCCCCTGGCCGAACAGCAGCAGCTGCTCGCGCGAGAGGGCACGCGCCGTCGGAGCGGGGGCGGGGGCCGCGCCGCCGAGCGCGCCCAGCATCCGCTGGCGCTGGTCATCGAGGCCCCAGCGCGCCAGCGTGCGTTGCCAGGCGCCCGAGGCGATCATCTCGCCCAGCGTGCGGTCGAGCGCCGCCCGCAGCTCTTCGTCGGCCGGGCGGACGGCGATGGCGTACCGCCCCTCCGCGACGTCGGCGACCGCGACCAGCCCGGGGTGGCGCGGCAGGTAGCGCCCGACGATGACGTCGTCGAGCAGCACCGCGTCGGTGCGCCCGTGCTCGAGGTCGATGAACTGCTCGTCGATCCCCTCGTAGGGGACGGCGGTCGCGCCGGCTGCACGCAGCAGGTCCCAGGCCTGGGTGTTGGCCAGGGTGCCGACCCGCAGCCCGCGCAGCGACGCAAGATCGCGGATGCGGGCGTCACCCCGGCGCGCGCACAGCCGCTCGGCGAAGAGGTAGTACGGGCGGGTGAAGCTCACGCGCGCGGCGCGCGCGGGCGTCACCTCGATCCCATTCAGCGCGACGTCGAACGTCCCACGCTCGAGCGACGGGATCAGCGTCGACCAGTCGCTCTGCACCATGCGGGCGCGGACGCCGAGCGACTCGGCCAGCGCGTCGGCCAGGTCGACCTCGAACCCGACCAGCGCGCCGCCGTGTGCCGGGTCCTCGTAGGCGTAGGGCTCGCCCCCCTGCTCGTCGGCGCCCCACCGGAGCTCGCCCGCCGCCGCGATCCGCGCCAGCGCCCCGCCTGCCTGTCCAGTGGGCGCACAGCCGCCGAGCGCGCCGACGCCCAGGATGTACACCAACGCCCCAAGGGTGACCCCCGCCGAGGGGCGCCGCCCCCCCACCGATTCCGGTTTTCGTAACGGCTCGACCATACGAACGTTACGAGAGTTTCTTACTTCGGGGAAAAAATCTGCCCGTCCGGGCCGGATCTTCGGGAACTTCACACCTGGCACGGCGGTTGTAAGTGCGAAGGGTCGCCAAGATGCGAGACCGTCGCTCCCATATCATCGATCTCCCCATCCATCCCGCCGCCGTCGTGCCGGCGCACCTGCCGGTCGGCGCGGCCCGCAAGATCGCAGCCCTGAAGCGGGCCGCCGTCCTGCTGGTCGAGAGCGGTGGCCGCCTGCTCGGGTTGCTCGACGCCCGCGCGCTCGCCGAGGCACCCGCCGAGGCGACCGCGCTGACGGTCGCCCGGCCGGTCGATCTCGGGCTTCGCCCCACCACCTCGCTGCAGCGCGCGCGCGAGCTCTTGCTGCGCGCGCGCACCACGGCCTTGCCGGTCGCGGCCGGCGCGTTCCTGCTCGGGGTGATCCACCTCGCCGACGTCGAGCGCGCCCTCGTCAACGACCGTGCCGAGGCGAGCGCTTTCAGCCACGGCGACCGCGCGGTCGCCTGAGCCTCCGGCGCACCGTCGTTCAGTACGCGACGGAATTCTGTACAACACGAAAAAAGACGGAACATGTCGCGTGCTCGTTGCTCGAGCGGTGCTACGCTGCCGTCGTGCCCGAGAAGCAGGTGATGTCCGATACCGCCGCGGCGCTGCGGATCGTGATCATCGACGACAACGAGGATTTGGCCGAGTCGCTCAAGGAGCTGCTCGAGGAGACCGGCCACCGCGTCTGGTCGGCGCGCTCCGGCACGGACGGCGTCGGTCTCGTGCAGCAGATCTCTCCCGACGTCGTGCTGTGCGATATCTCGATCCCGCAGATGGATGGGCTCGAGGTCTGCCGCCGCATCCGCGCGCTGCCGCTCGCCTCTCCCCCGGTGATGGTCGCCATCACCGGCTGGGGGCGCGAAGAGGACCACCGCCGCACGCGGGAGGCCGGCTTCGACCACCACCTGGTCAAGCCATTACTGGCCGACAGCCTGGACCGCGTCCTCGGCGCGCTGACCGACTAGCTCTGCTGCTCCGTCAGCGTGACGGCGCGAGCGAGGGCAAGGTGTGCGCCAATATTGTTGTACAACATCGTCGGCGCGAGCTAGTTTGGTCGGCGGCACGAGATCGCCGGTCAGATGAAGCGAGACAGGAAGAGCAGCGCGGCCGAACCAGCCGTCAGGACCAAGTCTTCCAACGGGCGCCGGCCAGCCGGGAATGGTCGGGGTGACATGAACCTGCAGCAGCTGAGGGAGCACGTCCGGAAGACGCAGGGGGACGTGGCGCGCAAGGCGGCCGTCACGCAGCCGCAGCTCTCCCGCATCGAGGGTCGCCGCGACCACCTGGTCTCCACGCTGCGCCGCTACGTCCGCGCGCTGGGCGGCGACATCCACGTGGTCGCCCAGATCGGCGTCGAGCGGATCGTCCTCCGCGACGTCTGACCCAGGTTCGACGCTCCCGGCGACGCGCCGTCGACGGCGAAGTCGAGCGCCTCTCCATGCTGTTGAGGGTATATTCCCTTGACGGCCTTCCGACGGGGCGACTAACCTCAGCCGCATGTCCAGCGCGCACCCTCGGCGTCGTCGGTCCCGCTCTGTTCCCGCATGAAGAGGATGGACGCATCGGCTGTCCGCAGCGCCTTCGCGAGCGTCCTCGAGGCCGTTCGTCAGAAGGCCGAGGCGGTGGTGGTGGTGCGGTATGGCCGTCCGGTCGCCGCGCTCGTGCCGATCGATCGCCTGCATCCACACGAGCGGCTGGCGCTCGAGGACGACGGCGGGAGCGGCGCGAAGAGAGAGGACGGCCCCGGCTAGCTCGGCCGAGCCCGACCGGGCCCGGCGCCGCCGCCTACTTGTCCGCCTTGCCGTGCTTGTGCGTGTGCGCGCGGGCCGCCTCGGCGCTCTCGCCGTTGCCGCTCGGCGTCCGCTGCTTCTCGCACTCTTCGAGATCGACCAGGTCCTTCTTCGGGATGATCACCGCGACCGTCTTGTTGTAGCGGGTGAGCTTGATGCGCTCGCCTTTGGCCGAGTCGCGGAGCACGTTCGCGAAGCCCTTGCGGGCCGCGGCGGTCGGGATTCGCTGGGTCATGTCGCCTCCGTTTTCTGTACGTCTTCGCACGCCCAGACCGTGCACAGCTCATGCCGGCATTTCCCTACGTCGGAACGCGCCCTTACCCGACGCGACGTGGCCGATCGGTAGCGGCCGGCGGTACCGAACCGTAACGCGCTCGGATCACCGGTGCCTCGACCGGCTCCATCGGCTCGACCGGCACGGGCGGGAGCGGCGCCGGCTCCGGCTGTGTCGCCACACTCCCTGGCGCGGTGACCGCGAGCGCGGACGGTCGGCACGCCGACCGCGCGGACCTACACCAGCCTCGACAGCGACGCGATGGGCGCCTGCGAGGTCGTGCAGAACGCGACCGCGCAGACCTGGGCGGCCCTCGCCGGCTCGTCGTCGCCGAGCGACGATCAAGGGAGCTACTCGGTCTCTGTTTCGTCGCTGGGCCAGGAGATCACCAACCCCGAAGGAGGTCCGGGGAACGTCTTCCTGATCGTCCACGGATCGATCAACTGCACGATGCCGGCGTTCACCGTCACCGGCGCGAGCGGCACGGTCACGCTCGCCGCGACGTTCTGACGCGCGTCTGTTTCTGACCGCACGTCTGTTCGCCGGCCGCGCCCGTACATGCGGTATGCGGTCATCTGCTCGAGGAGTGACGGCGACGACGATCGGCCTGCCGGTCGTCGCGCTCTGGTCATTGATCTGCGGCTGTGGTTTCGCCAAGACGACGACCGGCGCTTCGCGCGGCAGCGGCGGCTCGACCACGCCGTCCACCGGCGGCGCCAGCGGGACCTCGTCGGGTCTCGGCGGCGCCGCGGGGACGTCGGCCGGTCGGCCCGCCACGGCGACCGGCGGGGTCGACGCCGGGACGTCGCCGACCTTCAGTGATTTTCCGGCCACGCCGGTCGTCGATCCGTCGGCGCCATCGAACGCCCAGGCGCTGTTCGACGGGGCCACGGCCCGCAAGAGCGGCGCCCCGTGCATCACCTCGCCGATCACGGGGACGCTGATGCCCCGCAACTGGTTGCGGCCGCGGTTCGACGTGACGCCCGCCGGCGGCGAGAACCTGTTCGAGATCGATCTCTCGGTCTCGGGATTCGCGCACACCCTGCGGATCTTCACCGCCACCCCGACCTACACGCTCCCCGCGGCGCTGTGGAACAGCCTGCGCGGGTCGGTGACCGGCCAGCCGATCGCCGTGACGATGCGGGCGATGACGGTCGACGCCACCGGCGCGGTCCAGCTGGCCCCCTCGGCCGCCGCCACCTCGAGCTTCGTCATCGCGCCGGTCGACGCTCCCGGAAACATCGTCTACTGGGCGCTGGCCGACGACATGGGGAGCAAGGTCGGCTCGCTCAAGGGGTTCGGCATCGGCGACGAGTCGGTGGAGAACGTGCTGGTCCCCAGCCAGGTGGTGACCCGCGCCTCCAACGACACCTGCATCGGCTGCCACGCCGCCACCCCGGACGGCAACTCGGTCGGGTTCAGCATGGGCGACGTGAACTACTTCGACCAGCTGGCCAGCGTGACGGCCGGCAGCGTCGGCGCCACGCCGAGCTACGCGACGCCCACCGCGGTGGCCAAGATGCAGACGCTGCACGGAATCCCCGCCTACTCGCGCGCGCACTGGAGCGACGGCGATCGGATCGTCCTCCTGAGCGACACCGGGACCATGCACTGGGTGCAGGTCGACGGCGCCGCCAACGGCACGCTGGCGCGCACCGGCGACAGCGGGAACGCCACCGAGCCGGCCTGGAGCCACGACGGCGCCGACGTCGTGTACGTCTCGACGACCTCGAAGATCGTCGACGGACGCCTGGAGATGGGCCCCGCCGATCTCCGCTGGATCCCGTACCAGAACCGCACCGGCGGCGCGTCGACCGTGCTCGCGGGCGCCTCCGATCCCAGCTACACCGAGGCCTACCCGTCGTTCTCGCCCGACGACACCTTCGTGGCCTTCACGCGGGTTCCGGTCGCCGAGTCGGCCTACAGCGACCCGAACGCCGAGGTCTACCTGGTCCCGTTTCGCGCCGGCGCCGGCGGGACGCCGATCCGCCTGGCCGCCAACGACGCGGCGGCCTGCCAGACGGGCGTCACCAGCCCCGGGTTGACCAACGACTGGGCGAAGTGGTCTCCCCAGGCCACCACCGCCGGGGGCAAGACGTACTACTGGCTCACCTTCTCGTCGAAGCGCTCGGGCACCGACAACGCGCAGCTCTACATCACGGCGATCGTCGTCGACGAGGTCGGCCAGATCTCGACCTACCCGGCGCTCTACCTCTGGAATCAGCCGTCGACGGACGGGAACCACACGCCGTCCTGGGACGACTTCGTGATCCCGCCGATCGGCTGACCGGCGGGGCGCCCCATCCAGCGTCCCACCGTGGCGCGGACCAGCTGCTCGGCCCGGGGCAGCGCGGCGGTGACCGCGGCGGAGAGACCCGTCCGGTCGCCGACGAAGTCGGGCTCGCATCCGATCAGCAACATGGGCGGCGCCTTTCCGCCCAGCGTCCAGCAGGCCGTCACCACGGTGTCGATGCTGAGGCCGAACGTCGCCGGGATCTCGCGGGGCGCGGCGCCCGCCAGGGCGCTGACGTCGATGAGGTAGACCGTGCCGGGGGCCTCGCTCCGCCGGACGGCGTCGAGCACCAGCAACAGATCGGGCCGCTCGAGCATCGCATAGGCGAGGTGAAGGGATCGCACGCCGACCTCGCTCACCGTGATGCCCGCCGGCGCGGGCCCGCGTCCGAGGCGTCGGGCCACCTCGACGCCGAAGCCGGCGTCGCCCTGGAAGTCGCTGCCGATCCCGGCGATGAGGATCCGCGAGCTCATCCCGGCGAGCCTTCCGCCGCCACCGACGGCGAGGTGATGGGCTGCGCCGGCCGCGGGTGGTCGGCCAGCAGGATGGGGGTCGAGAGCAGGAGATCGTCGCGATCGGGCTCGCCCGCCAGGACCGGGTAGGTCCCCACGCTCCGGCACGCGGCGGCGGCGTCGGCAGCCCAGGCCGGCGGATCGAGCAGCGAGACGAACGTCCCGCCCGCGAGGCCCAGCAGAAGGTGCGCCCCCAGCAGGGATCCGCGCAGCGCGCGCTCGCGGTTCTCGCCGGCGAGCACCCAGGCGGTGACGTTCTCGATGCGGACGCGCAGGCGCACGATCGGCCGCTCGGCGTTGTCGATCGGCTCGGCGGCCAGCTTCACCGCGCCGAAGATGGGCCACTTCTGGAAGGCGAAGGCGCCGGCCTCCTCGGTCCCTCCCACCAGCCGGAACGAGACGACCCGCTCGCCGCCAGCCGCCAATGCCGCCAGCGAGAAATCGAGGTCGATCGCCCGCAGCTCGCCCTCGTCGTCGCCGGACAGCCGGGGGTCGCCGTTCGGCTGCCGCCGCCGCAGCTGGATGAACCGGACCTTGCCCTCGAGGCGCGCCGTCGGATCGGTCGGGGAGACGAGACACTGCGTCTCCTGCCACCAGGGATCGCCGCCGCCCCCCTCGCTCCAGGCGCGCGGCGCCAGCACGCCCAGCTGCCAGCGCAGCCGCGCGCGGGAGAGGCGCAGCACCGCGTCCGCCAGCCCGCAGGCGTCGTCGAGCCTCAATGGACCTCCACCGTCTGGACGCGGAGCTCCTGGCCGCCGAGGACGTCGATGTCGAGGCTGCCGCACCGGCAAGGGTCGCCGTCGGTCTCCATCAAGATCTCGGCGCCGCAGCGTCGGCAGCGTCCCCGGCCGCACACCTCGTCGATCTCCAGGCGAGCGCCGTCGAGCGGGGTGCCGCGCGTGCAGAGCACGAAGCAGAACCGGATCGTCTCGGGCAGCACGCCGGCCAGCTGCCCGATCTGCAGCCGGACACACGAGACGCGCGCTGGATCGACCCGTTTTCTCAGGTCGGCGACGACACGCCCCATGATGGCCAGCTCGTGCATCGCGGGCAAGGTACGCCCGCGCGGAGGGCCGTCAATTCACCGTCCCAGCTTTCGGGATCTGACCTAGGTGGCGCCGGCGGTTTGCCGACCCATGGCCGCCCAGGCAACTTCCCGTAGGTGCCGGGGCGCCGCGCCCGGTTTAGCGGTTCTCGCCGAACCCGAACCCGAAAAGCACGTATCCGCCCGAGAGGGCCGCCGCGGTGGCGCCGTTCACGATGGCGTCGTGGCCGCGCAGCATCGCCCCCCCCTCGACCAGCAGGCGCAGGTGGCTGATGCGCGCCGAGGTCGGCAGGAAGAGCCCCAGGCGGGCGCCGGCGCTGGCCACCGGCGCGGAGCCGGAGCCCGTCATCGCGCCGCTGGTGGAGTGCCCGCTCATCCAGGTCCACCCGAAGCGGCCGGTCGCGCCCAGATCGATGATCGCGCGCCGGAGCGCGAACCG
>Ga0070734_10004379_pt1 | contig 13511 bp, 10 predicted proteins | sample Coa_R1_8_FD_66444 | JGI IMG/M metagenome (GOLD analysis project Ga0070734, IMG submission 66444) | Surface soil microbial communities from Centralia Pennsylvania, which are recovering from an underground coalmine fire - Coalmine... | ecosystem: Environmental > Terrestrial > Soil > Unclassified ...
CGTTCGCGGCCTTCCGGCGTGCCTTCCATCACTTTCTCCAGGTTCTGCAGGAACTCCGGCGCCTTCATCATTTCGCGGATCTGTTTGATGAAGGGCTGGACTTTCGCGTAAACGCCCTGCATTTCGCCGAGCGTCTCCTGCGCGAGCTGCGGATTGAGCGCGCCGTGAGCAATCAGCGCAGCGGCCGTCTCCCAATAGGAGAGGACCTGCCGCAGGTAGGCGTTTTCCTGGCTGCCGAAGTTACCCAACACCTTCATCAGGTCGTCGAACGACTGCGGCCAAAAATTGAAGAACCAGTTGCGCGCGTCGCGCATAACCGTCTCGCGGCGCAGGTCGTAGAGTTTGAGGATCAGTTCTGCATCATGGTAGGTGGCTTGTGACATAGGTCCTCCGGAATGAAATGTGAAGCCGCCACGGATGACGGCTTTATGAGGGAAATCTGGTTGCGTTCAGCGAATTACTTCTCGGCGCAGGCGGCCATTTTGGAGAACGCTTCTTTAGCGCGGCGTTCCATCTCGGCGGGGCTGACGTCCTCTACGTGCTGACCGAGCGCCCAGCGATGACCAAAAGGATCGGTGATCTGGCCGTAGCGGTCGCCCCAGAACTGATTGGAGAGCGGCATGGTCACGGTGGCACCGGCGGCGACAGCCTGATTGAAGAGGCTGTCAACATCTTCCTTGACATAGAGGTTGATGACCACCGGGCTGCCGCCCAGGCTTTTGGGCGAACTGCAGAACCCGGGAAACTCGTCGGCAAGCATTAGGCGCGCGCCGCCGAGGATGACTTCGGCGTGCATCACCTTGCCGTCTGGGGTCTTGTGAATGCCCGCGATCTCGCCGCCAAACGCGTCGCGATAGAACTCGGCCGCCTTTACGCCGTTATCGACGACCAGGTGAGCAAGGATGGTCGCATCTTTCAGTTTTCCTGCCATGTTTCACCTCTTTTTCGTGAGAACGCCCGGCGGAAGGGCCGGGCGGCTTGGATTGCCGATTGCTCTATTATGCTACGGCTTCAGGGGGAATTTCGCGCGAATAATCACATTTAACCGTGCTTTCATCCCCGGCTTTCTTCTTGCCGCGCTTCTTCGGTTCTTCCGGCTCAGTGCGTTTGTTATTGGGGCAGACAATGAAGGTTCCCGACTTCAGATTCTTCTCCAGCAGATAGGGGCTGCCGCACTCGGGACAAGCCTCTGCGATCGGTTTGTAAGCCGAAGTGAACCTGCACTTGGGATAGTTCGAACAGCCATAGAAAATGTTGCCGCGGCGGGCCTTCTTCTCGGCCAGATCCCCGGTCTTACACTCCGGACACTTTACGCCGATGTAGTTCTGCTTGACCCACTTGCATTCAGGATATCCGCTGCAGGAGATGAACTCGCCGTACCGGCCGTGCCGCAGCAGCAGATTGCGCCCGCACTGCGGACACTTCTCGTCGAGCGGAATGTCCGGGACCTTCTTACCCTGGTCGAGCCGGCGAGTGGTCTTGCAGTCGGGGTATCCCGTGCACGCCATGAATTGCCCGAAGCGCCCACGCTTCAGCACCATCGGACGGCCGCAGTTCTCGCAGTACTCTTCCTGGGTCGTCTCCTGCACGTCGGCCGAATCGAGATCGGGCAGGTCGATCGGATTCTCTTTGGTAAATGTGCAACTGTTGGGATCGGTCTTGTCGTATGCGCTGCAGGCGTAGAACGAGCCGTGCTTGCCCCACTTGATGACCAACGGCGAGCCACAGCGCTCGCACTTCTCGTCCGTGGGCTTTTCCATGCGCTTGACATTCTCCATATGCTTCTCGGCATAGTGGAGCTCGCGCTCGAACTTCTTGTAGAAGTCGGCCAGCGCGTCCGTCCAGCGCTCCTTGCCCTCTTCGATCTCGTCCAGCTCCTCTTCCAGCCTGGCCGTGTACAGCGGATCAAAGATGTCCTTGAAATTGGCGACGAGCAGGTCCGTGACCACGAAGCCGATTTCGGTCGGTATGAACTTGCCACCGACCTTCTGCACGTACTGCCTCTCCTGTATCGTGCTGATGATCGCGGCGTAGGTGGACGGCCGGCCAATACCCTTTTCTTCGAGTTCCTTCACCAGTGAGGCCTCGTTGTAGCGGGGAGGCGGCTCGGTGAAGTGCTGCTCCGGCTTCAGCTCCCTCAGCGTGAGCTTCTGGCCTTGCACGAGCTGCGGCAGCTTGTGCTTGAGCGCTTCGTCCTCTTCGTCCCTGGTATCCTTCGACTCCTCGTAAACCTTTAAGAAGCCTTCAAACTTCAGCACCGAACCGGTGACGCGGAACTTATGTGTCTCGCCGGCTTTCGTCAGCGCGTCGATGTCAACCGTGGTCTGGTCGAAGACGGCGGGGTTCATCTGTGAGGCGACGAAGCGCTGCCAGATGAGCTTGTAAACCTTGTACTCATCTTCCTGCAGGTATTGCTTGATGGAGTCGGGATGGCGCGCCACGGATGTCGGGCGAATGGCCTCGTGCGCCTCCTGGGCGCCCTTCTTCGATTTGTAGGCGTTCGGCTCCTCTGGCAGGAATTGCGGGCCGTAATCCTTGCCGATCAAGTCGCGCACTTCCACCAGCGCGTCCTTTGATACGTTGGGCGAGTCCGTACGCATATAGGTGATGAGGCCGACGGTGCCCTCATCGCCGAGGTCAATGCCTTCATACAGGCGCTGCGCAATCATCATGGCGCGCTTCACGCTGAAGCGCAGCTTGCGCGAAGCGTCCTGCTGGAATTTGCTGGTGGTAAAGGGAGGCGTGGCATTTTGCCGGCGCTCGCGCTTCTCGACGGAGGCGACGGTCCAGGTGGCGTCCTTCAGCGCCGCTTCCAGCTGCTTCGCGGCTTCTTCGTTCGGCAGAACGTTCTGCTTGGGATTCGTGCCATGCAGCCGGGCGTCGAAAGCCGGGGGCTTGGCGCCTTGCAGATGGGCGTCCAGCGTCCAGTACTCTAGCGGAGTGAAGGCCTTGATCTCGCGTTCACGCTCGACGATCAGACGTAGGGCGACGGTCTGCACACGTCCGGCAGAGAGGCCGCGGCGCACTTTGTCCCACAACAGCGGCGATATCTGGTAACCAACCAATCGGTCGAGAACGCGCCGGGTCTGCTGCGCGTCAACCAGGTGCGTGTCAATGTCCCGGGGATGCTGGAAGGCCTCCTGGACGGCGCGCTTGGTGATTTCGTTGAAGGTGACCCGGCGAATAATGATGGGGTTCTTCTTCTTTCTCTTGCCGTCCACGCTGTCGCCGCCGAGTTCCTCGGCCAAATGCGCGGCAATGGCCTCGCCTTCGCGGTCCGGATCGGGCGCCAGATAGATGGCATCGGCCGACTTGGCCAGCTTTTTCAGCTTGGCCACAACCTTTTCTTTGCCGGGAATGACGACGTACTCGGTTTCGAAGTCGTTGTCGAGATCGACGCCCAGGGACTTCTTGGGCAGATCCTTAATGTGGCCGAGCGAGGCTTCGACCTCATAGCCCGAGCCGAGATATTTCTGGATCGTCTTCGCCTTTGCGGGCGACTCAACGATAACTAAGCCTTTTGCCAATGGGACCTCAAAATTGCAGAATTACAGTTAACTGAAGCTAGCACGCGACAGCAGGCGGCGGCAAAACCCGACGCTCACGGGGGGCCGTTAGCCTTTAGCTCTTAGCCGTTAGTAAGCCGCGCAACACTGCGTTTCTCGGGACCACGCACCCGCTTGTAAAACGCTGTCAGCATTCGTCGTATCTCGCTCACTTCGCCTGCCAATCTCGCGTGGACGCCCGTTTGCATGTAGCCTAGATCTTTGGCCAGGAGAAGCAGATAATCCAGCTCGCTTGCCGACCCCATCGCGATCTGTAGGAAGCGACCCATATCGCCGTCTCCCCATCGTCCACAGCCTTCGGCTAGATTCGTCGGGATGGACGAACCGGCCCGGCGGATCTGACCGCCCAAGCCAAACATTTCAGATTTCGGGAAGCTCGAGGTTGCGTCGTAAAGACCGAGTGTGAGTTTATGAGACCGCTTCCAAACTACCAGATCGTTAAAATCTCTCATGATTTGTCCTTCGGTGGGCGCGACCGACCTGTGGTCGGAATCACAACCTCTGCCGGCTACCAAAAGCTAACGGCTAAGCGCTAAGAGCCTGGTTACATCGCCTTGACGTAATACTTGCCCGGCAACGCCCGTATCCGCCCGGCCAGTTCAAGCTCAAACAATGCCTCAAAAATCTCCGACGAGGACAGATGCGCATTCAAGCGGTCAACCAATTGATCGATGTGGACCGACTCGTCAACCTTGAGCAGCGCCAGCACGCGTTTTTCACTGGGCGGCAGCTGCGCCCCGTCGAACAGTGATGCCGAAGCAGGCCCCGCCGATGCAGACTGCTCGGGCGGGGTGAGCGCCAGACGCACATCCGCGGGCAGCTCTTCCCAGACATCCTCCCAGGTGGCAACCAGTGCAGCCCCCTGTTTTATCAACGTGTTAGGACCCCACGAGTTCTTGTTCGTCACGTTGCCGGGAACGGCGAAGACCTCTCGACCCTGTTCGAGCGCGCAACGGGCGGTCACGCGTGTACCACTGTACTCCGCCGCCTCGATAACGAGCACGCCAAGGGAAATGCCGCTGATGATCCGATTGCGTACTGGAAAATTCTGCGGCGCTGGAAATGTGCCGAGCGGGAATTCCGACAGGATCGCGCCACCCGACTGCAGAATCTGCTCGCTGAGCTTGCGGTTTTCTTTCGGATAGACCTCGTCGATTCCGGTGCCCCAGATAGCGACCGTGCAACCGTGGGCGTTCAATGCGCCGCGATGGGCGGCGGTATCAACGCCGCGCGCCATTCCGCTGAATATGATGAGGCCATGGGCCGCCAGGTCGCAGGCCAGCCGCTCGGCCATACTAACCCCGTAAGGGGTTGGGTGGCGGGTTCCCACAATACAAATGCCTGGTTTATCTATGACTTGGGCATTCCCCTTGAGATAGAGAGCCAGGGGCGGATCGTAGATCTCCAGCAGCCGTTTAGGATACTCGGCATCGCCGGGGACCACTACCGAGGCGCCCAGCTCGCGCACGTGATCATACTCATCATTGGCCAGCTCAAGCGACTTGCCTAAAGCAATGCTCCGCGCTGCGGCGGCGGGCAGGCCAAAGGCCTCAAGCTCGGTCAATGACGCGCTGAACAGTTTGCCAACTTCGCCGAAATGCTCTACCAGCTTGTGCCCGCGGCCGGCGCCTACGCCTGGCGTCAGCAGCAAGGCCAGCCACTGCAGTTTGCGGGTGAGTGCGTAATCTTGGCTTCGGACCGGCGTCTCAACGTCCATCGACACTCCTGGTCCGCTGGGCCGGACGATGGGCAGAGTAATCTGAGGGGCAGTTACGGTCAAGGACGCGCGTCACGCTGCCAAGTGGCCAAAAACCGGCGGGCGACTCGATCGCAACCGTGTTGGCGCGCTTTTGCTAGACTCGATGCTTCATGTCCGGCCTGCGCGTCTCTGCCATATCCTTCCTCAATACCGCCCCTCTCATGTGGGACTTCGAGCACGGCGACGCCGGTCGCGACTTCACCTTTGAGTACACCGTACCGTCCGCATGCGCTGCCGCGCTGGCCGCAGATCAAGCCGACATCGGAATCATCCCCGCGTTCACATATGCAGAGATTCCCGGGCTTGTCGTGATCCCGGATATATCCATTGCCTCGAAAGACCGCGTGCGCTCGATTCTGCTTGTGAGCAAAAAGAAAATCGAGGATGTGCGCACGGTGGCCGTGGATACCTCGTCGCGCACCTCAGTCGCCCTACTGCAGGTTCTGTTCGCAAATTTCCTTGGTGGACCGCGTCAGCTGCAGCCGCATCCGCCCGACTTGCAGGAAATGCTGCGCAACCACGACGCCGCACTTCTGATCGGCGACGCTGCGTTACAGGTACCGGCCGGCGCCGGCTACTGCATCTATGACCTGGCTCACCTGTGGCACGAGGCCACCGGTAAAGCATTCGTCTTCGCGTTCTGGGCGGTGCGCGAGGATGCGCTCGCACGCACGCCTGCAGCACTTGACTTGGCGCGCGTCTTTCAGCAGTCGCGCGACCACGGTTTGGAATCGACGAGTCTCCAGACCATCTCCGAAGAATGGTCGCAGCGATTGCCACTTACGGCGGGCGTCATCCGTGAATATCTCACGGAAAACATCTACTACTACCTTGATGATGAGGCATGCTCCGGCTACCGGCTGTTTCTGGAATTAGCGCGCCGGATCGGTTTGATTTCTTCGCTTCCGGAGCTGCGTTTCCTGCCGAAGCGTTGAGCTGTCGTGGAGGCCCTGGGCAGAGTCGAACTGCCGACCAACGGTTTAGGAAACCGCTGCTCTATCCATCTGAGCTACAGGGCCATGCAGGGCTAAGACGCTGTTGGGCAACATCTTAGCTGGCGTTTGCAACCGCCTTCGAAGTTGGCTCAACCCCAATTAACACCAATTTCGGTTGCATGACCATTTTAACAGCGTTGCTGTTGGCCTCTCGCTTCGAGTCCAATCAGTGCGCCGCCGTAGATGTTCATGGTCTTGGACACCTGAGCGAGTCGCATCAACTTCTGCTGAACACCGACCGGAGCGCCTGACGCATCGAGCAGCGACCCCCCGGCGCGGGTTACTGTAACGTTGCGTACTCGGCTTTCGCTTCTTTGTAGATGGGGATGTCGGGGTCGGCGCCTTTCCAGAGGGTCAGAAAGTCTTTGTACCCTGCGAGCGCGCGAGTGCGTGCGGCGTCGGCACCGGTTGCGTGCTTTGCCTGCACGGCATCGGCGCGTGCGACACCAAGTCTCGCCAGCGCGCCCGTCCAGCAATTCCAGACAATGCCGCCGTGATCGAGGATCTTCTGGAACTCGGCGGCAGCTTCCTTGCCCTGTCCCGCCGCCAGATATGCCTGCGCGCGAATATAGGTTGGATACAAACAAGTCATATTCTCCACCCAGACGATCTGCCCGAACTCCATGGGTGGACTTAAGCTTTGCAAAGAGGAGATAGCCTCGGCCGGATCTTTTCGGTTCAATGCCAGTTGAGCGCGGATGGCGGGTAGCCAGAGCGACTGCACCTGGGTGTCGAGCGGGTAGCGCTTATTGATCTCCTGTGCCAAAGATTGTGCTTGGGCGTTGTCCCCGGCTATAGCGTAGGCCAGTGCGGTTTCCACTCCGACGCCTTGACTGCTGGGAGCGAGCTTAAGGGCGCCAGCCGCTACGTGTCGTGCCTCTGCGAAATACCCGAATGCCGCATCTCGTATTGCACCGTTACTACCCCACACCGCCGCTAACTCTTTGTCGTCCGCACGTATTCCAGACTCCATCGCCTGCCGAGTGAAGGCCCGCGCTTTTCCGGCATGACCGGCATATGCCTCTGTGTCCGATGCCAGCGACAGCCCAGTGCTCTCATACTCCGGCTTGGATGCATACCACTGTTGGCGCTCGGCCATGCCCGCCGAATCGCCCGCCAGAAACGCCAACGCATAAAGCAAATCGCTGAAAGTGAGGCTATCCAGCTTCTGCAGGTGCGCATCGTGAACCAACTGGCGCGCGCGGTCCTCGCGTTGCAGCGCCAGCTCGGCGATAGCCAGCGTGCCCTCAGCCAACGCCTTGTCGGGAATAAGGTGTTGCGCGCGCTCCATTAGCTCTGCCATGCGGTCGTAGCGGCCCAGCATGTCGTAGAGGCCTCCGAGCTCGAAGTAGGTCGCATCGTCGTGCGGATAACTCTGAAGTGTTTGCTCACAGGCCTTCACCGCTTTATCCACTTCTCCCGTTACATCGGCGTAGTAACTGCCGGTAATGAGCAGCTGCTCGCGTTCGCTGGCATGTCCTCGCAGCTGGAAGGCGCGCGTCTTGTACTGCCGCGCCCTGTCCATCTCGCCCAGGCTGTCGTAGCTGGAACCTAGCGCGTCATATCCCATCGCAAAGTTTGGGTCTAATCCAACGGCACGCTGAAAATATAAGACAGGGTTCGAGCCGGTTTCACGGAACGCTTTTACACCCATGCTGAATGCCCGCAGCGCTTCCAGTGATGATGTGGTGGCCTGTTCCAGCGGCACATTGAACTTCTGTATGGACGACAGCGATTCGCCGAGGCGGCCGCGGAGCCGCGCTGCGCCTTCGCCGACTGCGTTCAGCACATTCTCTTTCCCGTTTGCCGTCAGTTGCTCCTCCGCGATCGTGTCGCCGGTCTGGCAATTCACCGCTTTTAACGCCACTACGTACTCGTTGCCAAGCCTGGCAATGGAACCTGCAACATAAACCTTGCTGCCGGCGCGTTCGCATATCTCGCGCGCCACTTGCGGCGTCAGCTTTGCCTCGGCCGGCTGGACCATCAGCTTCAGCGTGGTTGCAATCCGGTCATCGGAAAGAATATTCAGAAACGGGGACTGCCTCAGCGCAATGGTGAGCGCCGTCTTCAGAGTGTCATCGAAGACGCGATCGTCTGTGCTGTTTCTGAAATCGGCAATGAGGATCGTGTCGCTGGAGACATTCTGAAGCGGCAGCGCCGCCCGCGAGTCAATGCTGGGATTGGTTTTGCGCAGCAACCATCGCCGTGCGCCGCCAACGTCAGCGACGATGACGAGCCCCAGCAGTAACGCTCCGCCCAGCAGCCCCGCCAGCAGGCTGACGGCGAAGCGATGCAGTGTATCGCCAGACGGCTTTGGCAGCTCCGTCAGTGGCGGAGAAGGTGCCCGCGTCGCTGGCGCTTCGGCTTCGATGTCTTCGCTGATCGTCTGTATCGGCACGATGAGGCGGTATCCGCGTCGCGGCAGGGTTTCAACAAACCGAGGGCTTTCAGAGGAGTCCCCGAGAGCTTCGCGCAAGCGCGCGATGGCGCTGTGCAGGGCGTGATCGAAGTCGACGAAGGTATCGGCCGGCCAGATGCGCTGGCGAAGTATTTCTTTGCTTACCACCTCGCCCGCATGCTCGATCAGCACCGCCAGGACTTGGAAGGGCTGGTCCTGCAGCTTGATCCGTATTCCCTGACGGCGCAGCTCACCGGCCTTGAGGTCTACCTCAAAGACACCGAATCGAACCGCACTGGGCGCAGGTCGGGGTGCAGCCATGGCGCGCCGCCGTCAGCCAATCGCCCAGAGTGTACCACCGGGTTGGCGGCGGCGGGAGAGAGAAAGCCGGAAGCCCTGCCTGTTCAGCCGATTAGCTCGTGTGGGTCATTTGTGAAGCAGGTGTGCCCGCGGGCATTGACGAATCACGAGCACAAGGGCAACTTTGCGCGATGCGGGCGGAACACCGGACTTCGCGCTGGGCTTCGGCTCGGTCCTGGCAGCGAAGCATGGTTCCCCGCGTGGAGGAGAAAAATGCAAACGAAGCAGTTATGCAAGCGCCTCATTCGAACCGTCTTCGCCATAGCAGGGCTTGCGACATTTGCCGTGCCGCTAATGCAAGCTCAGGTGACCGGTCCGGATAGCGTTGAGGTGTCGAAAATCTATCAACTTCAGGCTGCCTTCCATAAGGCCAAGAGCACACAGGACATCGATCTCCTGATGTCGCTTTGGGATCCCAACGGCAGACTGACCATTCCTGGCGATCCCAACTCGCCATATGTCGGGTACGCGCAAATCAGAGCGTACCTGCTAACCACCGGTTCGTTCACACATCGCCGTTTTTCACTGGTGCCGTCGTTCAAGATCGAAATCAACGTTAGTGGCGACCAAGCCTTCTTTTATGAAGAGTGCCACGACATCGGTGACTACGATCTGCAGAGCCGGTTCATAGCGGCTGACAGCTACCTGGCCGGCACCCTGCGCAAGATCAACGGCCAGTGGTTATTTTCGGACATGCACGGGGGCAGTTCCTATCCGCTTTCCGTGGACCATTACTACTTCCCATGAAAAGGGGGACGCCCGGCTTGGCGCGCAGCTTGCGAAGAGCCGGGCGGCCGGGGAGAAGAGCAGGATGTCGCGTAAGACCACAATCAGCGTGCTTCTGCTAATTACGGCCGCGTTCCTGGCGATCGCGCTGTTCCTCGCGGGCGCCGTGTGGCGCGGCCGCATGAGCCCCAAACCGGCTGGCGCGTCCGCCTTGGAAGGGAAAGCCTTTCAGGCGCGCTAGCCGGAGCCATCGATGAAACGGGCCTCAGCTGCTGAGAGCCTAAGCGCCTAAGAGGCCCGGGGGTCGGCAGGACGGTTCGAGCTTCTGGATTGTCCCGCTACTTGAACACGGCAACAGCAGTGGCTTCCGCCGTGTATCCCTCGTCCCGAAGCAGCGTCTGAAGTTGCTCGATATCCTGAGTGCGGAAAATGTATCCCTTCCCATGCAAAAGTTGCATTCGCATCAGCATCCGCTTGACATCAAGCGCAGTTGCCGGAGTCGCCGACGTGGGAGTTGGCTGCGGATCGTAGATGGCGCGGATGCTTTCGCCGATGTAGTCCAGATCCTTGCGTTCGAGGACAATGCCGCGCACGATTACCGTTTTTATTTGCAGGAGATTCGCAGAGTCGGCGAGGGGATCCGCCGTTACCAGGACCATGTCCGCCCGCTTTCCTGCCTCAATGGAGCCGAACTCACCCGAACGGCCCATGGCAGCCGCGGCGTTGACCGTCGCGGTCTTCAAGGTTTCAAACGGAGATAATCCGTTCTCCTGAATGAGCCGCAACTCTTCATGCAGGATAAAGCCCGGCGGCATGAGAGCGTATCCACCGCCTGAGTCGGTTCCAGCAATGAATCGCGCCCCGATCGGAAGCAGTTGCCTGAAGATCTGCTCTTCCATTGGAAGAATACGTTGTCGCGCTTGGACCAGCGGTGTGACGGGCTCGTCCGCACGCTGCTTCCAGTCCAGTCGATCGCGCCATGAGGTGTAGCGCATTTCCGGAAGCGACAGGACACGTAGTACATCTGGACCGCGAAGCTGGTTGCGATAGGTTGAGAATGTCGGGCAAAGCCAAATATCCGCACCCTTTGTAGCTGTCACATAGTCTTCGTCGCTGATCGTCAAGTTGCTGTCGTTGATGTAGCCTTTGAAGTGCTCCATCGTCTTCTGGCCGAGCCGAATTGCATCCGCAACCTTAATCCCTTGCGGAATATGTCCAACCACATCGATCTTCTGCCGATGAGCCTCATCCAGGACCGCCTCGTACACTTCGGGCTTCATAATGTTGTGGACTTTGATGAAGTCGAACCCCGCAGCCTTGTCTTCCCGTACGGCTTCGCGTCCGGCTTCCGTGGTGGTCACCACTCGCGCATAAAACCCCATAGGCGCGCCGTTCAGGATTTCGCCTGTGATGTACATGTTGGGCGCCAATAATCTGCCGCGGCGAACGTTCTCGCGCACTCGAAGTGTCCACGGGAAGCCATCCATGTCGCGAATAGTGGTGACACCTTCCATCAAGTTCAGCAGATGCTGGCTGCTGGAGACGAATTCGTGCACATGCATGTCGGCGAGGCCTGGCACCAGATAATTGCCGCCGCCGTCGATTACTCGTATGCCGATAGGCAGCTTTGTGGACGAGGAGGGACCTACTTGAGAAATTCGGCCGTTCGCTACCACGACGGTTTGGTTGGGAAGAACTCGGCCCTCCGCCATCGAAACAAGCTTGACATTGCGTATAGCGAAATTCTGAGGCCGATATTGTTCGGACACTCTCGCTACTAGCTCATCGATGCGGGCTTCGTCGGCGAAATAGGCGAGCGCCTGACGCCGCTTTAACGATTCCTGACTGCTGTCGCCGGCGGTGGCTGCCAGGACCAGTCCAACGACCGCAATTGCTACAGTTGGAGTACGCCTGTGCATCCGTATATCTCCACCCTCGAAATCTCGGAAATAAAGAGAGCACAAACGTCGCCATAAAGCCGGCCTGCAAGTTGCATTGTCGCTTGGGATTATCCCGCGGTTCGCGGCTGCCACTGTCCGCAGAGGCACAGGTGTGCCCACCGCCGGACATGGCGTTGCGAGCGTCAGTTGCACATTGGTTGAGTACGCGTATTCACCAGGATCGGCAACCGGATTTTCATCGTTCAGAGATGGCTGCACTGGCAGCCGTGTTCGAGCGGCGGCTGGGCTTCCGCGCTCACGCGAACTAGCATGGAAAAGAGGCTGGCACCTACGCCAGCCCCTTGGGTTACATGCGAATTGCAGATGCCTGAATGCCTATGGAGCCAGATAGCTGGACAGGTCCAGGATCAGGTTCGTCGGATTGGTTACAAAGGCATCGACTGAGCCATTGGTGGTCGAAACGATCGCCATGTTCGACGTGGTTGCACCATCCGTTGCATTCAAGGTGGAAACTCCCGGCTGCTGCTGTCCGTCCGGCCACAACGTCAAAAATCCAAGGGTACTCTGCGGCAGGACGGTGGCGTTCAGGACATAGGCTTGCGCTGTGCCGGGCACTGTGCACGAGCTGCCCATAACGTTGACGGTAAGCTCGCCGTTGAACAAACCACCGGTTTGGCGGGTATCCAGGACGCGGCATGGGTTCGTCAGGCCGTAGAGCGACAGCCCGCCGGTGCCCGCAGGCGCGAAGTAGCCATTAATGTCAACCACCAGGTCGGTGTCATTGGACGGATACACCGCAATATCGCCGCCGCTGCCGGCGCGAATGATGGCCGCATTTGCCGTATTGGTTCCGGTAGGCGCATTCAAGGTGGACGCGATGGGGCGCTGCTGCCCCGCCTGCCAAACCGTGAGAAATCCCAATGCGCCATGCGGCACGGCGGTTATGTTGAGCGAATAAGCCTGTGCCGAGGGCGGTATGTTGCATGACCGCGACTGCAACAGCGGGAAATCGCGTTCCATATTCGCTTGCAGGGACGGGCCGCCGAGCAGGCCCATGGCACCCCGCGTATCAACCACGCGACATGGAGTCAGTGGATAGAACTGGAGGTTCGAGCTGTTGACCGGCGTGAAGTAGCCGGTTACGTCGATGATGACGTCAGTCGTGTTACTGGAGAAGACACTGACTGCAGCTCCGCCGGTACCCGACAATACGATGGCGGCGTTGGCCTTAGTGCGGCCATCCGAGTTCATCAACGAAACTCCGGGCTGCGGCTGGCCGGTAGGCCAGATCGTTAGAAAACCCAGGGGCTCGTGGGGAACCACCGTCACATTCAACGCGTACGCGGTGGAGCCCAGAGGAAGGCGGCAGCTGTTGTTCTGTGGAAGCGGGAAGCTCCTCGAAGTTAGCCCCTGGATGGGCGGCCCCCCAAAGGGGCCATTCGGGTTGCGTGTGTCTACCACACGACAGGGAGTCACCGGGGTAAATCGCAAAGCCTGGGACCCGGGCCCATTGACAATTTCATCTTGCGCTGCGGCAGAGATTGCTATCAGCGCCAGAGCCAGCGCAACCACCAACGTCAAAGAGTGCCTGACAATTCTCATATCCTCTCCCAAAAGTTGTGAGCAAGTCGACTAATCGGACGGCCCGAGGCAGGCTTCCCATCGCTGGAGACTCGCCTGCGCGAACTTGAAACGCACTCAGCCGTCTTGATTAGCTCGGTGTTATTGCCTGTGAGAAGTGAAGTCTAGCTGGTCACTCCAGCAAATAGAGCAAGAACGAAGTGTGACACTTGTTTACAAGTCCAG
>Ga0070734_10004382_pt1 | contig 13497 bp, 10 predicted proteins | sample Coa_R1_8_FD_66444 | JGI IMG/M metagenome (GOLD analysis project Ga0070734, IMG submission 66444) | Surface soil microbial communities from Centralia Pennsylvania, which are recovering from an underground coalmine fire - Coalmine... | ecosystem: Environmental > Terrestrial > Soil > Unclassified ...
CCGTACTTGCCACGCGGGAAACGCCGCCGGCCGAGCCACCTCTAGGCTCCAGCGAAGTCCAAGCATCCGGATTTGCAACCGACGCCGCGCAGGGACCGCATGTACTTCCCGACCCTCAATTTACTCCTGGAGCCATCAATCCCGACGTAACGCAGGGCACCGTTGACAGCACTATTTGCGTACCGGGCTTCACGAAGACCATTCGGCCGCCGGCCCACTACACCAGCCGCCTCAAGCGGGGATCAGTTGGACGACCCGGCGCGCGGCTACGATCGAACGATGCGAGACTACGAGGAGGACCACCTTGTGCCGCTCGAAGTGGGCGGCAACCCCCACGATCCTCGCAACCTATGGCCAGAGCCGCTGCACGGCCCGTGGAACGCGCGCATGAAGGACCGGCTGGAGAACGCGTGCATGAATTAGTTTGCGCGCACGCGATCACGCTCCAACAGGGGCGGCAGGCATTTGAACGCGACTGGATGGCGGGCTATCGGCAGTACGTGTTGCGTTGAGGCTAGCCTAGTTACAGCGAAGTACGCCCATCCCGTCAGTCGTGCAAGTCGTTTGAGGCGCCATTCCCTGCGGCATAGCCTGCTGCCACGGCTGCGGCTGTTGAGGTTGCTGCCAAGGCTGAGCGTGTTGGTATTGTTGGTCCGGTGCTGGTGCAGAGTATTGTTGTTGAACAGGTGGCGGTTGCTGATCGCAGCGGAGCACCCCCATGCCGTCAGTTGTACACACTGTTTCTGCTTCAGCCGCATACTGCGCAACAGCCGGACGTGCCAGCATTGCCATAGTGGTAAATGATGCCAGCGCAAACGTAAGTTTTGTCATTTCGTCTCCTACAGTCTTGTGATGAAAGTGCGAGGCTTGCCGCGCGTCATTGGAGCCAGCCATTCCTGAAAATTTGAGCGCACATTGCATCCCGTAGCTCAGAATCAGCGTCGATCCCAGCCAACACCCACGTGGCACGAACGCTGTATTCGGCGGCCTTCACAGCAGATGTGCCCTCTTGCTGAATCGCCACTGTAACAATGCCCTTCAATCGTTCGGTGAGATCACCGCCGCACTTTTCTCGCGCGACGAGCGCATCGGCAGCTATTTGACTCGGAGTCTTTGGTTGGCCTTCCGACGCGGGGTTAGCGTTGTGTGCGCAGCTCGCAATAAACAGCACCGCTACTGGCCACAAAATGCGCACTGTCGAGTCCCCACCGAACGATGATTGCGATTATAAGGGGTTTGAGTTGTGAAATGTTTAAGTGCTTTTGTCGCTTTTAAGCGGTTGCCGTTTAGGCAACACACCCGCTCGCTTCCCGGATGGACCTCCGGGACGTTTTCGCTTCGAATCTTCGCCGGTTCAGGCACGAAAAGGGCCTCTCGCAAGAGGCTCTTGCCGACGCCGCTGGTGTTAATCGGACGTACATTTCTAAGCTGGAAACGGGTGCGGCTTATGCCGGCCTGGAGATTATAGGCAGGCTCGCGTCGGCGCTGAGGATCGAGGCAGCTGAGTTGCTGGGGCGGCCGGCAAGGCGGCGATAAAATGGTGTGCGGGAATGTGCGCCCAGCCATGTGTGGCAAGAAATCGCCCGGGCCGTGCCTGCCCTTTGTCGGCCCGAGGTTGACTGCACGCTGATCGGAACGGCACAAGGCCAAGGAGTTTTCCGATTTGAGTGTTAGCCAGAAATGTCAGCCGACACCATCAACGCTATTTCAAACTGGGCACTGATAGTTTCTCTCATTGTCGGCGTTATCGCGACGTTCGGGATCGTGCAGTCGAGCAACGTCCGTGATCGTGCGCTGCGCCGCGAACTGGCCGCTGCCGCTGAGCGAACAGAATCCTTGCGCAATGACAATCTGAAACTGCAAAAGGAAGTTCTGGACCTTCGGCGAGCAACGCGCGGACGGGAAATTACGGAGCAGCAACGAGACGAGGTTGTCGCGGTACTTAAAGGCAAGAACCTGCCAGATATCACTACCTACGTGGTGCACGATCCCGAGGCTCAGTATTACGCGATCACAATTGTCACTGGCATTTTGCAAAAGCTGGGAATGACCGGAAAGATGATTTTCTGGAAGGATGAAACGCCAATGCAGACTGGCGTGATGTTTTGCGGCGACGGAACATTGGACAGTAAGCATCTTATGGATGCGCTGATCGCGGCCAAGATTGTGACCGTAGGAACATGGTCGCCAGATGCACTCGGCCGGGACAAAAATGGAAATCCGCGTATCATTCCCTATTGCCCACCAAGCTCAATTTTTGTCGGTTTGAGACCGCCACTTCAAAACCTGGGCGTCACTCCGAATCAACTGCGCTAAGCGAGGAACCCTTTGAGGTCTATTGGATCAGTTTGTTCAAATCGACCTCAAATCCAGCAGCCCGGAGTTCTTGCCCCAAGGTGGTTTTCCATGCGCCACCAGAGTCGTATGTAACGTAAATCACGCCGTCAAAATCAGACGGCACTTCCACTTCTCCTGCCTTTAATGCACAGACATGTGCCCGCCCGAGCAGGCCCACAAAGTACCCGAGCTCTATAAGAACGTTTTGGCGGGCTCTCGGTCTTGGTTGTGTTTCGCTGCCCCGAACACCGCCGTAATCATCCGCTGTCAACAGGACTACGGCAAACGCTACATCGCTGTGCACCTCAATTTTTTCGATAATCGTGCGACCACGGCTTGGTTGTTCATGCAAGATGATCGGCTCGAAACCGAGTCGTGTCAGGTACCGCGCAACGGCTTCCTTTGGAGCCTGGTCGTGGCCATGAACAATGAAAACTTTGTTTGATGGTGTAGCTGTACGCTCCCGGCTTCTCGCCGCTAGTGGAGGTTCCGGCGCCGGCATCGCGCGGACCCAAGCCGCGAAATCGCGCGCGAAAGGTACAAAGAGTTGCGAAGCCATATGTTGCAAAGTCGTTGCGATGCTGTTGCTGCTTGTCGTGTAAAAGATATGGGCGAAGTCGAACGCGTAATGAGAATCCTTCTCGGCAAAGCGGTCGATCAACAGAATGACAAGCCCCAGCTCGCGCTTTTCGTCCTCAGGCCAGTCCAGAGTCGCGCTGCCAAGCATGCTACCCTGCGTGTCGTAGCCAGCTTTCAGCCACGCGTCCAAGTCGATTTCCTTGCACAGTTCCTTTGTAAATGGCTCCAGCGACTCGGAGTGCAGCACACGAGACAGCTTTTTTATATGGCGCTCGAACGTCTGTGTGTCGGCACGTCTGAGGTCATTCACGGTATTCTCAATTTGTCGTAGCGCGGTGGACTCTGCCCCAGCTCCGCTCATATCTCCTCCCCGCTTGACGCTTGCCTCTCGCGCGCGCTCCAAAATCGCATCGCGGTACTTCTGCCTAAGGTTTGCGATAATTGGAGCGACAAACGGATTCCCATCGTAGGACCCTACCCTTGCATTTATCGCGACCTCCATCTCAGTGATGGCGGCTTCAACACTGCTTGGATCACTAGGATTGAAACTCAGAGCTGCTATCTCGCCGTCCAGCGATGCGAATGCCCTCCGAGCGTCCTCAAGCTGCCGTTGCAATCTGTCCAACCCTGACAATTCTTGGTCTCGCTAGATCAGAGAAAGCAGCTACGGCGTATTGCCGCATCCTGAAAGTAGAGATTCCGTGTCCCCGCTTGTGTCCCCGAGTCGTGATCACGGCGCAAGCTTGCCGCTAAGTCTTTGATTTATTGGTGAGCCCGGATGGGATCGAACCATCGACCCTCTGATTAAAAGTCAGATGCTCTACCCCTGAGCTACGGGCTCGGCCAAAGGGCGGCGGACCATAGGGTTCTCCCCCGCGGACGGTCAACCGTTTCGCCACTCTCCTGCCCTTGCGCCGACACCGCCACGAACAGGCACCGAAAAACGCCATGCGGTGGGCGCGGTAATCGAGCAGCATTTTCGCCTTCAGCGCGGCCAAGAGTTTGTTGCCGGCGTTGGCGGCGACGCCGCCTGGTGTTCAGCATGACCGGCGTTCCCGGAGGGAGTGTGAAAGGCCCGAAACCCAGCGGCGCATCGAGCTGGTATTTCTTACGCGTTTCGCCGCGGCGAAAGCCGCTTGTCTGTGTTGTTCCCTCGCTCACGAGGCGGGCGCGCATGATCCGCCTACCGCCAGCCGCTCTGTTCGACGAGATAGATCGGCATGCCGGCCGGACCGGTGAAGTGCGCAATGCGGATCGGCGAATCGGCGACAATGCCGGTCACAAATTCGACGCCGCGCGCTTGCAGCTCCTCCATCGCGGTTTCGAGCGATTCGACACCGAGACCGATCGATATGGAAGGAGAACTTGGCGAAGGTTGGGCTGGTTTGGGATGCAAACCAATGGTCAGGCCGGGCCCCTCAACCATGGCGAACTCGTTGCCGTAGCGCGCCTTGAGCTTGAGGCGCAGCTTCTCCGTATAGAAGCGCACGGCTTCGTCCATGTCGGGCACCATGAGCGTGATCTGTGCTCCGCTGTACAGGCTGGTCTCGGTCATGCTTGTGCTCCTTTTTTCGGTTTGCGGGCTTTGAGCCGGCGCTGTCCCAATTGCACGAGAGAAGCGAGAATGTGCAGGTCATCGGCAAGGCGGCTGCGGCCAAAGGCGGTCAGGCGAAATGGCCGCTGGCGGTAATTGCTCGTCTGGATTTCCTCGACGAGCCCTGCCCGATCCATACGCGCGAGCGCGGCATAAAGCGTGCCCGGCCGCATCGAAAACCCTCCGACGGCGCGGATTTCTTTCATGATGGCGTAGCCGTGGCGCGGTCTGTCGGCGATCGCGACCATGATCCACACCGCCGGTTCGAGGGCGAAGGCTGCTTCGGTCGGGTTTAATGCCGCGTCCATCCCGCCTGAATATACCGCTTCACGGTATATCGTCAAACGGAGTAACGCCGGCACGGTTGCGGCGGCTTGCAGATCCGAAAGTTCGGCGCAGAGGGCGCTAAGCTTTCTTATGAATCCTCGGGGGAGGAGCGCAGTTTCGAGACGAATTTAGCGAGCGTGCCGGCGGCGATCGCGCGGCGCAGGCCGGCCATCAGGCGCTGGTAGTGTACGAGGTTGTGCCAGGTTAGCAGCATGCTGGCGATAATCTCATTCGCCTTCACCACATGGTGCAGATAGGCGCGGCTGAAATTCGTGCAGGCGGGACATGCGCAATCCGCTTCGAGCGGCGCGTCGTCCTCGGCAAAGCGGGCGTTGCGCAGGTTGAGCGCGCCTTCGTTGGTAAAGGCCTGGCCGTTGCGGCCCGAGCGGGTGGGGAGCACGCAATCGAACATGTCGATGCCGCGCAACACCGCGCCGACGATATCGGCCGGTTTCCCCACCCCCATCAGGTAGCGCGGTTTATCCGCCGGCAGATGCGGAACTGTTGCCTCCAAGGTCTCGAACATCGCGCTTTGCGGCTCGCCGACCGCAAGACCGCCAATGGCGTAGCCGTCGAAACGGATCGCGACCAGTTCTGCCGCCGCGCGCTGTCTCAGATGCGGATAGGTGCCGCCCTGTACAATGCCGAAGCAGGCGCCGCCCTCCCGCGCGCCGAAGGCAACCCTGCTCCGCTTTGCCCAGCGCAGCGTGAGGGCAAGAGAGGATTCGATCCGGGTTTCGTCTGCGGGCCACGCGGGGCATTCGTCAAGCACCATCCGGATGTCGGATCCCAGCAGGTGCTGGATCTCCATCGCGCGCGCGGGCGAGAGGAATTCCTGCGCGCCATCGATATGCGACTGGAAGGCGACGCCCTCTTCGGAAATCTTGCGGAGCTTGGCGAGCGACATCACCTGGTAGCCGCCGGAGTCGGTCAGGATGGGCCGCTGCCACCCCATGAATTTGTGCAGGCCGCCGAGCCGCGCGATGCGTTCGGCGCCGGGCCTGAGCATCAGGTGATAGGTATTGGCAAGAACGATATCGGCGCCGGTGGCGCGTACGGAGTCCGGCAGCATCGCCTTCACGCTTGCAGCGGTACCGACCGGCATGAAGGCGGGCGTGGCGATCCTGCCGCGCGGCGTCGTGATCGCGCCGGTGCGCGCAGCGCCTTGCCGCGCGTGCACTTCGAAAGCGAAGTCTGTCATTCGCGCGGACGCAATAGCAAAGAGGCGTCGCCATAGGAATAGAAGCGGTAGTTTTCGGCGATGGCCGCCTGATAGGCGCACTTCATGGTGTCGAGCCCCGCGAAGGCCGCGACCAGCATGAACAGCGTCGAGCGCGGCAAATGGAAATTGGTTAGCAGCACATCGACGGTCTTGAACCGATAGCCCGGGGTGATGAAGAGGTTGGTTTCGCCCTGACAGGAATGTACGTTTCCGTCGGCGTCCGCGGCGGTTTCTAACGTTCGAAGTGCGGTGGTGCCAACGGCGACAATTCGTCCGCCCCGCGCGCGGCAAGCGTTGATGCGCTCCGCGGTTTCAGGGTCTAGATGAATCCACTCGCTGTGCATGCGATGGTCCGCGGTGTCGGTTGCGTTCACGGGCAGGAAGGTTCCGGGACCGACGTGAAGCGTTACTTCTTCGCGCGCCATGCCGGCGTCGCGGAGTCGCGCCAACAGTTCGGGCGTGAAATGCAGGCCCGCGGTGGGCGCGGCGGATGAGCCTTGGCGCGCGGCGAACACCGTCTGGTAATCCTGTACATCGCGCGCGTCGGCTGGCCGCCGCTTCGCGATATAGGGCGGCAGCGGCATCTCGCCCAGGCGCGTGATCGCGGCGTCGAGCGCGGCCCCCTTGATATCGAACATCACTTCGACTTCACCGAAATGCTTCGACAGGACGACTCCCCTGAAATGGTCGAACAGCAATTCGTCGTGCACGCGCAGTTTGCGCGCCGGGCGTACCAGGGCGAGAAAGCGGTCCGGTGCCGTTCTCTTGTGAAGAAGCAATTCGATCATCGGACCGGTCCCGTCCGGTACGACCTTCCGCGCACGCAGGCGTGCCGGAATCACCTTGCTGTCGTTCGCGACCAGCATGTCACCGTTGTGCAGGAAGTCAGGCAGATCGCGGACCCGCGCATGCGCAAGCGATCCGTCTTCGCGGACCACCAGCATGCGGGCCGAATCGCGGGGGCTCGCGGGCCGTAGCGCAACTCGCTCCTCCGGCAGCGCGTAATCGAACAGCGACACGTCCATGCGGCGCTTACTAGCAAAAAAGGAAGGCCAGCGCAGAGGGGCGCAGTGGACGTTTCGTGCGACGTGGTTTGATCAGTCCCTGGCCACGCACTTGCCGGGTTCAGCCATCGCGAATTGCCGGCAAGCAGAGCCAGGGGTGATGATCCCCTGGCTCTACGATGTTCCCGTTTACGGGCTTGTATAATTGCCCGTGCTGCAGTTGCCGGTGCTGTTGAGATAAACCTGCTGCACGTAATAGGTGGTCTTCTTCGTGGTCAGCATGCCGGAAGTGCCTTCACAAAGATCTCCGATCTCGTAGCCGTCGGACGTGTTCCAGGCCTGGGGATAATTCGGGTTGGTTCCCGGAGTTGGAATGTTGTCGGAGGTCGCTTCGGCAAATTCGTGCGCTGAAACGATCGTGTGATCGTCGAAGGAATATCCGCAGTCCGGCATGACCCCGTAATAGATGTTGGTGGGATGCTTATGCCCGGACGACGTATAGTGATACGCGCCGAACGCCTGGCACGAGACCAGCCCGAAGGCCTCGATCGTCACGTTCGCCGGGAAGTAGATCATGTAGAGCGTATTCTGGTCGTGCGCCGGAAGATTGCCGTTCGAGATTTGATAGGTGAGCTCTTCCCAGACCTGCTTGTTGGAAATCGTCGTCTTCTGGTTGTGCGGCGTGATCACGAACTGGCCGAGAAAAGTGCCGCGCTTTATGGTTTGATTGGTACCCCTGTGGCCCGTGACGCCATTGAGGCCCTTGGTACTATATTCACCCAACTGGTCCTGAAAGGTGCTGTTGGGCAGCGCCTTAAGGAAGCCGGGCATTCCCTGCACGGTCTGCGAGTTGACGTTCGGACCCCAAATGACGGAGACCACCTTTACCTTCGAGAAAACCGGTCCGCCGAAATACTCCATTTCGCCGCTATTGCGCTCGGGAACGCGCCCGATCTGCTTTGCATATTGCGGCGTGTACATGAAATGAATCGCGCCTTCATCGGTCGCGACGGTCGATTTGACCGGACCGGCCCAGGCCGGAATGGTCAAAACGAATGCAGCCGCGGCGCTCGCGGCGACATGCAGAAATCTGGACATTGGTACCCCTCGTTTTCAGGGCGGACAGGCGCCCGCCGTTCTTGCGGCCTACAATGCGCCGCTGCGATCGCCGTCGCAAGGCTCCCGCGGGTCAAGGAAATTGGGGGGCGCCTGGAGGCGCCCCCACCACGCCACCCTCACGGACTGGTATAATTGCCCGTGCTGCAGGTGTTGTTGGGCGTGTCCAGCCACACCTGTGTGACGGTGTAGCTGCGCGTATTGTCGGTCAATGTGCCCGAATTCCCGCAAAGATCGCCGATCTCGTAACCGTCGGAGGAGTTCCACGCCTGCGGATAGGCCGGATTGCTTCCCGGCGTGGGTATATTGTCGGTGGTCGCCTCCGCGAATTCGTGGGACGCCGCAAACGTGATGAAGTCGAATCCGTCCTGACAGTCTGGCTCGACCGCATAATAAATGGTCGTTGGCTTCGGCCTGCCCGCGGTGGTCGCAAAGTGGTAGGCGCCGAAATCCTGGCACGAGATCAGCCCATCCAGGTTGATCGTGATGTTGGTCGGAAAATACACCATGTACAGCATATTCCTGCCCTGCGCCGGCAACTTGCCGATGCTGATCTGGTGAGCAAGTTCCTTCTGGATGTCCTTGTCGGTCAGCTGTGTGCTCTGGTTCTTTGGCGTGATCTGCACCTGGCCGAAATATTTGCCGCGCTTGATCTTCTGGTTCGAACTCTTGTGCCCATCGACCGACTGAACGCCTTTCGTACTGTACTCAGCCAGCTGATCGATAAACGTGCTGTTGACGAGTGCGCCGGTGAAATCCGGAATCTCCTTGACCGTCGTCGAATTGACGTTGGGTCCCCACATCACCGAAACCGCTTCGACCGTCGAGAACACCGTTCCGCCGAAATATTCTACCTCGCCGCTCCCAACGCTCGGCACCCGACCGGTGCGCGCCTCGTAGGACGGCGTCGCAAAAATATGATAGGCGCCGGCAGGTCCGCCTGGCTGTGCCAGCGAGCCAAATGGCATCGCCAATGCGGCGGCCGCGACAGCAGCCGCCAGTGTAAATCGCAGATTCATGGAAGCATCCCCTCTTAGGACCGGCGGACGATCCGCCCTCCCTGGCGGGCGAGATACGACGGCCGTGCCGGAATTGGCAAGAAAAAAACCCACGGTCCGTAGACCGTGGGTTTGCGAAGAAGGGGCGGGAATTAGCCGTTATTGGCCGGGGCAGACGTGGCTCTCGTCATTCTGGAAGCTCAGCCAGCTGTTGACGGACGTCGATCGCGGAGCGCCGAAATAGCCGAGAAACACCAGCGATTGCAGATTGTAGGTGAAACCGTTCAGCGTGTACTTGTAGCCGCCGTAGTTGGATTCACCTTCCAGCGGATCGCCGACCTCGAGGATGCTGTTGTCGGTGCAATTGACGCGGTTGTCCACAAACGGATCGTCCATCCATTCGCCGATCTCATGCGAAAGAGCCGATACGTCCTGCGCGAAAGAGCCCGCAGAATCGACGTAGGTTGCATAGGAATAGGTCTGTCCGCTTGGCTGACTGCCGTTGGCAGAATGATAGCCGCCGATGCAGCAACCGCCCGATGTCAGGTAAATGTTGTACGTGATGAAGATCGGCAGCACGCCCGGATTGATCTGGCTGCTGAGGTTCTTCATGAACGTCTGCAGCTTCGCATCGAAGGCGTTGATGCCCATTTCACCCACTTTGCCGGAGCCGAACGGGTTGTTGATCACCTTGCCTTGCGTTCTGGAAACAGTGATCGTCTGCTCTGCCGCAACAGTCGGTGTCCCGAGCAGGACGTGATATCCGGTGTTCGTGCTGACGGCTGACCAGAAGTTGCCGCGCTGGAAGGCGTCTTCGTACTGCGTGTTGCCCAGATCGGTTCCGCCCTGATTGAAATCGATGCCGGCGTTGAACAGCGGCGAATTCAGCGTGTTCTGCGTGACGGTGTTGCCGTTCGATACCGTGTGCGTGTTGGGATCGAACGTCATGTTGCCGTTGGTGCTGCCGTACACCATTTTGATCGGGACGATTACGACGGGAATCGTGGTTGATGTATTTGTCGTGTTGGGATTGGTACCGACCATAACGTAAGTGACGTTCTTGTGCGTCAGGTCGGTGAAGCTGCCGCTCCACTGCGTGAGCGAACTCGCAGGATTGTGCGGGGCCAGACTGTAGTGGTTGGGAAGCGTGACAAATCTCGGTTTGGCTTGTGTGTGCGCGGTGGCCGCGAGCGGCAGGGTCAAGGCAAACACAAGCGCCGTCGACGACATCAATCTCGAATTCATGGAATCCCTCTTGGATGGGCTGCGGATTCGAAAAGATTACCAGAGAAGATGCGGCCGTATAGGGTAAACCAGCGCGGATGATTGACAGAAAATTACTTTCTGCGGGTCGCGCGCCCCAACGCGTTAACCTGAAGCAAGTTGGCAAGGTGCTCCCGGGAGAGGCGACACGCATCTTGGCCGGCGGATGTGTGATCTCCCATAGCGTCGCGAGGGCGGCCGGGAATTGTTCTCTTCTCCAAGCTTCTATGAAACGCCGGCCCAGCATGCTAAGCAGTGCGCGAGGCGCCATCCGGGAAACTTGCCTGCGGAATGGTGCGGCCTCTCAAGGGGAGACTTCCATGAAACGTGTTGTCGCTGGGGCGGCGCTATTGGCGTGCGCTCTTGGTCTTGCCGCCACGGGCGCGAATGCCCAGGGCGTGGAGCGGTATGGCTCCGTGTATGGTAAAAAGGCGTGCGGTGACGTGCCCGCCCTCATGGCGCGCTGCCACGCGATTGTGGTGACCGACGCCAACGGTAACCCGATCCAAAATCCAAAAGCGCCGATCAGTGGGTATGCGCCTGCCGATTTGCAGAGCGCCTATAAGATGACGGCCACGGGCAGTTCGAGCACCATCGTCGCGATCGTGGATGCATTCGGCTATGACAATGCCGAAGCCGATCTCGGCACCTATCGCCAGCAGTGGGGGTTGCCCAGCTGCACGACGGACAACGGTTGCTTCAAAAAACTCAATCAGAAGGGCCAGCAGGGCAACTACCCGCAGTTCAACACCGGCTGGGCGCAGGAATCCGCGCTCGATCTGGACATGGTCAGCGCCAGTTGTCCGAATTGCTCGATCTACCTGATCGAAGCCAATACAAACTCATTCAGGGATTTGGCGATCGCGGAGGATGAAGCCGCCAAACTGGGCGCGCACGTCATCAGCAACAGCTATGGCGGCGGCGAAGTACACGGCGGAGGCCTCCGCCGAATCGAACCGTTTTACAACCACATCGGTATCGCCATCACCGCGAGTACGGGTGACTCGGGTTACGGCGTGCAGTTCCCGGCCGATGCGCCAACCGTGATTGCCGTCGGCGGTACGTTCCTCGTCCGCGATTCTTCCACGCAGCGCGGTTGGACCGAGTCGGCCTGGAGTGGGGCGGGTAGCGGCTGCAGCGTGGTGTTTGCAAAACCCGTCTGGCAGCACGATACCGGTTGCCGCAAGCGCACGGTTGCCGATGTGTCTGCGGACGCATCTCCCGGAAGTGGCGTCGCGGTGTACGGTCCGATCTCGGAAACCCAATCCACCTGGCTCGAATTCGGTGGCACCAGCGTGGCCGCACCTCTGGTCGGCGGCATCTTTGGCGCCAACGGCGGCAAGGTACACCGGGCAAGGACGATTTATGGAAAGCCGGATAAGCTGTACGATGTGAAGAAAGGCAGCAACGGCACGTGCACCCCGGCATATCTGTGCACCGGTGAAAAAGGCTATGATGGCCCGACCGGCTTGGGCACGCCAAAGGGCGACGGAGCTTTCGGAAGGTAAAAAAGCACGGGAAATTCCGGACGGGAGACCCTCCCGTCCGGAACCCGCGTTTTCTCTCAGGGGCGCATTTCCCAACTCATAGGTTGAGCAACTCCGTTGCTGCACGGTGCGCCTGGTCAATGGCGCTGTCCGTATAGGCCGCAAAACCGGAATCCGAATTGGCGATGGCGATCCGGCCGAACGGTTTTCGCGCGGCCAGATTGGGCCCATGGGCCGCGTCGTAATCCTTGTCCCACAGCGAATTGTATTCGGGCGCGTAACCATGCGCCCAGCGGTTGACGGCGATCCCTTCGATATCGCGGGCGGGGTCGAAACCGGTCCCAACCAGGGTGCGGGCGAGCTGGTCGCGGACATTGCGTTCGAAGGTTTCGAACGGCGTTTGCAGCAATTCCGTGCGGCCGAATCGGTTCTGGTCGTATTCGGAGAGTCCGGGCTTTGCCGGGGCGCGCACCATGCGGACGAGATTTGGCTGGTCTGGATTGCGCGGGCTTTTGTACGCTCCGATATCGACGGCCTGGTTGAGCGTGATGCTCATGTGATAACAGCCTGGCGCCTCGATGCGACGCGCGCGCAGGGTATGAAACGGCGCCCAGTTGCGCAGGGCGACGTTCGTATATATCAGGGGACACCTTACAAGAGCGCGAAGCGCCTGTTTTTGTTCTGCCGGCAGTTCTGGAACAACGTACGGGATCATCGCATTGAAGCCGGCCAATACGCAGGCTTTTGCGCGCACACGGTGCACCGGTTCGCCACCGCGGCTCGCCGTGTAGGCCACCTCCACGCCCTTACCGCTGTTGCGCGCGCGCACCACGATGTTATTGAGGCGGATGCGCACGGCATTGCCCGGCCTGTCCAGCGCCGCATAATCCGCTTTTGCGCCGACGATGTCGTGGACATCCTTCCCGGGGATGGATCCGGGAACGAGCGCGCGCACGAGCAGCCGCGCGATCGACGCATTGCCATCGGGGAAATGAAAGGATTTCGAACCGCCGGTGGTCGAATAGCCCGCCGGCGTGTAACCCATGCGTTTCAGGCTCGGACCGCCGGGTTTCAGCTTCAGTCCATCGAAACCCGGATAGCCCATCGCCCAGCAGTCAAGCGCGGAAATCGCGTCGAACCCTACCCCCCACCATTCGTCGGTAATGTGCTGATAGAAGGGGACGACGCCGGGATCGGCGTTCACGATCCGAAGGAAATAATCCCTGTACGAAATGCGAGAGAGCCTGTCTTTCTTTTCGTCTCCGCTCATTCCCGGCAAATAATCTTCGGTGCCGGTTTCAATCTTCAGAATGCTTTGTCGGACGGCCGGCTTGAGCGGCGCTTTCGCGACGAACTGCGGCCAGACTTTTGAATCGCTCTTGCGCCAAACGCGATTGTCGAGCCAGACGAGCCGGTCGGTGCCAAAGGTCTCCCGATCGAAGAACACCGCGCGTCCCATTCCGGCATACACCGAGCCGACGTCGCATTCCTTGCTCAGATTGACCGGATCAATGCCCAGCGACTTGAGAAGTCCGGAGGCAACGTTGCTGTACGGATAAGGGCTGTCGAT
>Ga0070734_10004383_pt1 | contig 13493 bp, 14 predicted proteins | sample Coa_R1_8_FD_66444 | JGI IMG/M metagenome (GOLD analysis project Ga0070734, IMG submission 66444) | Surface soil microbial communities from Centralia Pennsylvania, which are recovering from an underground coalmine fire - Coalmine... | ecosystem: Environmental > Terrestrial > Soil > Unclassified ...
TCCGGCGTGTTTGTCTTGCCGATGAAGATCGCGCCGGCGTTGCGGACGCGCGCCACCATGGCGCTGTCGGCGGCCGGCACGTTGTCCTTCAGGATCGGCGAGCCCATCGTCGTGCGAATGCCACGCACTGGCGTGAGATCCTTGACGGCGAACGGAAATCCGTGCAGCGGTCCGACCGGCTCGCCACGCCCAAGCGCGGCATCCTTCTCGCGTGCCTGCGCCATGAGGTCGGCGCGCTCCTGCAGCGCCACGATGGCGTTGACCTTCGGATTGAGCCTTTCAATGTGGTCGAGGTAAGCGGTCATCACCTCGACGCACGAGACCCTTTTCGCCCGGATCGTGCTGGCGAGCGCACCTGCATCCATCATCACGATTTCGGACAGCATTGCCCCACCTACGCCTGCGCGATTTCCGCCGCCTCGCGTCTGGCACGTTCGGCATCGGCGCGTTCGATAGCATCTGCGAGATATTCAGGCGCCTGCGCGCCGGACACCGCAAAGATCCCAGCGAGGATGAAGCACGGTACGCCCTCGATACCGGCCGCCTTGGCCCGTTCCGCTTCGGCCGACACGCTCTCGACGTCGTCATCGCTGGCGAGCCGCTGCCGCGTGCGGTCCGCATCCATGCCGCAGTCCCGCGCTGCGCCGACCAGCACTTCGATGTCCGAGAGGTCGGCGCCGTCGCTGAAATAGAGCTCCATCAGGCGCTGCTTCATGCGCGCCGGATCGCCGTTCTCGCCGGACCAGCGGATCAGCCGGTGGCAATCGAGCGTGTTAGGCTGCCGCGCGATGGCGTCGAGGTTGTAGGAAAGGCCCTCCTGGCGCGCCGCCATCACGATGCGCTGCGCATTCGCTTTGTAACGCTCGACCGAGCCGAATTTGCTGGTGAGATACTCGGTGCGGCTCATGCCGGCGCGCGGTACCCAGGGGTTGAGGAAATAGGGCCGGTATCGCACCATCACGGGAATCTCGGGCTTCAGAGCGATCGCTTTTTCGAGGCGGCGCTTGCCGATGAAGCACCACGGGCAGACTACGTCGGACACGACGTCGACCAGCAGTGGGGTTGCTCCGGCACCTACGGATGCAGCACTTGTGGACATAGGCATCGCGATCTCCTCGATGTTCGACGAGAAGATAGGACGTCCGGGGAGAAAGGGGAACACATCCCTCCGTGAAGACGGGGAGGGAATCAAACTTATTCCGCCGCGGCGGCTGCGGGCGCGGACACGCGGGCCAAAAGCGATTGCGGCGAATCCGTCGACTTCAGCGAGGCGAGCGTCACCATCGCCTCCATACGGCCGCCGTCTTCGCACTCGCGGTCAAACATTGTGTGGCGGAGAACACTGGCGATTCGCCTCGCGATGACGTGGCAATGGTGCAGGGCCGACTCGGTCATCACCACCATGATGGCGCCATCTGCGGTCTCGCAGGCGAAATCCGCAGCGCGGATGAGCCGGCTCACCAGCCGCGCCGCATCGATCCGCGCGCGTGCAGACAGGCCGGGCGGAAGATCGAAGCGCGCGATCGACATCGGAATGTTGCGCTCGCGGGAATCCGCGATGGCTCGCGGCAGGTCGCGCTCGAAAGCCTGGACGGTTAGGAGGCCAGTCTTGGGGTCGATCATACCATGGGTCTCGAGCGACGCCATGTGGCGACGCAGTCGGGCCCCGAACGCATGGACGCGCACCAGCGGCATCATGTGAGCCACAATGTCGTCAGCGGCGCCTTTAACTGGCTCGATGCCGGCGAGGCGAGTGCGGTCGATCGAGGCCGGAAGGTCGGGCACGACGCCGACCGGCAGGTCACGGAAGCGGGAATCCGCGCCGAGCGCAGTGAGGAAGGCTTCCACCGTCGACGGGCCAAAGCCCTCGCCGATGATGATGCCGTCGACGTCGCGAATATTGAGATAGCGCGCGGCCGTCTCGACGCTGAGCGCCACGATGAGGCTCACCCGCTCGCCGACCGCCGTGGTCAGCGCCGGATAATGGCGCCCGCGTCCGGTCACCAGAACGGTCGCGTCGTCGACCGGATCGTGGTCCGGCAACAGCGGCACATCGGTGCCGTCCTGGCGCAGAGTGTCGATCCGCCGCAATACTGTCGCGTGTAACGTGCGCACGCGCAACGCCGCCGCAAGGCGGGCGATGATCTGTTCGTCGGGCGCATTTACATCGATCGGGAGGGCCTCAAGACCGGGCGCGCTGCAATGGCTGACCCGCACCATCACGGGCATGAACGGTGCCGGCACGGCATCAATGGCGGCCATCAATTCATCTGCGCAAAGCTGTCCGGGTGAGGGATCGGGATCCGCAAACAGGACGGCCGTCGGTTGGGTTCGCGCAATCGCAATCGCGGCCTCGGCGAGGGTGACCTCCACCACCGCAGATGCACCAGCCCCGGTGAGCGCGGCCGAGAGCTTGCGGTCGGAGCTGTCTGAGACGACGAGAATAGGGCCCGGCAGCGACATCTTGCTCAACTTAGACTAAATGCCGGCTCAACCTACGGGACGGCTATTAACGCCTCGTCAATACGCGTTCATGTTCGAAGACGCCGCTTTTCGCAATTGATCCACCATGATGGGCCGGGAGCGATCCTGGTAATGTATCGTGGAGTCTCATCAGGACCTGTTGACAATCCATATTAAGGCCTATTATAGTCCTATAATGAAACTCAAAATCGCCTGATCGAACCGAGGAACTGGCAAAACCGCTGTCATGTTCCCGGGGCGCCGGGAATTGCCCGGGGGCTCCCGTCCCTCGCTGAGGGAGGGGACCGGGCGGGGGGAGGGGGTCGGGACATGGTGCAGATGCCCATGCGCCGACCCCCGATTTTTCTCCTGGTGAAGCCAGGGCCTCTCGAAAAAACTGCCTCCCCTTCCACTGGCCGTCCCTCTCTGCTAACCGCCTGGTCACGCTCGTTTGTGCTCATGTCCATTGGAGACGCACCGATGACAACGCGGCGCCCGCTGATTGCCGGCAACTGGAAAATGAACGGCCTCACGGCGTCGCAGCGCAGTTTCGCGGAGATCGTGGCGGGGGCCGCGCCACTCCGCGACAAGATCGACGTCATGGTGTGCCCGCCGGCGACCCTGATTGTGCAGTTTGCCGCGAACTCCAACGGCATCGTTGCGATCGGCGGCCAGGATTGTCACGCCGAACCGAGCGGCGCCTTCACGGGCGATATTTCGGCCGAGATGCTGGCCGATGCGGGCGCCCGCGCCGTTATTGTCGGCCATTCGGAGCGTCGTACGCTGCATCATGAGAGCGACGCCGAGGTGCATCACAAGGCCAAGGCGGCATGGCGGGCCGGGCTGCTTGCGATCGTGTGCATCGGCGAGACCCGCGACGAGCGGGCCGATGGGCGGACCCTTGCGGTGGTCGGCCGTCAACTTGAGGGGTCCGTTCCGGATCGGGCGACCGCCGAGAACCTTGTCATCGCGTATGAGCCCGTCTGGGCGATCGGAACCGGGCTCACCCCAACGCCAGCCGACGTCGGCGAGGTCCACGGCTTCATCCGCGAGCACCTGGCGACGCGGTTTCCAGCGGCCGGGCAGGGCATCCGTATCCTCTACGGCGGCTCTGTGAAGCCGTCGAACGCCAAAGAGCTGATGGCGGTCGCCAATGTGGACGGCGCGCTGGTTGGCGGCGCCAGCCTCAACCCGACCGACTTTTTGGCGATTGTAAGCGGCTGTCTTGGAGCCCACCGCCCTTAATCCGGATGGTCCCACCCCTCGGGTCGCGTCATCCGGGCTCGCCGTCGGGAAAACGCGTTGGCGGCTCATCCAGCTTGGCGCTCGCGCACGATCGGCCTACCATAGGCAGCCGGTCGCAAACTTCAACCCAAAGCGAATCCGTTTCAAAAGCAAGTCCGGGAGCGAAACAAAGATGAAAATCTCGACGATGTTACAGGTGGGCACCGTGCTGTGCGTGCTGTTCTCCGGTGCCAATGTGCTGGCTGCGGACGCTTCCCACGGCAAGGAGCTGTTTCTTGCTTGCGCGGCCTGCCATAGCGAGAAGCCGGACGCAATCGGCCCAAGTCTGAAAGGGGTTTTCGGCCGCAAGTCGGCGGCGCTTGATGATTTCCGCTATTCGAATCCGATGAAGCGGGCGAACCTTGTCTGGGACGCGGCCAATCTGCGCGCCTACCTGATCGACCCCCAATCCAAGGTGAAGGGCAACCGGATGCCTTTCGGCGGCGTCGGCAATCCGGCCGAGGCTGATGATATTGTCGCCTTTCTGCAAACGTACAAGTAGAGGTTAGCGAGGGATCGTCATGACTTCGGCCGTGCGCAGGCGTTCAATCTTGGTTGCCGTGATCCTGACGGTGGCGATGGCGATTGGGATCGTCGCCGCCGGCCTTGGTTCGATGGCCGCATCGGCCCAGACCTATCCGAGCCAGCTCGTACGCATCGTGGTGCCATTCACGCCCGGCAGCCAGACCGACATCCTCGGCCGCGCCTATGCGGACAAGCTGCAGGAAATGTGGAAGCGGGACGTGATCGTTGAGAACAAGCCCGGCCTTGCCGGCACCGCGGCGACCGCTAAGGCCGCGCCCGACGGCTACACGCTGCTGCTCGTTTCCAACGGGCATGCCATGATCGAGAGCCTCAACAGCAACCTGACATTCGACCCGGTCAAGGATTTCGTCGGCGTCGCCAAGCTCGCGGTCATACCCGGCATACTGGTGGTGAATCCGGAAACCGGCCCGAAGAGTCTCAAGGAGTTGATCGACCTCGCCAAGGCGCGGCCGGGCGGCCTCAACTACGCGTCCGCGGGGCTTGGCAGCGCGTCGAGCATCGGCATCGAGTTGCTCAAGTCACAGGCCGGCATCAATCTGGTGCATGTGCCCTATCGCGGGTTGCCCGAGGCCCACACCAGCGTCATGCGCGGGGACGCAATCGTGTTCGTGACCTTCTTCAGCGCCGGCGGCGACCTTATCCAAGCTGGTCGGCTGCGCCCGATCGCGGTCACCACGGCGCAGCGCCTCGCCGTCTTGCCGGATGTGCCGACGTTGCAGGAAGCCGGCATCGCCGGCTATTCGTATGACCCATGGTTTGGCCTGCTAGCGCCTGCCGGCACCCCGAAACCCGTTATCGACGCGATCAACAGGACGATCGTGGCCGCCTCGAAACTGCCCGACCATGTGGAGCGCTTCACCAAGCTCGGCGTCGACCTTGCGGTTTCCACCCCCGAGGAATTCGATGCGCTGGTAAAGTCCGACACCGAGCGCTTCACGAAGCTTTTCGGCAAGGCGCATAATTAGGGCCTCTCTCGGTCAGGTTGCGGTTGTCAATCTCCAGGTTGCCCTTGTCGATGTACGTGCGGCCGTTACGGTCGACCTGTCGTCGAGCAATCTATTTGACGCGTTCAAGAGCGCCGGTGCGCAAGAAGGGGCGATCATAAGGTCCCCAGGGTCACCCCCACACCGGCCGATGCCGCTTCGCGCGTGCCCATCTGATGTTGGCCGAAGCAATCGACTGAGTGGACCTGCTAGAAATAGCCGCGCTAATCGTGTAATCACCGGCCGGCTACCTATATGAGGCACGTGGTTGGTGTCAGAGCGCGGTTTTCGCGCCGCTGGGGCCCGGGCCTCGCAAGAGAAGACGAGATGCAGACCGTAGTTATCGTAATCCACCTGATGATCGTGCTGGCCATGATCGGCGTCGTGCTGCTGCAGAAGTCGGAGGGCGGGGGGTTGGGAATGGGCGGCGGGGGAGGCGGCGGATTTCTCTCAAGTCGCGGCACCGCGAACGTGCTGACCCGTACCACAGCGTTCCTGGCCTTGGGGTTTTTCGTCACCAGTCTACTGCTTTCCATTCTGGCGGGCTTCGACCGCAAGCCGCGGTCGATCATACAGCAGAATACCGGGCCGGCGCCGGCCTCGGCACCGGGTGCGCCGCCCCCGCTCGACCAGCAGGGCGGCGGGCTGCTGGATTCGCTTCGCGGCGGGGGCCAACCCGCGGCGCCCCCGGCGGATGGTGGCGGAGCACCCCAGGTTCCAAGGTCACAGTGAAACAAGCTGAAGGGCCGGATTTCCGGCCCTTCAGCTTTCAGCGGCTGCGATTTTCGTGGGCAGGGCTTCTTTCTGGTCTGATCTCCGCGAATTAACCGTCTGGCTCGAAACCAAAAAATGACCTCAACGGGAGTTGAGGAAAAGCTGCGGGCGCAGCGCTTTACCTCTCGTCGAATCGGTCGCTTCGGAATAGAAGTTGAGTCCCATGGCGCGGTTCATATTCATTACCGGCGGCGTGGTTTCTTCGCTTGGCAAGGGATTGGCATCGGCGGCTTTGGGCGCGCTGCTGCAGGCGCGTGGCTATTCGGTGCGCCTGCGCAAGCTCGATCCTTATCTCAATGTCGATCCCGGCACGATGTCGCCCTATCAGCACGGCGAGGTCTTCGTCACCGACGACGGGGCGGAAACCGACCTCGATCTCGGCCACTACGAGCGCTTCACGGGGCGGCCTGCAACCCGCCAGGACAATATCACCACGGGCCGCATCTATCAGGACATTCTGGCCCGGGAGCGGCGCGGCGACTATCTCGGCGCCACGATCCAGGTCATTCCGCATGTTACCAACGCCATCAAGGACTTCATCCTCGAAGGCAATGACGGGATCGATTTCGTGCTGGTGGAAATCGGTGGCACCGTCGGTGACATTGAAGGACTGCCGTTCTTCGAGGCGATCCGGCAACTCGGCAACGAGCTGCCACGACGGAACGCCATCTATATCCACCTCACACTGCTGCCGTTCATTCCGTCCGCGGGCGAGCTCAAGACGAAACCCACCCAGCATTCAGTCAAGGAGCTGCGTTCGATCGGCATCCAGCCGGATATCCTCCTGTGCCGCACCGATCGGCCGATCCCTAAGGAGGAAAGGCGCAAGCTGGCGCTGTTCTGCAATGTGCGCGAGTCGGCCGTGATCGAGGCGCGCGACGTCGACAACATCTACGCGGTGCCCGAGGCCTATCACGCCGCTGGGCTCGACTCCGAGGTGCTTGCGGCATTCGGCATCGGCGGATCCAAGCCCGACCTGGAGCGCTGGCGGGTCATCAACGAGCGCGTCCGCAACCCGGAAGGAGCCGTGACAATCGCAATCGTCGGCAAGTATACGGGCCTCAAGGATGCCTATAAGTCATTGATCGAAGCTTTGTCCCACGGCGGTATCGCCAACAAGGTCCGGGTCGATCTCGACTGGATCGAAAGCGAGGTATTCGAGCGGGAGGACCCGGCGCCGTTTCTGGAGCATGTTGACGGCATCCTGGTACCGGGCGGGTTTGGCCAGCGCGGCGCCGAAGGCAAAATCCGCGCGGCGCAATTCGCGCGTGAACGCCGCGTCCCGTATTTCGGCATCTGCTTCGGCATGCAAATGGCAGTGGTCGAAGCCGCGCGCAACCTTTGCGGCATCAAGTCGGCGAATTCGACGGAGTTCGGCGCGACACCGGAGCCGGTGGTGGGCCTGATGACCGAGTGGCTGAAAGGCAACGAATTGCAGAAGCGCGGCCTCAACGGTGACCTCGGCGGCACCATGCGGCTCGGCGCCTATGCGGCGTTGCTGGAGCGCGGCAGCCGGGTCCAGCAAATTTATGGCAAGGCGGACATCTCCGAGCGCCACCGTCATCGCTATGAGGTCAATACCGGATACCGGCCCTGCCTTGAAAAGCAAGGCATGCTTTTTTCCGGCATGTCGCCCGACGGGTTGCTGCCCGAGATCATCGAATACGCCGACCATCCATGGTTCATCGGCGTGCAGTTCCATCCGGAGCTGAAGTCGCGCCCATTCGCGCCACACCCGCTGTTTGCGTCATTCATCGAGGCCGCGGTGGTGCAGAGCCGGCTCGTATAGCGCGTATTCTGGTCCGAGCGAAGTGCCTTCATTCGCTGATAGGGTGGCCGGGGCTTGCCCCGGCCACCACGACCTCGGGTAAGGGTGGGTCAACCCGCCTCGTCACGCCTTTGGCACATCACCTCTTTGTGGCGCGATTTTCATGATGGACCGTCGTGCGACGATGAACTGCCGGCGCAGCATGCAGCGTAGCCGCCGCACGCGCCCCATTTGGGGGATTTGCAGCATTCGCCGGGTTCGCTGTATTCGGGGAGGTCGCCGTATTCGGGGAATTCGCCGTACCCGAACAGGGTCCCCAGTATCCAAAGTAGGGTTCACTTCCAGGCGCGGATTTGGTGAAGCACTGGTCGCCGTTTCTGACCGGTCCGTAGTTTACTTCCGCCATGGCGGCGAGGCTGCCGGCACCTAGGAAGATGACTGCGGCAATAGCTTTGGTACAGAGGTATCGCATCTTTCACTCCCAAGTTTCTCAATTTCATCGCCCCGCATTTTTCATCGTCTGTCGGAGCTCGGCTTACAGCCGAACATGAGGCAGGAGTAGCGCCGTGCTCGCGTCTTGAAAGATGTCAAAATCACGCTGCGCTAAATGAGCGCGTGGTTGGAACCTTATTGATTGGAAAAAACCAGGATCATCATTCGAAACCCTCTACAAATGGTTTGTTCTTAACTCGCCCATGAAACTCGTTGGAACCGGTGGAAACTTGTTGGAGCCGGCGAGCCGTCAGGAGACGTATTGGAGTCTCACGGTTCTGCCGCTAACGGCGATGGGAACACGCCCGAACTGGGATACGTCGGCGAGAATTTCGTCGGGTCGTTAGCATTGGGCAGGAATGGGCCGGGCGTACCAGCCGAAAAGCCGGTGATGTTCGGCGAGAGGTTCTTCGATGGCGTCAGAAGAGGCGTATCGTCAGGGCTTACAGGAACGGAGCTTCCAGGTCCCGGCGGGTTTGCGAGAACATGGATCTGCGCGAGAAAAGCCCAGAGAATGAGCGCAAATACGGTCCCAACCGACCCCTTCATTTAAACTGGTCCTCACGTTCTTGTTTCGCCAACGTGGTGCTTCCCGTGAGGTTCCGTTTGCGGCTTACGTTTGGTGGGCTTTAAGCTGTCGACAAACTCGGGCGAGAGATAGCGGACCTTGCCGGCGCGTGTTGACCTCAACCCCGCATCCCTTCATGGTTCGTACGCTTCCTCCCGAGGATGGGGTTGATGACAGCGCAAATGCCCACTCCGCCGAACCCGATCGTCGACATCGGGGCTGTCCGCTTCGGCAACGACCTGCCCCTGGCGCTGGTCGCCGGGCCGTGCGTGCTTGAAAGCCGCGGCCACGCGCTCGACGTGGCGAGTGCGCTCAAGGAGATCGCCGCGCGGCTTTGCATCGGCCTCGTGTACAAGACGTCCTTCGACAAGGCGAACCGCACCAGCGCGGCGAGCCCGCGCGGCGTCGGGCTCGACCAGGCGCTTGCGGTGTTTGAGGAGATTCGTGCCGCGCTCGCCGTGCCGGTGCTCACCGACGTTCACGAAAGCGGCCAATGCGCCGAGGTCGCGGCCGTCGTCGACGTGTTGCAAATTCCGGCGTTCCTGTGCCGCCAGACGGACCTCCTTGTCGCGGCGGCCCGCACCGGCCGCCCCGTCAACGTCAAGAAAGGGCAATTCCTCGCGCCCTGGGACATGGCCAATGTCGTTGCGAAAATCACCAGCGCCGGCAATTCCAACGTGATGGTCACGGAGCGCGGCGCCTCATTCGGCTACAACGCTCTGGTTTCTGACATGCGCGCGATTCCGATCCTCTCACGCATAGGCGCGCCGGTGATCTTCGACGCTACCCATTCGGTGCAGCAGCCCGGCGGGCGTGGCGCTGTGTCCGGCGGCGAACGCGAATTTGTGCCCGTGCTGGCACGGGCCGCCGTTGCGGTCGGGGTCGCGGGTTTGTTTATCGAGACCCATCAGGATCCGGATCGCGCGCCTTCCGACGGCCCCAACATGGTGCCGCTCAAGGAAATGGAAGGGCTGTTACGCCGGTTGATCGCGTTTGACCGGGTCGCAAAGGGGATTGACTCGACGGGATCAACACGTAGGGCACAATAGACAGTGTGTTGCGCCGGGGCGTGGCGGATTACGCTGATCTAATCTGCCGTAAGGCAGCTACTCTCGCCCCCGATATGACCGTACGCCCTGGTCGGGCGCCCAGACATCGCGCGGCAGCCGACCGGCCTGCCAGAACACATCGATCGGCATCCCGCCGCGCGGATGGAAATAGCCGCCGACGCGCAGCCAGCGCGGCTTGAGATGGGAGAACAAGCGCTTTCCGATTCCAACCGTGCAATCTTCATGGAACGCTGCATGATTGCGGAAGCTGTTGAGGAACAGTTTCAATGACTTCGATTCGACCAAGAAACGGTTCGGCACGTAGTCGATGACCATGATGGCGAAATCTGGCTGCCCGGTGACCGGGCACATGATGGTGAATTCCGGAAATGTGAAACGCGCCAGATAGTTGCTGCCGGGATGGGGGTTCGGCACGCGGTCGAGCACAGCTTCTTCCGGAGAAGCCGGGATTTTGCTTGGTTGTCCAAGGTGAATGAGCTTATGTGGCATCTGATCGACGCGGCAATGCAGGGCGAACGGGCCGGAAGTGATTCCGCACAAATAGCGTTTGCCCCTCATGCCGTCACGCCTGTATTTTGCCGCAAACGAGGTCCGGCATGGATCCGATGGCGACAGGTCCGCGGAGCGATTGGCGGCGGCTTACCGCATGCGTGCTCGTCTTCGCACTTGTCCTCCAGGGCATTGCCTTCACGTTGGCAGGAACTCGACGCCCCGCCTATTTGATCGGCGCCGCTGGTTGGGAATTGTGCCGTTATGACGGCGGGACCGCGCCGGGCGGCGCACCCGAGAGCCCGGTCCCCGACGGCCATTGCATGCTTTGCCTCGCCGGAGCGAACTACCTTGTCGCGCCGGCCGCGACGTCCGAATTCCGCAGCATTACGTTTGCGGTGTGGCCTTGGTGGTTTGCTGCGTTGCGGTTGCCCCCAGCCGATGGCAACGCTAGCGCGCAACCCCGCGGTCCCCCGCTGATCGCATGATATCTGGCGGCTGCGAGCCGTCCCCTTACCCTTTTTCTGAACCTTGTGGGGCGTGCGCCGATGAACAGCGCTGCGTCCTGCGCACCCACTACATCGGAGGTGATACGATGAAGAAGTTCAGCATCCTGATCGTAAGCTTTGTCGCGGTATCCGCCTTATCAGGCGGAGCCCTGAGCGCTGCTGACTACAAGGCGGGCTCACTTGAGATCGACAGCCCCTGGTCTCGCGCAGTCCCGAAAGGCGCCAAGGTCGCGGCTGGCTACATGACGATCAAGAATACCGGCACCGAGGCGGATCGGCTGGTCAGCATCTCCACGCCCGTTGCCGGCGGGAGCATGATTCATCAGATGAGCATGGAAAATGGCGTCATGAAGATGCGCCCGCTTCCGTCGGGATTGGAGATAAAGCCGGGCGAAACGGTGGAGCTTAAGCCAGGCTCGTTTCACATCATGATGACCGAGCTCAAAAAACCGATCCAGCGGGGCAAGCCGTTTCATGCAGCACTGAAGTTCGAGAAGGCTGGCGAGGTCGACGTGGATTTCGCGGTCGAGGCCGCAGGAGCAACGTCCGCCACAGCGCCCGCCCACGACGCGCACCATCATCATTGAGGCCGCGCGGGGCCAACCAACGAGACCAGTCGCGCGTTGAGGTGCGCGCAAGGCGGTGCCCCGGGAACCAAGCCGCCCGGGAACCGCCTTATCTTCTCGCGCGGGCCGCAATCCTGTAGAAGCCGCGCTAGCCCAACCGCCGGAGCCACCATGACCGCTATTGTGGATATCATTGGCCGCGAAATCCTGGACAGCCGCGGCAATCCGACCGTCGAGGTCGATGTCGTGCTTGAAGACGGCAGCCGCGGCCGTGCGGCAGTGCCGTCCGGCGCCTCAACTGGTGCCCATGAGGCGGTCGAGCTGCGCGACGGCGACAAGAAGCGCTACTTCGGTAAAGGGGTCCGCATGGCCGTCGATGCCGTCAATGGCGAGATTTTCGACGCCATCGGCGGCATGGATGCCGAGGCCCAGGTCAAGATCGATGAGACCCTGATCAGCCTTGACGGCACGCCCAACAAATCCCGGCTCGGCGCCAATGCCATCCTCGGCGTCTCGCTCGCAGCCGCCAAGGCGGCTGCAGCGGCGAGCGGGCTGCCGCTCTATCGCTACGTCGGTGGGTCGTCGGCCCGCGTCCTGCCGGTGCCTATGATGAACATCGTCAATGGCGGCGTTCACGCAGACAATCCGATCGATTTCCAGGAATTCATGATCATGCCGGTCGGCGCCGAAAACTTTGCGGAAGGCCTGCGGATGGGCGTTGAAGTGTTCCAGACGCTCAAAAGGGCGCTGCACGAAGCCGGGCACAACACCAATGTGGGAGACGAGGGCGGTTTTGCCCCGAACCTGCCATCGGCGGATGCGGCGCTCGGATTTGTCATGAAGGCGATCGAAGTGGCCGGCTATCGGCCCGGCGAGGAGGTCGCCCTGGCGCTTGACCCGGCGGCAACCGAATTTTTCAAGAATGGCGCCTATCACTATGAAGGCGAAGGAAAAGTGCGGCCCCCAGACGAGCAGGTGAAATATCTTGCCGAGCTGGTCCAGCGCTATCCCATCGTATCCATCGAAGACGGCATGGCGGAGGATGATTTCGATGGCTGGAAGGCGTTGACCGACGCGATCGGGTCGCGCTGCCAGCTGGTCGGTGATGATGTTTTCGTCACCAATGTGCGGCGCCTTGCTGAGGGCATTGAGCGCGGGCTCGGAAACGCAATCCTTATCAAGGTCAATCAGATCGGATCGCTTACCGAAACGCTCGCAGCGGTCGAAATGGCGCACAAGGCCGCCTACAGTTGCGTTATGTCGCATCGTTCCGGCGAGACCGAGGACGCCACCATAGCGGACCTCGCTGTTGCTACGAATTGTGGGCAGATCAAGACGGGGTCGCTCGCCCGTTCGGATCGCACTGCAAAATACAATCAGCTTCTTCGGATCGAACAGGAATTGGGACCGCAGGCCCGATATGGCGGGCGTGCAGCCGTCAAGGGACTTGCTGGCTCCCGCTGACCGCTATCCAGGTTGTCGTCGCCGGCAACTTTTCGGGGGATCAATGCGTTAGGAGCGCATTAACCGCATTGGCAGCACAAATGCGCGATGGTTATTCGTCCGCGAATTCGTGCGTTTCTCACAGCGCTTGGCCTCTATTTTGTCGCGGCGCTGTTCATTGGCTATTTCGGCGTCAATGCCTACACGGGGAAAAATGGCATCAACGCCCGCCAGGCTCTCGATCAGCAGATTGCCGACTTGGCAAGAGAAGTCGAGGGGCTCAAGGCGGAGCGGGGGCGGTGGGAACGACGGGTCGCGCTCCTGAAGGCGGACCGCATCGACCCGGACATGCTGGACGAGCGGGCCAGGCAACTTCTCAACTACTTGGATCCGCACGAGGTCACTATCGTGGTTAAACGTCGCTGAAAGTTGCTGTGGGACGGCGCTTTCGCGGCCGTGCGTTTTACGCTATGGGAAGGCGACGCCGTTCCTGCCCGAGGATTTTATGGTGCTTGCCAAGCAAAAGAAGCCAGCCCCC
>Ga0070734_10004384_pt1 | contig 13493 bp, 17 predicted proteins | sample Coa_R1_8_FD_66444 | JGI IMG/M metagenome (GOLD analysis project Ga0070734, IMG submission 66444) | Surface soil microbial communities from Centralia Pennsylvania, which are recovering from an underground coalmine fire - Coalmine... | ecosystem: Environmental > Terrestrial > Soil > Unclassified ...
GCTTCGTCGAGGTCGCGCGCCTGCTGGCCCGCGTGCCGTCGAAGCCAGGATGAAGGGATCGATGGAGGCCGGCGAACCGATCGAGGTATTCCGCGGCGCCAGGCTCGACGCCGCGATCGTCGGCGCCGGTCCGGCCGGCGCCGCCGCGGCTCTGGCCCTGCGGCGATCCGGAACCGAAAGCGTGGCCATGATCGACTGGCCGCGATCCCGGCGAATGTCCATCGGGGAATCAGCGGCGCCCGGGCTCGCGGCACTGCTTCAGCGCTTTGGCCTGGACTGCCGCCTCGAACGCCTGGGGCACCGACCCTGCCACGGAAACGTGAGCTTCTGGGGCGAGGCCGCCCCCAGCATCGCCGACTTCTTCCGCCACACTTCGGGACCCGGCTGGCATCTGGATAGAGCCGCTTTCGATGCCTGGCTGAGGGACCAGGCGCGTGCTGCCGGTGCCAGGCTGCTGGCGCCGGCGCGCGTCCTCGAAGCTGAGCGCGATGGCGAGGCCTGGCGCCTTCTGCTCGGAGACGGCGCAGCCACCATCGAGCTGTCGGCGCGCTGGCTTCTCGACGCGTCCGGCCGCAGCGCAGCGCTCTCGCGCCGCCTCGGCGCCAGGCTTCACCGGGTCGATCGCCTGGTGGCCCTTGCGGTCATCGGCCGACCCGCCGCTGAGGCTCGTTTTCGCGGCTTCACCATGGTCGAAGCGACTGAGATCGGCTGGTGGTATGGCGCGCGGCTGCCGGACGGGCGAGCCATGCTGGCCTTGATGACCGACGCGGAAATCGCCCGGCGCAACGGCCTGCGCGCTGCCGCGGCTTTCCGCCAGGCCTGGTCCGCGACAGTCGAGATGCGCCGTTTCGCGGCACCCCTGTCGCCGGCTGAGGGCCCGGCCGTATTCTCGGCCGCAAGCCAGTTCCTCGACCGCGCCGCCGGTCCGGGTTGGCTTGCCCTTGGCGATGCCCTCATGGCCCTCGATCCCCTGAGCGCTTCGGGATTGACGGGTGCTCTCGAGGATGCGCTGGCCGCCGGCGAGGTGATCGCAGGTAGTCTCAGCGGCTCAGGCAGCGAGTGCCTGCTTGCCGCGGGCTATGCGGGCCGTGCCCGCGTGACTCTGGAAAGCTATTTCACTGCGCGTTTCGCGATCTACGGCGCGGAGCGGCGCTGGCGCGAAAGCCCGTTCTGGCGCCGGCGGATCGCGGGAAGCGGGAACTTCGGCTATCATGCGCGCGAGCGCGAGGAGTTCGCCGCATGAAAGCGAGCAAGCGTTGACGGCCCCCTTTGTCCTTCGCGGCCTGGACCACGTGGTCTTGCGCGTGCGCGATGCCGCCAGGATGGAGCGCTTCTACTGCGAGGTGGTCGGCTGCGTCGTGGCGCGCCGGCGCACGGATCTGGGCCTCACCCATCTCGGCGCCGGATCGGCCATGATCGATCTGGTCGACATCGATGGCCCGCTCGGTCGCAAGGCCGGTCCGCTGGGCGGGACTGGCGGACAGAACGTGGATCACTTCTGCCTGCGCGTGGCGCCGTTCGATGCCGCGGCGATCACGGCCCATCTGCGCGCCCATGGGGTCGAGCCCCGGGAGATCGGCACGCGGTTCGGCGCCGAGGGCGACGGACCGTCCCTCTATCTCGACGATCCGGAAGGCAATCGCGTCGAGCTCAAGGGCGCTTCGGCGGAAGCCGCGCCATGAGCGAGGAACCCGCGTTTCCTCCGACCCCAGCCAATTGGGCCGCTCTCACGCCGCTCTCGTTTCTTGTCCGAACGGCCGAGACCCACCCGGATCATGTCGCGGTCGTCCATGGCGCCCTCAAGCGGAGCTGGGCCGAGGTGCATCAGCGCTGCCGGCGCCTTTCGTCGGCGCTGGCCGCCCGAGGCATCGGGCGCGGGGATACGGTCGCCGTCATGCTGCCCAATGTCCCGGCCTTGCTGGAGGCGCATTTCGGCGTTCCCATGACGGGCGCGGTCTTGAACGCCGTCAACACGCGTCTCGATGCCGCGGCGATCGCCTACATCCTGGATCACTCCGGGGCGAAGCTTCTGCTGGCCGATTGCGAGTATCACGACGTTCTGCGTCAGGCGCTGACCCTCCTGGCCCGGCCGATTCCGGTGATCGACGTTGCCGATGTCGCCCTTCCCAACGCCAGGCGTCTCGGCACGATCGAGTACGAGGCGATGCTGGCCGCGGCCGATCCCGATCGGCCTTGGACCGGCCCCGACGATGAATGGGCCGCCATCTCCGTCAACTACACTTCGGGCACGACGGGCAATCCCAAGGGTGTGCTCTACCACCATCGCGGTGCCTATCTGAACGCCGTCGGCAACAGCCTGGTCTGGGAGCTGGGGCGGCATCCGGTTTATCTCTGGACCCTGCCGATGTTTCACTGCAACGGCTGGTGCTTCCCCTGGACGATCACCATGCTGGCCGGGACCCATGTCTGCCTGCGCCGGGTCGAGGCGAGCGCCATCTTCCAGGCGATCGCCGCCCATGGCGTCACTCATCTCTGCGGCGCGCCCATCGTCATGCAGACGGTCCTCGACGGGGTGGCCAAGTTTCCCCCCGTCGGGCGCAAGATCCGGATGATGACCGCCGCCGCCCCGCCGCCCGCCGCGGTGCTTGCCGCCATGCAGAAGGCGGGCTTCGAGGTGACTCACGTCTATGGCCTGACGGAGGTCTATGGTCCGGCGGTGGTCTGCGACTGGCATCGGGCCTGGGACGATCTGCCCATCGACGCCCAGGCGGATCTGAAGGCCCGCCAGGGCGTGCGCTACCACGTGCAGGAAGGGCTGATGGTGGCCGACCCCGAGACCATGAAACCGGTGCCCGCCGACGGCAAGGCCATGGGCGAGGTCATGATGCGCGGCAACATCGTCATGAAGGGCTATCTCAAGGACCAGGCCGCCACCGACAAGGCCTTCAAGGGCGGCTGGTTCCACACCGGCGATCTTGGGGTGGTTCATCCCGACGGCTATATCCAGCTGAAGGATCGCTCCAAGGACATCATCATTTCGGGCGGGGAGAACATTTCCTCGATCGAGGTCGAAAACCTGCTCTACCGCCATCCGGCGGTGGCGGCCGCCGCGGTGGTCGCCATGCCCGATGCCCGCTGGGGCGAGACGCCTTGCGCCTTCGTCGAGCTTCGGCCGGCCGCATCGGCGACGGCGGCCGATATCATCGCCTTCTGCCGCGACAACATCGCCCATTTCAAGGCGCCGCGGCATGTCGTCTTCGGTCCGATTCCGAAGACCTCGACCGGCAAGATCCAGAAGTTCAAGCTGCGCGAAGAGGCCAAGCGCATGGCCGCAGAACCCAAACCCGGTCGAACCTGAAGCTTCGCGCCCTTCAGTCTTGGCGATGGGCGGCGCCTTCCTTGCCGCCGCCGTTTTCGGCATCCCATCGGGCTTCGACTTCGGCCATCTTCCGGGCTAGTGCCTCGGGCGTCAGGATTCCCTTCCGGAAGAGGATGTTCGCGAAGGCCACGATCCAGCGCTCGTAGTAGGTGAGCTTGCCGATCATCTCCGCGCCGAGCGCCTCCACGCCGCAGCGCTTTTCCTCGGTATTGATGATCTTGTGGTAGTCGAGAACGTCGGCCAGCGCGTGGCAGCGCTTCTCCCAGGGCTCCAGCGCGTGATCGACCTGCCGGATCGGCTCCGCCGGCAGTCCGCCGATGTCGTTGGGCAGGCGCTTCACCAGGTCTTGAGTCTCGGTCATGGCTGCACCGCTTCCTGTCCGACCCTGGCGGGAACGACGCCGATCATCGTGTCGCGGGTGACCAGGGCCGCCAGCTGTTCCTCGCTGTAGTCGTCGGTTCCGTCGGGCCGTTTCGGCAGCACCAGATAGCGGACCATCGCCGTCGAATCGCTGACCCGGATTTCGACGTCCTCGGGGATGACGGTGCCGAATTCCGCCAGCACGGCCCGGGGCTCCGAGACGGCGCGCGAGCGGTAGGGCTTCAGCTTGTACCAGTCCGGCGGGAGCCCCAGGACCGGCCTCGGGTAACAGGAGCAGAGCGTGCAGACGATGAGGTTGTGCAGCTTGTCGGTATTCTCGAGCACGATGAGCTGGGTATCGTCATAGAAACTGATGCCGAGCTCCTCGCAGGCCTTGCGCCCGTCGGCGAGCAGCCGCGCCCGGAACGCGGCATCGACCCAGGCCCGCGCCACGACCTTGGCGCCGAGCGCCGGGTTGCGGGAGTCCAGCAATTCGATCTGGCGGCGGATCTCGTCGGCACCGATCAGCTGGCGTTCGACAAGAAGTTCGCGAACCGCCGTCTCCATGATGTCGTAGTAGCCGGGACGGCCCGATCGGCCGATTTCCTCATGGGCATGATCATGCGCCTCGTCGTGCCGGTCATTTGGCTGAGTCATGGTTCACCTCCTCTCCAGCCAGGTCTCGTAGACTTCGATACGCAGCCCGTCCCGGGGCGAGCCTTCGTAACCCGGCCAGACTTCCGTCATGGGAAAGGCGACGCGGTAATAGTGGCGCTTGGTCCCCGCATTGCGGCCGTATCCTTCCTCCTCGTTGTCGATGGCGGCAGGCTCGATCACGGCTTCGATCGTGCCCGTCTTGCCGCGCAGGTAGAGGGGCACGCGGTAATGCCCGATGGGGGAACGGGTCGCAATCCGGATGCGCTCGCCCGGCCGGAAGATCGGCTTTTCACCCGGCGCGAACACCAGGCCAGTAAGGGGCCCCGCGGTTTTCCCGGCATCGTCCTTCATCGCTTTGCCTCCCGTGGGATCAGGACGTTTTCGCAATCTTGGCCGCGATGGCGTGGAGTGCGGCGGTCATGCCCTCGGCAACCGGCCCGACCGCCCCGGCGAGCCCGTGGCGCCGGACCAGCCAGTTCGGGTCGTTGTAGGACAGCCATACCTTGCCGGCCGCGTCTTCGTGGACCAGCATCTTCAGCGGCAGATCGATGCCGATCGTCTGGCCGGCCTGCATGAGCGGCGTTCCGGCCTTGGCGCTGCCGAAGATGAGGAGCTCCGTCGGCCGCAGCGCCAGGCCGGCGCCGGCGGCGCCCGCCGCGTGGTCGATGCGCGCGAACACGGTCATGCCCTTGGCTTTGATCTCGGCCTCGAGCCGATCCATGGTTTCCTTGGCTCCCAAGGCGCTCGGGATCGTCGTCAGCCCGTCTGTCGCCATTGCGGGATCTCCATGACCGTTACCGGCTGCTGAGCAACGCCGAACCGATTCGGGAAAGTCACGCTGTCCCGGCCGATTGTACAGGATTGGATTGCATCCGCATGACATGCGCCGTTTAAGACAAGAACTGCGCGTGAAACGCCCTTCATCGTCGGCGAAGCGAGATCCAGCAGACGGCAAATGCCGTCAGTGCCAGGAGGAGGCCGACGCCGTGGTAGTCTTGCGCGAGCCACTGGGACATGCTCCAGAGTCCCTGGGTGAGGTCGCCGGAGAGGGCGACGGGCGAGGGCAGAGCGTGCCAGAGTTCCGACAGAAGGCCCATGTTGCGTCCGCGAGTGAGGGACCGGTCGCGGTCCTCGCATGCGGGATGAAAAACCATATGTATGAAGAATTGGTTTCGGCAGAAGCCGGAGGGAGACGGAAATGAATGGACGCTTCTATTCGGTCCGGGTCGAGGGCGCCAAGTACGGCGTGGGATTCGGATCGGCTCTCGCCATCGCGATCTCGTACAACGCCAACCACTCGATATTGTGGGCGATCATCGACGGATTGCTCAGCTGGATCTACGTCCTCTATTTCGCGCTTTTCCGGGGCTGACCCGCCATCTCGTCGACGCGCTCGGCCAGGTCGCGCAGGTTGCGGTGAAGCTGATCGAGAACGAAGGCGATGCCGAAAAGATGCCTGGCATCCGCGGCTGAGAGATTGCGGGTGAGGCCGTCCTTGCGCAGCGCGGCCACCGCCGCCGCATAGGCGCGCAGGGCCTCGCTGCAGGCCGCGCGCGGCGGCGCCGCCTTCCGGGCGGCGAGCGCGAGCCCGGCCGCGGAGAAATAGGCCGCGAGGGTCGCGGCAACCTCCGCCGTCGCGGCAGCGAGGCGGCCGGCAACGGGCTCGGGCAAAGGCTCGATGGTGGCGCGGCCGATCATGGCCAGGTCGAGGCGCAGGCGGTTGAGATTGCGGCGCAGAGGTTCCGGTTCCGGGTCGTCGGTCAGGCGCCCGGCCCGCTCGCGCCTCGCTTCATCGCCGGCCGCGTCGACCCCCGCCAGGGCGCGGCGGAGCTTGGCATGCAGTCGCAGCAACGCCTCGCCGTCGGCAGCTGTCCCAGGAGATGGAAGCAGCTTCGTCGCGAGTTCGCTCATGACCTGAAGAGCGCGGCTCGCCGCCGTGGCGAGGGCGCCATGGGCCCGGTTCGGCAGCACGAACAGGGAGACTGCTAGAGCCACAGCAACGCCCAGCAGGATCTCGATCACCCGGTCGAGGGCATAGGCGAGAGGGCCCGCCTGCTGGGCCTGGGTGCTCATGAGCACGATGATCGCGGTGACCGGCGCAATTCTGAGCCAGGGCTTGAAGGCCGCCGCCAGGGCCAGGGGCGCCACGGCCAGCGCCAGGGCAAGCCCAAGCCTGAAGGGGCCGGAATGAGGCAGGGCAAGTCCGATGATGACGCCCCAGGCCGCGCCGCCGAGCGTTCCGGCCAGCCGGTCGAAGGTCGCCTTGATGGAGCCGCCGAGGCTCGCCTGCATGACGATGACCGCCGTCAGCACCGCCCAATAGATTTGCGCCATGTGCAGGAGGTCGGCCGTCGCGAAGGCGAGGAGTGCCGCGATGGTGGTGCGGGCCGCAAGCCGGAGTTCGCTGACGTGGCGTTTTGCCCAGGTTGAGATGGGATTGGGGTCGGGTCCGGGCGTCTCGGCGCTATCGGTCAAGGGGACCGGCTAGCGATAGTCCGCCGCCGCGGTTTCGTCGCGCCTTTCGCCGCCGGCGGCGTTGAGGATCAGGCTGAGGGCCGCGGCCACGGCGATGTTGACGATGAGGGAATAGAGAGCGGCATAGCCGGGAACGGTGTAGCCGAAGACGGAGAGCGGAAATACCGAAGCCTTGAAGGCAAGGGTGCCCGCCATCCATGTGCCGGTCGCGATCCCCGCGGCCCAGCCGGCAAGGAGCGCGCGCGGATCGAACCAGCGCGTGTAGAGGCCGAAGATCACCGCCGGCAGCGTCTGGATGATCCAGATGCCGCCCAGGAGCTGGAGCTGGATGGCATATTGCAGCGGGAGCAGGATGATGAAGACAAGGGCCCCGATCTTGACGATCAAGGAGACCATCTTCGCCATCCGCGATTCTTCGGCGTCGCTGCAATCGGGCCGGATCATCTCCTTGTAGATGTTGCGGGTGAAGAGATTGGCGCACGCGATGGACATGACCGCGGCGGGCACCAGGGCGCCGATGCCGATCGCGGCAAAGGCGACGCCGGTGAACCAGTCGGGGAAGGACGCCATGAGCAGGGCGGGCACGGCAAAGGTCGACCCGAACTGCTTGAAGCCGTCCGCGTAGGCAGGGTTCTGCTTCACCCCAGCGGCGAGCGCCATGTACCCCATGAGGGCGAGCAGGCCGAGCACGATGGAATAGGCCGGCAGCATCGCCGCGTTGCGACGGATGACGTGGCGGCTGTTGGCGCTGAGGACGCCGGTCATGGCGTGGGGATAAAGGAACAGGGCGAGCGCCGAACCCAGCGCCAGCGTGGCATAGCCGCCATAGGCGCCCAGGCTGGCGGCCGTCGGCGCGGCCAGGATCAGTTTCGCCGGTGCCACCGCGGCGAAGACCTTGCCATAGCCGCCGAGCTCGCTCGGAATGACGATGATCACCGCCAGGATGGTGGCGTAGATCAGCACGTCCTTCACCACGGCGATGGCCGCGGGCGCGCGCAGGCCGCTGGTATAGGTGAAGGCGGCGAGGATCAGGAATGCGATGATGAGGGGAAGATCGCCCATCAGGCCCTGGCCGCCGACGCCCATGGCCCCGATGACGACCTGGAGACCGACCAGCTGCAGGGCGATATAGGGCATGGTCGCCACCAGCCCCGTGACCGCCACCGCCACCGCCAGCCACCGGCTGCCATAGCGCCCGCGCACGAAATCGGCCGCGGTGATGTAGCCGTGCTTGTGGGCGACCGACCAGAAGCGCGGGAAGACCAGGAAGACGAAGGGGTAGACGATGATGGTGTAGGGCACGGCGAAGAAGCCGACGGCGCCCGCGCCGAAGACCAGGGCGGGCACGGCGACGAAGGTGTAGGCCGTGTAGAGGTCGCCGCCCAGGAGGAACCACGTGACGACGGTGCCGAAGCGCCGCCCGCCCAGGCCCCATTCATGCAACAGGTCCAGATCGCCACGCCGCCAGCGTGCCGCGGCGAAGCCGAGAATGGTCACGCCGCCGAAGAGGACGACGAAGACGGTGACGATGGTCCAGTTCACGGGCGGCTATTCCCCCGGCAATTGTGCCGATCCCCCGATCGGCCGGCGCGCGCCTATTCTCATTCGCTCGTCAGGTATGCGAGCAGGATCAGCGCGGCGCCGATGACGATCCAGAGAAGCTGATACCAGTAGAAGAACGGGATGCCCGCCAGCTGGGGCTCCACGGAATTGTAGGAGGGAACCCAAAGCACGGCGATGACGGGAAGCAGCAACAGGAACACCGGCCAGCGCGCGCGCCGGCGCCTCGCTTCGTCCGAAGGTTTTTCCGACAAGGCCCCTCCCGAATCGGGCATCAAACCCCGCTTGCTTGCTGCATAATGTCATCGTCGGCCGGAAGCGGCAACCGGGCGGCTCGGATAGCCTCCGGCATCGTGAACCATAGGAGCAGGCAAGGGTGAGCAAACCAATCAAGGTCGCGGCATTCTGCGGAAGCCTGCGCAAGGGGTCCTATAACCGCATGCTGTTGAATGCCGCGGAGCGGCTGGCGCCGGCGGGGATGAAGCTGGAGGAGGTCGCAATCGGGGAGCTGCCTCTCTACAACGCCGACCTGCATCAGTCGGAATTTCCGATAGCCGTCAAGCGCGCGATCGACAGCGTCGCCGCCGCCGATGCCCTGCTGTTCGTCTCTCCCGAATACAACTACTCGATCCCGGCGCCCCTGAAGAATGCGATCGATTGGATCTCGCGGGCATCGAAACAGCCCTTCGCCGGCAAGGCCGCGGCCGTCATGGGCGCGTCCATGGGGCAGCTGGGCGCTGTGCGCGCCCAGCTGCATCTGCGCCATTGCATGGTCTTCCTCGACATGCATCCGGTGAACAAGCCGGAGGTGATGATCGCCCAGGCACAGAACAAATTCGACTCGGATGGCACGCTGACCGACGAGACCGCGCGCGGCCTGATCCGGGACCTGCTTGCCGCCCTCGCCGGCTGGACCCGGAGACTCAACGCTTCCTAGCTTGGACCGGAGACCCATGCTCAACGACCGCAATTTCGACTGTGCCTATGGCGTGGCCGAGCAGGTTTCGCCCCTCATTCGCCGGGTCGTCGCCCGCAATCCGGGGCCTTTCACCTTTCTCGGCACCGGCACCTACATCGTCGGCCGCGGGCGGGTGGCGGTAATCGATCCGGGCCCGGACCTCGACGACCACGTCGCGGCCCTTCTGTCGGCTCTTGCGGGGGAATCGGTTTCCCACATCTTGATCACCCACACCCATATCGACCACTCGCCGGCCGCCGCCGCGCTCAAGAGGGCGACGGGGGCGCCCTGCCTCGGCTTCGGGCCTCACGGCGCGGTGGGCGAGACCGGGGAGGCTGGCGCCGATCTCGCCTTCCGCCCGGATATCCGGATGGCTGATGGCGATCACGTGGCGGGCGAAGGCTGGAGCCTGACCGCCCTTCACACGCCGGGTCACGCCTCCAACCATCTCTGCTTCGCGCTTGCCGAGGAGCAGGCGCTCTTCTCCGGCGACCAGGTCATGGGCTGGTCGACCACAGTCGTTGGCCCGCCGGATGGCGACATGGCGGCCTATATGGCCTCCCTCGATCGCCTGTTGGCGCGTCGGGACAAGGTCTACTGGCCGACCCATGGCGGCCCGATCCGCGATCCACAGGCCCATGTCGGCGAGCTCATTGCCCACCGCCGCGCCCGGCGCGCGGCCGTCCTGGAGGCGCTCGGCGCCGGGCCGGCACGGCCGGCGGACATCGTCGCCAAGGTCTATCAAGGGTTGGATCCGCGGCTCGTCGAAGCCGCGGCGGAATCCGTCCGCGCCCATCTGATCGAGCTTGCCGCCGCGGGACTAGTCGCGGAAGAGAACGGATGCTGGCGCCGACTCTAGAGCAAGATCGGGTCAGCTTCTATCAAGCTGACCCGTGAATGTTGCTCTACTTGTTAGGATGAGAGCCTGATTCACGTCTCAAGCCGAGCAGGCTTGAGACGATCAGGCTCTAGCCGGGAAGCGGAATGTAGTCGGTCTCGCCGGGAACCTTGGGGAATCGGCCTTCGGACCAGTCCTTCTTGGCCTGGTCGATCCGCTCGCGCCGGCTGGAGACGAAGTTCCAGTAGAGATGGCGCTGACCGTCCAGGGGCGCTCCGCCCAGCAGGAGAAGCCGTGCGCCCTCCTTGCTGACGAGCCGCGGTCGGGCATCGGCAGGCAGCACGAGAAGCCGCCCTGAGGCATGGCTTTCGCCGTCGATTTCGACCTTGCCCATGATGACGTAGATCGCCCGCTCCGGGTATTCGGCGGGTATTTCGATCGCCGTGCCGGCGGGCATGTCGACATCGGCGTAGAGGGTGGGCGCAAGCACGGCGACGGGCGCCTGATGGCCGAATCCGGTCCCGGCGATCAGGCGAAGCCGCACCCCGCCGAGCGCGAAGCTCGGCAGGCTCGCCCCTGGATGATGGGCGAAACGCGGCTCGCTCTCCTCGCTCGCTTGTGGCAAGGCAACCCAGGACTGGATGCCGTGCAGGCGCGGACCCTTGGCCCGCTCCTCGGCGCCCGAACGCTCGGAATGGACGATGCCCCGGCCCGCGGTCATCCAGTTGACGTCGCCCGGCCGGATCGGCTGAACAAAACCCAGGCTGTCGCGATGGATGATCTCGCCTTCCAGCAGATAGGTCACCGTCGCCAGTCCGATATGGGGATGGGGCCTGACATCCATGCCCTGTCCGGGCGGCAGGGCGACCGGCCCGAAGTGATCCAGGAACACGAAGGGGCCGACCGATCGGCGCGCCGCCGCCGGCAACAGGCGCCGGACGGCGAAATCGCCGATGTCCCGCATGCGCGGCTCGATCACGGTTTCGACGGCGGCGCTGGCGCTCATCTGGCCTCGTCCTTGCCAAACGATTCAGCCGCGACAATAGCCTAGACCGATCTTCGGGATCGAGCCTGGTCGATGACCCGGCGCTATGGAGTCCATAGTCAGTCGGCATTTCATCTCGTGGCGCGCCAGGCCGAATCTTTCGAGACGGTGCAGGAGGCGAACCGGTTTGCGGTTCGATGTCCGCCCGTCGTGAAAGGAGAAACCTCATGCGTAGCTTCGAACAGACGCTGTTCCACCGCCGGTCGACCAGCCTGACGCTTCTCGATCGGCTTGGCGCCCGGCTTCGCCTTGTGCTGTCGGCACCGGATGCCGCGCCGGCGGATCTTCAAGCCGCCGAAGCCATGATCGCGGCGGCGCGCTGCGCCTTCGGTCCGATCGAGGAAAGATACGAGGACCGCGCTCTTCACACTTCGGCAGCGCCGGAAGCGATAGGGATACACCGGCGGCCCTTGCTCGAAGCCCCTTCCTCGACCTCGGCGCTCAGGCCTCTGCGGGATTGCTACCCGCATTGACCTGCGGATGTGCGGTCTGGAGGCGGCGATGACGCGGCAACATGACGTTCTGGTTCCAGCTGGCGGCGCTCGATTTCCGTCGCTGGCGAGGATCGTGCCGTCCATCGACGCCCGGCATCGAAACCATAGTCAGATGGCATTTCAGTTTCGCCGGCGGCTCGACGATCCTCTCCTGCGTTGCGCGCTGGTGCGCGCGGATCACATCAGGAAGAAAAGGAAAGCTGACCCATGATCACTCAGAGCAAGCGGAGCCAGCGCGGCTGGCTCAAATTCGCGATGGCCGGCGCCGCCGTCGCGGCGATCTCGATCCTCTCGACCGGTGCCTTCGCCAATGGCTGCCCGGCCGGCAATCTCGTTGCGGACGGGCAGGGCCAGAAGCCGGGTGCCACCATGCCCGTCGGAGTCAGCGACACGGTCCTCGACTCCATAGACCTTTCGAAACAGAAGGTGGCCCTCAAGGACCATTTGTTCCGCATCCGCCGCCTGGTCATTCAGCCCGGCGGTGTCGTGCCCTGGCATAGCCACGGCGATCGCCCGGCCTTGATCTACATCGTCCAGGGCGAGATCACGGAATATGCCAGCGACTGCGCCGTGCCGATCCTGCACAAGGCCGGCGACTGGTCCCGGGACGCCGATATTTCCCATTGGTGGAAGAACACCGGCAAGAAAGTGGTGGTGCTGATTTCCGCCGACATTCTCCACACCGGGACCGACGCGCACACGATGTAGCCCCCGACTCGTGAGCGCTCTCCGCGGCGTGCGGTGCCCGTCCCCCTCGGGCGTCGCACGCCGTGCTCGCCAGGCCGCGACGAACCCCAAGTGATGAGGCCGGTCATGCAACGCACGATGGCTCTTGAGACTGTGGCATCGATGTACAGCCGTTCCCGCGGATTGGAAGCGGCCGCGCGCAGCCTGGTCATCGGGCTCACGGCCTTTCTAACCGTGGTCGATCTCTTCGCCACCCAGGCGATCCTCCCGTCCCTGGTCCGGCACTACCATGTGAGCCCGGCGGCCATGGGCTTCGCCGTCAACGCCAGCACCATGGGCATGGCGGTTTCCGGCCTTCTCGTCGCCTTGTTCAGTCGCAGGATCAACCGGCGACGCGGGATACTCAGCAGTCTGATGCTGCTCTCGATTCCGACGGCGCTTCTGGCCGTGGCGCCCGATCTCATGGTTTTCACCCTGCTTCGGATCGTCCAGGGAATCTTCATGTCCGCGGCCTTCACGCTGATGCTGGCTTACCTGGCCGAGCAATGCAGCGCCAGGGACACGGCCAGCGCCTTCGCCGCCTATATCACCGGCAATGTGGCGAGCAACCTGTTCGGCCGGCTTATGTCCGCGGCGCTGGCCGACCATCTGGGCCTGGCGGCGAATTTCTATGTCTTCGCCCTGCTCAATCTCTGTGGCGCGGCGCTGGTCTATTTCAGCCTGAAAAGCACGAAGCCCATGGCCTTCACGGGCGAGGTCGCCATGTCGGCCTTGGCGGGGTGGCTCGTTCATCTGAGAAACAGGCCGCTATGCGCCGGCTTTGCCATCGGCTTCCTCATCCTCTTCACCTTCATCGGCACCTTCACCTATGTGAATTTTGTTCTGGTTCGCCAGCCTATCGGCTTGGGGCCGATGCAGCTGGGATTCGTCTATTTCGTATTCCTGCCTTCCATTCTGACGACGCCATTGGCCGGCCGGGCCGTGGGGCGATTTGGTACCCGCCCGACCTTCTGGGGCGCGCTGGCAGTCGCGGGTCTCGGCCTGCCGTTGCTTCTGCTGCCGAGCCTTCCCGGCGTCGC
>Ga0070734_10004385_pt1 | contig 13491 bp, 12 predicted proteins | sample Coa_R1_8_FD_66444 | JGI IMG/M metagenome (GOLD analysis project Ga0070734, IMG submission 66444) | Surface soil microbial communities from Centralia Pennsylvania, which are recovering from an underground coalmine fire - Coalmine... | ecosystem: Environmental > Terrestrial > Soil > Unclassified ...
GCCGCTGGCGAGCTTCCTCGACGAGGTCCGGTCGATTGTTCCGCCGGTGGATGCCGACCGCGTCCTCGGGCCGGAACTGGAGCAGCTTGCCCAAAGCTTCACCCACCATGCCTTCACGGCTCACGATTCATGACCCGCGCCACGCTCCATAGCCAGTCCTTGCGCGGATTTCTCGCCGGCCTGGAGGCGGAGGGCCAGCTCTTGCGCATCGGCGAGACCGTCGATCCGCGTTTCGAAATGTCGGCCTACCTGACCGAAGTCTGGGATGGGCCCGCGGTGCTGTTCGAAAGGCCGAGCCAGGGCGAAATGGCGGTCGTCGGCAACGTGCTCAACTCCCTTGCCAGGATCGCGAGGGGACTCGGCGCAACGCCGGTCGATTTGCAAAGCAAGCTGGTAGCCGCGATTGATCGGCCTCTTCCCTCGCGCCTGGTCGAGGCCGGTCCCTGCCAAGACGTGGAGATATCCGAACCGGACCTCGGCCGGCTTCCCATCCCCACGTTCTTCGAGCGGGAGACGGGCCCCTACGTCACCGCCGGCGCCATCGTCACCGCCGACATTGCCACGGGAAAGCGCAATCTCTCCTTCGCAAGGTTGAAGCCCCTGGGCGGCAATCGGGCCTTCATCGGCATCGCGCCCAATCACCATCTGGCCGTCATGGCGCGAGCCGCCGCCGCGCGCGGCGAGAAGCTGCCCATCGCCGTCGTCATCGGCAATCACCCCGCCGTCCTCATGGCTGCCGCCCTCTATCTCGGCCTCGGCGATGACGAGATGGAAGTGGCCGGTGCCCTCCTTGGCCAACCCGTCGAGGTCGTCCGCTGTCGGAGCCACGGACTTCCGGTTCCGGCCCAGGCGGAGATCGTGCTCGAAGGCTGGATCGATACGAACGAACTGCTCGAAGAAGGCCCCGTCTCGGAATTCCACGGCCTGTTCGAGGACTACGGCCAGGGCCAGGTGGCGACCTTCACGCGCATGACCCGGCGGCAAGACGCAATCTATCAGGCCATCCAGCCGGGTTTTCACCCCGAGCATGTGCTGATCGGCGGGGTATCCATTGCCGCCGGGCTTTGCCGTCACGTGCGGCGCAGCGTGCCATCCTGCCAAAGCGTCTCGGTCGGCATGGGCGGTGCCGGGCGATTGCATGCGGTCGTCGCCCTCGGCGAACCGCGGCCTGGTGACCCGCGCAAGGCCATGTTCGCCGTGTGGAGCGCGGTCAATCTCATCAAGCAGGTCGTCGTGGTCGATGCCGACATCGACGCCTGGGACCCTCTTCAGGTCGAATGGGCGATCGCGACCTGCATGAAGGCAGACCGTGATATTCTCGTCGTGCCCGGCGTCAGGGCCGACCGGTCGGAGCCGTTGGAGCGCGAAGGCGTGGTTGCGAAGCTTGGCATCGATGCCACGCGCCGCGCCGGCGACCGGCCGGATTGGCAGCCCGCGGCGCCGCAGCCCGCCGCCGTCGCCAAGGCGCGCGCGGTCCTCGCCGGGAAAGGGCTTGTCCTGCCGCCAGGATTCGGCAAAGGAAGGCGCTGATGAAGCACGATCTGTTGATCCGAGGCGACCTGGTCCTCCCTGATCGGGTCCTGCCGGATGGCCATGTCGCCGTCGCCGGCGGCAGGATCGCGGCCATCGGCCAAAGCGACCCGCCCGCCGCACGGGAAATCAGGGACTTTCGCGGTCACCTCGTTTTCCCGGGGATCATAGATGGCCAGGTCCACGCCGGATCGGCCGATGGTTTTGCCGGCATCGAGGATCTGACGCGCTCGGCCGCCGCCGGCGGCGTCACCACTGTCGTCGATATGCCCTATGACGAGCCGGACCCGGTGACCACCAGCGACCTATTCGAAGCCAAACGCCGGGTGCTGGAGGCGACGGCTCATGTGGACGTGGCGCTCTATGCCACGGTCGCCAAGGAGGTGGACCTGGCCATGATCCCCCGGCTCGCCGCCGCCGGGGCCTGTGCGTTCAAGATCTCGACCTATGAGAGCCATCCCAAGCGCTTCCCGCGAATCTCCCATCCCGCCATGGCGCGTGCATTTGCCGCCATCGCCGAAACGGGGCTCAGCGTTGCCGTCCACAACGAGGACCAGGAACTGGTGGATGACGCGATCCGGGCGAGCAAGGCGGCGGAGCGCCGGCGCATGGATGCCCATAGCGCCAGCCGGCCGGCGCTGGCCGAGCTGGTGGCCAACGCGGTGCTGCTGGAGATCGGCGCGGCCACGGGCGTGCGCGCCCATATCGTGCATTCCTCCCTCGCCCGCGGGTTCGACATGGCGGCCAGCTATCGCGCCCAGGGCTTCGCCGCGACGGCCGAGACCTGCATCCACTACCTGATCCTGACCGAGGCCGATGCCATCCGTGCCGGCGCGCGCGGCAAGGTCAATCCGCCCATCCGCGCCAATGAACGCGAGGCGATTTGGGATCGGCTCGCCCGGGGGCTTGTCGCATTCGTTTCCTCGGATCACTGCTCCTGGCCGCTCGCGCGCAAGAACGACGAAGATATTTTCGCCACCCCCGCCGGCGCGCCGGGTGTCGCCGCCCTGCTCCCCTTGTTCTTCACCGCTGCGATCGACCAGCGAGGCCAGCCTCTGCCCGTGGTCGCGCGCCTGCTGGCCGAGGCGCCGGCCATGCATTTCGGCCTCTATCCCCGCAAAGGCGCTATCGTCGTTGGCGCCGATGCGGATTTCGCCATCGCCGAACGAGGCCGCTTCACGTTCGACGAACAGCGCCAGCATTGCCGGCGCGCACCCTGGAGCCCCTACCACGGCCGCGCCGTTGGCATGCGGGTGGCGGCGACTTACCTGCGCGGGAAGCATATTTTCGACGGCACGGAAGTTCTGGCGGCGCCGGGCGACGGCCGATTCCTGCAGCCCGAGCCGGCAGCGAGCCAAGCGGCAGCACCCCGCCGGGCCGCGGCCGGCGGTTGAGAGGCAACCATGGGGCAACGGATCCTGGTCATCAACCCGAACAGCAGCGAGCGGGTGACACGCGACATCGATGCGGCGGTGGAAGGCCTGAGGTTCCAAGACGGCCCGGCCATCGATTGCACGACCCTGGCCGAGGGCCCGCCAGGGATCGAGAACCAGGTCCAGGTGGACAGCGTGATCTTGCCGCTCCTTAAGCTTGCCGAGCGGGAAAGCAACCGGACCTCGGCCTTCGTGATCGCCTGTTTTTCCGATCCCGGCATCTACAGCCTGCGCGAGCGGCTGGAGCAACCCGTCCTGGGTATCGCGGAGAGCGGCTTTTCCGTCGCCCTCACCAGGGGCGATCGGTTCGGCATCATCTCGATCCTGGCCCGCTCTATCCCGCGCCACCGGCGCTATGTCGCCTCCCTCGGCCTTTCCGGACGGCTTGCTGGCGACCGGGCGGTCGGACTCAAGGTATCGGAATTGCGAGAGGCCGACCGGGTGGCAGAAAGATTGGCCCAGGTGGGGAGCGAGCTGCGCCAGCGGGACGGCGCCGATGTGCTGGTTCTGGGCTGCGCCGGGATGGCGGGTTACCGCCAGGCTCTGCAGGAACACGTGGGCATTCCCGTGGTCGATCCGACCCAGGCGGCGGTCGGCCTTGCCTTAGTCGCTCTCAGGTCCGAGGCGTCATCGTGAGCGACCTAGAAGCGGAACACGATCCATGGCGCGTATCCTCCAGGTAGCCGGCGCCCAGCTGGGGCCCGTCGGCCGCGCCGAGCCGCGCTCCTCCTCCGTGCGGCGCATGATCGCCCTGATGCGGGAAGCCAAGAGCCGCGGCGCCGAGCTGGTCGTGTTTCCGGAACTCGCCCTTACCACCTTCTTTGCCCGCTGGCATATCGAGGATCACGACGAACTCGATTCCTTCTTCGAGCGGGAGATGCCGTCCCGCGAAACCGCGCCTCTGTTCGAAGAAGCCGACCGCCTGGGCATCGCCTTTCACCTCGGCTATGCCGAGCTTACCCATGAGGACGGCCGTGAACGGCGATTCAACAGCGCGATCTTGACCGACAGGCGGGGCCGGATCGTCGCCAAATACCGCAAGATCCATCTTCCCGGCCACGCTGAGCCGGACCCCACGCGGGCCTTCCAGCATCTGGAAAAGCGCTACTTCGAGCCTGGGAACCTGGGTTTCAAGGTATGGGACACACTCGGTGGCCGAGTGGGGATCCTAATCTGTAACGACCGGCGCTGGCCCGAGGCCTTCCGGGTCCTTGGCCTCCAGGGCGTGGAGATGGTGCTGATCGGCTACAACACCCCGGCGCTGAACGGCCAGCGCTTCGAGCCGCCGCACCTGCGCGCCTTCCACAATCACCTTTCCATGCAGGCCGGCGCCTATCAGAACGGGACCTGGGTGGTCGGCGTGGCCAAGGCGGGCCGCGAGGAGGGTGTCGACATGATGGGCGGCAGCGCCATCGTGACACCCAATGGGGAGATCGTGGCCCAGAGCGCCAGCCTCGAGGACGAACTGATCCTGGCCGCCTGCGACCTCGACGCCGGGGCCTACATCAAGCAGAACATCTTCAATTTCGCCGCCCACCGGCGGCCGGAACACTACCGGCTGATCGTCGATACCGTGGGTCCGGTGGGATAGCCGATCCCGAACGGCCAAACCGGCATAGTCCAGGGCGTCTTGACGCAGCCCTTGCTGCGGCGCACAAATCGCCGTTAACCTTATTGAAATAACTCAGACAATTCCCACTTCACAATGCCGTGCCCGCTGTGGCAATCAGGCCAAAGCTTGTTGCTGGAAAGCATGAGATAATATATGTTTAATGACCGTTTTTCTGTTTTTGGCTTCGCCGGGACGACAATGACGAGTCCAGTGTTCAGTTGCGGGCGCGGTGGTACCGATGCCTTTGACGGTCTGCGGTCTGCCCCTAAGGCCGCGGTGGCTCGCTGACATGCGCAAAGAGTCCCAGCCGACCGGCCTCCTACGGCGGTTCCTGCGCCATACCGGCGGCAACCCGCTTATCCAGTTCGCCCTGGTGGCGCCGGTGTTCCTAGGCTTGGTGTTCATAATCCTCGACGAGGGCCTCCTGATCTTCACCCAGGCGACCTTGGACAACGCCACACGAGACGCGTCGAGAAACATTCTCCTCGGCACCTATCAGAAAGGCGGAAATACGATCAGCGACTTCAAGACTGCGGTTTGCAACGAGATGGGCGGGCTGATCCCAAGTTGCACCACCAATATTCAAGTTTATGTCAACTATGGCGCCAGCTTTTCGGCTCTCACCGCACAGACGGGCAGTGGAGGAACTCTAACGAACAACGGGACCTTTAGCATGGGAAGCGCCAGCTCCTATGTCATCGTGCAGACGGCGTATAATCGCCCCTATATCCCTGACATAATCGGCTACTTTCCAGGCAGCAGTCTGCTTTTGATATCCACAGTCGTATTCCAGACGGAGCCCTATTCATGAGGCGCTGTCTGCGGACGGCTGTCAGCAACCGACAGGGCGCGGCCCTCGTCGAATTCGCGATCATTCTGCCGGTTCTGGTGTTTCTTTTTTTTGGAACCTATGAGGCCACGCGCCTTGTTCGCACGCAAATGAAGGTCGCGAATGCGACACAAGCCTATGCCGATGTGATCGCCGCAGACACCTCGGGTTCATTGACCACTGCAAATTTGAGCGATGATTGCACGGGGGCAGGGCTTGTACTGACCCCATTTCCGGCTGCGTCATTTTCCGCCGCGGTGGCCAGCTTGTCGAGCGCCAACGGAAGCAATTGGACGCAGGTATGGCACGACATATCGACCTGCGGCGTTACCGCCAGCATTTCCGGCGTAAGCCTTGCCTCCGGTTTGCCGCCCACCGCACAGGGCGACGCCCTCATCGTCGTGACCGCCAAATACGCTTACACCTCGCCGATCAGCTACCTGCTCCCTGCTAGCCAGACATTGAGCAAGACGGCTTTCGCTCGGCCGCGGATCAATGCCACCCTTTCGTGTTCGAACTGCGCCCAGAATTGAGGAACTCTCTGATATCGAGGCACCCATGAATCGTTCCCTTGGCGTCGAATCCCTGTTTGCACGGTTCCACCGCAGCCGCGGCGGAAACGTGCTCATAATCGCCGCGCTCATGTCGAGCGTGCTTGTCTACTCGGTCGGCGTTGCGGTGGACTATATGGACGCCGTGGATTTCCGGACCACGCTTCAGAACACTGTCGATACCGCTGCGCTAGCTGGGGCCGCGGCGTACACATCCTGCGCATCTACCGGGCTTGGATCTCAGGCCAACGCACAGACCATAGCGACCAATGTCTTCAATGCCACGGCCCTGTCTTGGCATAACGGAACTGTCACGCCGACTGCCACGGGGTCGACAACAGGCAATGCCTGTCCAGGCACTCCGACAGCTTATGAGATGACGGTATCGGCAAGCGGAACTGTGCCCACTACCTTCCTAGCTGTCCTCACGTCTTCCATGGCAGTGTCGGCGACGGCAACGGCTATCAATCCGGTGGTCTCCGCGACTGCCAATGCCGGCGGCTGGAGCAGCAGCGCGTGGGACGCGAACTACATTTATGAGTATCCAATACCTAGCGATGGCAGCGTTCCAACCTTCAATACCGCGAACATGTTCGCCGGCAGCGGAAACTTGAATGCAACGGTGAATTTTACAAGCGGCAACGGCCAATTCACGTTTCTCTTTACTAATATGCCAGATACGGTTGCCGGCGGCGCGATTCCGAGCTCCCAAAACCTTTCCATTGCCGCGTCTCAGAAGGTGGGCTTTGTGCTGGTTAACCAAACAGATGGACGTTTGTGCTATTCGACCGGCAACACTTATAGCCCTTCAAGTTGTTCAAGTGCGAACACGGCGAATAATGGCCAATATACTCAAGGTGGAAGTCCAGCGCAAACCGCGGGGGCCTACCATGAATATTATTCACAACTGACAAACCCGAATGCCAATAGTTATGACGGCAACTTTGACATATCCGGAGATTCAAATCTTCTCGGCTGCTCTAACACCGGTGGTACGTCCGGCTTTTCATGCACGACCGCCCAGAACTGCAGCTTGCAGACCGTAACGACTTTCTCTACTGGCGTCGCGGTAACGGCGTCCAGCATAAACAACAATTCAGACACAGGCGCCAACGTTCCAGCCCAGGGCTATTGTCACGGTACCACCTACCAGCAACCCTTCACCAACGAGAGCTGCGGTCAACTTGGAAACCAGGCGGTGTACTATGAGTGGAATGACATGGGAGGGGGTACTGATGACTACGACTACAACGACGCGGAATTCGGTTTCTATTGCGGCACGGGTTCTGGGGCGCCCCAGACTGTCCATCTCATCAGTTAGCTTTACCGTGTCTTGACTGCTCTGTCGTCACAACTGTTGGTCGATACCCATCTGATGCAATCGCAGTCGAGCGAGCCAAGTCGAACTCGCAGTTGAAGAACTCCATCCCCGCCATCGAGGAACTATGACCCGATATCCTGACAGCAAATGCTTGCTTGGACGATTCCGCCGTAGCCGCGGAGGAAACATCCTAATCATCACCGCGCTCATGGCCACAGTGCTGGTCTATGCGGTCGGCGTTGCCGTGGACTACATGGATGCCGTCAATTTCCGCACCACGCTCCAAAACACGGTGGATACCGCCGCATTGGCAGGAGCCACGGCCTACGTAACTTGCGCCAGCACTGGTGCCGGTTCGGCAGCCAACGCGCAAACCATCGCCACCAACGTCTTCAACGCCACGGCCCTGCCTTGGCATAACGGCAGCATCACGCCCACTGCCACGGCTTCGACGACAGCCGGGACGGGCTACACAGTCTGCAGTGGCGGCTCCGGCAATCCCAGCGCCTACCAGATGACGGTGTCGGCAAGCGCGACGGTTCCCACAACCTTCCTGGCGGTCATTCAGCCCTCGATGTCGGTGTCGGCCACGGCCACCGCCACGAATCCCGTTGTCACCGCCAACATCAACGCCGGGGGCTGGGGCAGCAGCGCGGGCGACGGCAACTACATCTATGTGTACAAAATTCCCGCCGACGGCACGGTGCCTTACTTCGATTATGCGAATAGCGGAATTGCCGCAAACCCGACCTCGCCCAACACCACGGTCGGCCCATTCCAGTTGCTCTACTCGAACCTCTTTTCCAGCAACGGCAGCAACACTCTGACGATTGCGGCATCTCAGAAGCTCGGCTTCATGATGGTCAACGTAAACGAAGGACGGGGCTGCTATGGCGGCGGCTCCGGCGTGCTGAACGGCGGAACATGCGCTGCCACGGTCTCGGGGGGCGGTGCGACTATCTACAACAGCGGGCAGTACGCCTCTGCCAGTTCATCTTCCAATCAAGCGGCAGGATCCGTCCATGAATTTTATTCGCAAAACGCGATTCCCAACGCCGATACCACCACCGTCGATGAAACTGGCAGTTCGCCGGTAACGCATGCCCATGGCAACAATGGCTACACGGGCAACTATGATGTCAATGGCACCAACGGTGTAGGTGGCACCCACCCGGACAATTACGGACTGACCGGCGACAGCACTTCGACATGCAATACGTACAGTGGAAGTTCAGTCTGCGGAATGCTCCAATCATGCAAGTACACTACCAATGGCGTAACCACCACCTATGCCGAGGGGTCCAGCCAATGCAAGGCGGTTCAGAACTGCAGCCTGCAGACCATCACCACCTTCGCTGACGGCACCGCGGTCACGCCAACCAGCATTGGCAACCTGTCATTCACCACCAACTCCCACGGTCAGTATACGGGCTCGCACGGCGACCCAACCTCGGGTAGTTGTTACGGGACTTCGGCGCAACCGTACACTTCGGAAAGCTGTCAGCAGCTTAACGGACAGGCAGTGTACTATGAATGGAATGACATGGGCTGGTACTACGATGACTACGACTACAATGATGCCATGTACGGCATTTATTGCAGCGGCGCCAATGGCGTGTCCGGCAATTCGTATGTAGGGGCGGTCCATCTCATCAATTGATCCTTCTGCGGCGCAATTCGCGGAACGCCGCGACCGGGTCGACGAGCTGTAGAAGTATGACGCGCGCTCGGCGGCTTAAGCCGTCAGCAGATCCGGCTGCCGGCGGTAGCTGCCGATTACGCCCTGGCGCAGCAGCCGGCCGGCTTCGGATGCGTCCACCGGCCGGCTGAACAGGAAACCCTGGCCGTATTCGCAGCCGACCGCGATCAGGAAATCGCATTGCTCAGCGGTTTCAACGCCCTCGGCCACGACCTCCATGCCCAGCTCGCGGGCAAGCCCGATGGCCGAGCGCACGATGATGGAGTCGCGATTGTGCGTGGGCGCGCCGGCAACGAAGCGCCCGTCGATCTTCAGGCGCCCCGCTCTCAGCCCCGCCAGGTGGTCGACCGATGAATAGCCGGTGCCGAAATCGTCGATCGCGATCCTGATGCCCTGACTCTGCAGCCGGGCCACGGCCGCCACGTCCCGCTCCGTCGTCTCCATCAGCGCCGCTTCGGTGATCTCGAACGCCAGCCAGTTGGACTCGATCGCCCAGCGCTTGGCGCTCTCGCTGACCAGCCGCTCCACGTCCTGCACCATCTTCAGCTCGGCCGCGGAAAGGTTTACCGCGATCTCCGGCGGCGCGATCTTTTCGTCGCGCCATAGGCTCATCTGGCGGCAGGCCTCGCCGATCGTCCATTGGCCGAGCTGGCCGGCGAGACCCGTCGCCTGAGCCACCGGCAGGAAAGCGGCCGGCAGTAAGCGTCCGCGCGTCGGATGGTTCCAGCGGATCAGCGCTTCCAGCCCGACGATCCGGCCCGTTCCCAGCTCCACCAGCGGCTGATAATGGAGCTCGAACTCGTTTCGCGCCAAGGCCCGGCGGAGATCGCCCGAGAGGGACACGCGATTGCGAACCTCGGCATCCAGCTCCTGGGTGTGAAAGCAATACTGGTTGCGGCCCCGTTCCTTGGCCCTGTAGAGGGCGACGTCGGCCTGCTGGATGAGCATATCCGCGGATTCGATCCCGCTGGCGTAAAGGGCGATGCCGATGCTGAGGGTGCAGCGGACGTCCCCGCCTTCAAGCTGCAGCGGCTGGGCCGTCAGCTTCGCCAGCTTGTCGGCGAGATGGCCGGAGTCCGACGGCTCGGTGACGCCGGCCTGCAGGATCGCGAATTCGTCGCCGCCCAGGCGGGCGACGAGATCGGTGGCGCGCAGACTGCCGCGCAGGCGCTCGGCCACGGACTTCAGCAGCATGTCGCCAACGTGATGGCCGCGGGTGTCGTTGACGTCCTTGAAGTGGTCAAGATCGATATAAAGAATGGCGAACTTCGGCCCGCCGCGTCTGGCGGCCAGCAGGGCCTGTTCGACCCGCTCGAAAAAGACGGGCCGGTTGGCGAGGCCCGTCAGATCGTCGGTGCGGGCAAGCCTGGCGATTTCTCCCGCCGCCCGCTTGCCCTCGGTGATGTCGAGCAGGACGCCCTCAACCTCCACCACTCTGCCCCGCCGGTCGCGCACCGGCAGGTACCGGTTTTCGAACCAGACATAGGACCCGTCGGCGGCGGCCATACGGAAGGCAATGTTGCCCGGCTCGGAACGAACATTCAGGAGATTGGCCATCGCCGCGTCGAATGCAGGCCCGTCCTCGGGGTGGATGAGGGAACGATAGAGATTGGGCGACTTGATGAAGTCGGCGGCCGGTCGGCCGTAGCGCCCGATATTCTCGGATACATAGGTCATGGGCATGCCGCTGACGGCCTTCAGCCGGAACAAGACGGTCGAGCTGCCCTCGACGATGCGGGTGGCGTCTTTCAGGCGTGCCATCTGCCTCTGCTGGACATTGACGCCGACAACGAACAGCGCCGCCATGGAGAGAATGAGGGCTGGAAGCACCATGCCGAACACGTGGCTATGCTCTGTCTCGGCGATCCAGCGGTCGGCGCCGAACCGGAACGAGAGAACGGCGAGCAGCCAGCCAAGCGCCAGAGCGGCCGCCAGCGCCGGCAGCATCCACCAGGAAAACCGCCGCCCGGAGCCGGTCATCGCTGCCCCCGCGCGCCGGGCAGGACCGTGGAATTGCCGCCGCAAGTCTTGGATGGATCCCTCGGTCTCAAAGGCGCCTGTCTTTCGAATTGGGCCGAATATCGCCGGTTGGTTGCGCAGCCGGTGCCCCTGTGGCCATCCGGCAGCCGATCGAGCAGTAGTTAATAATTTATTATTTGTGTGAGGAAAAGGCCTTGACTGAGATCAAATTCGCGACCCTGCGGCAGAAAGCCTCAACCTGGCCGGGCGAGCCGTCCCGGTAGTGTTTCGGGACATCGCGCAGCCCCCTGCGAACCTGTACAATCAATGCCATGCGCGGATCGCTGGCCCCAGTCGCTCAGGTCACGGCCCTGTCGAGGTGACCTTGCCGGATGACCCTGCGTCTCATTGGAGGACATGGCTGATGTACAAGAGATCTTTCGTGACTTTCGGCTTTGCCGCCGCCATTGCCCTTGGCGGCTGCGCCACGCCCCCGCAAGGGCCGAGCGTGGCCGTCATGCCCGCTCCCAATAAGCCCTTCGATCAATTTCAGGCGGATCAGGCCACCTGCAAGCAATATGCCGACCAGCAGGTCAGCGGACAGGCACAGCAGGCGAACAATCAGGCGGTCGGCACCGCGGTCATCGGCACGATCCTCGGCGCCGGACTGGGCGCCGCCGTCGGCGGAGGCCAGGGTGCTGCGATCGGCGCGGCCTCGGGCGCCGTTGCCGGCACGGCCATCGGCGCCAGCGGCTCCCAGGGCGCCCAAGGCAACCTCCAGCAGCAATACGACAACGCTTACATGCAGTGCATGTATTCGAAGGGCAATCAGGTCCCAGGCACCCAGCCCCAATCCACGGGCTATCAGCCGCCGCCGGGGCCCCCGCCGCCACTGCAATCGGAATATGTCCCGCCGCCGCCCGACGATACCTATGTCTGGCAGTCGGGATATTGGCAGTGGAGCGGCTATCAATATCAGTGGGTACCGGGCCACTACGCCCAGCGGCCATACCCGACCGCCATGTGGGTCCCGGATCATTGGGAGCAATACAACGGCGGCTGGGCTTTCGTGCCCGGCCATTGGCAAGGCTAGATGCTACGGGAAGGTCAATGGGGCCGGCCGCGTCGGCTGGCCCCGGTCCCCGACGCGGGTGCGAAGCGGATTGTCTATTCTCCCGAAGATGCGCCAATCTGTGGGGACTATCTGGCAAAGCTTCTTGAATGGCGGCGAGCCGCCGCGCCAAGCGACACCTGATGCAGGAGAGCCAATATGTTCTTTCTCTATTTTCTCATTCCGCTGCTGCTCACTGTCCTGGTCGTCCAGACCGGAGTCTCGCTCATGAAGCTGGACGCCATCCTGAAGGCCCTGACCGAAAGAAAGAACTGAGCGCGCCGCCTCGGTCGCGGCGGGCCTCATTGCATGCGCTGAAACTGGACCGGTCCGGTGTCGAGGGTGGGCGACTCGAGGATCACGGCATCCGGCGAAAGGAATTTGTATCGCGCGTCCAGGGTTTGAGGCACCGGCAGCGTCGTGCAATGCATTTCGAAGTCGAGGCCCGGCAGACACTCTTCCTTGGGCTCCCAATCCCGATTGACGAACCGGATGGTTTGCTGGGCCGGCAAGACCGTATAGGTGCCGACGAGGTTGAACTCCAACCCGGGGTTGCTTTGCGCGGTCATGGTGAAGCTGCCGTCCTGCCTCAGGGTCGCGTCGCTGGTGATGGGCAGCCCGTTCAGGGTCACGTTCGCTTCCCAGTTGCCCACGAGGGGGTATGGCTGCGCCCGGCTCTCCTGCGCGGCAAGCGCGAGAAAGACGAAAACCGCGAAGATCGTTGAGAGCCGGCCTGCCGCCATGCTGCCCTACTCCAATTCCGCGCCACCCTTGCAGGTCAATTGCGGCTTATGCATGGCAACATCGGCCGGGGTCAGCCCGGACCAGATCGAGGAGGGCCTAAGACAACGGGCACAACGATTTGGCATCCGGGCACCGTTATTGGGGAAGCGGTATCTCACCTCTACAGACCGCCACCAGCTTGTCCAGCATCATCGCCGGCGCGGTGCCTGGACCCCGGATGGCTGACCCAGGATCGCGCGAGACCGCCGCAAAAACATCCTCGCCGGCAAGCCAGCGAGCCTCGGCGTTTTCCGTCGTCATCGCGACGACCACGGCATGGTTGAGTTCATAGCTGATGTCGGCAATCCCGAGATTCCGCAATGCGGCAAACATGGCCTGTTGTACCGCGGCACGAAGGAGCTTGGGCATTTCGAGAGCGGGAATGTTGTCCGGCCCGCCTTCATAGAAGATGCGGCACGCTTCGACGGATAGGGAATTGAATGCTCGACAGGGGATCGGGCGCTTGGCGTAGACGCCGCAGGCATCGCCATTCAGAAGCGCGCAGGGGTCGCGAGTGGCCATCCGCCGATCGAGATCTTGTCCATGCGTAATTGCCTCGGCCGCGATAACGCGATCAATCTCCATGCGGCCGTGCGCCGAGACGTACTTGGCGACGGCAAAGATGTCCGGGGGAAGTGCCGACACATAGGCCTTGCAGCAATA
>Ga0070734_10004387_pt1 | contig 13486 bp, 7 predicted proteins | sample Coa_R1_8_FD_66444 | JGI IMG/M metagenome (GOLD analysis project Ga0070734, IMG submission 66444) | Surface soil microbial communities from Centralia Pennsylvania, which are recovering from an underground coalmine fire - Coalmine... | ecosystem: Environmental > Terrestrial > Soil > Unclassified ...
CGAGACCGTTTCGAGCGCGCGACTCAGGTGGGCCACGTCGGCGACTTCGACGGTGAAGTTCATCGTGGCCATGCCGTGGCGGCTGATAGTGTTCACTCCGATCACGTTGATATGGTCGCGCGCGAACACCTCGGAGATGTCGCGCAGCAGGCCTTGCCGGTCCTGCGCCTCGACGTGCACGTCGGCCGCGTAGATGGAGTCCGGCGAGTCACCGCCCCAGCGGGCTTCCAGAGCGCGCTCGCCGTGGCGGTCCACCAGGGCGGCGAGACTCTTGCAGTCTCGCCGATGGATCGACACCCCGCGGCCCCGGGTCACGAATCCCCGGATAGGGTCCGGCGGCAGCGGCCGGCAGCACTTGGCGAACTGAATGAGCAGCCCGTCCACGCCGCCGACAAGCACGCCGCGATCGTCGCTGCGGCGGGAGCGTGCGGGACGCGGCGGCGGGGGCGCCACCCTCTGTTCCTGGTTTGCCCCGGGAACCGGATCGCGCAGAGCGTCGTGCAGGCGGGCCACCCCTACGTCGTCGCGGCCGGCCGCAACGAACAGCTCGTCCGCTTTTTCGAAGCCGAGCCGCGAGGCGAGGTCATCCAGGTTGGCGCGTGTCTTGCCCTCGCGCCGCAGCTCACGCTCCACCAGGGCACGCCCGGCCGCCGCCGTCTCCGCCAGATCGCGGGCGTTCAGCCACTGGCGCACTTTGTTGCGTGCACGACCCGAGGCGAGGTAGCCCAGCTCCGGATTGAGCCAGTCCCGGCTGGGACCGCCCGACTTGGCGGCGATGATCTCGACCCGCTGGCCATTCTCGAGCTTGTAGTCGAGCGGCACGATGGATCCGTCGACCCGCGCGCCGCGGCAGCGGTGCCCGAGGTCGGTGTGAACGTGATAGGCGAAGTCGATCGGCGTGGAGCCGGCCGGCAGGTCGATCACCCTGCCCTGCGGCGTCAGAACGTAAACCGTATCGTCGAGCGCGGCGTTCTTCACCTGCTCGCGCCATTCGGCGCCACCGACCAGCTCATCGCGCCAGGCCAGCACTTGCCGCAGCCAGGCGATGCGCTCCTCATAGCTGCCCGCCGTCCGCTTGCCCTCCTTGTAACGCCAGTGGGCGGCCAGGCCGAGCTCGGCCTGGCGGTGCATTTCGTGCGTGCGGATCTGCACCTCGAGGGCGCGGCCGTCCGGACCGATGACCGCGGTGTGCAGCGACCGGTAGTTGTTCGGCTTGGGCCGCGATATATAGTCGTCGAACTCTTTGGGAATCGGCTGCCACAGGTTGTGCACGACGCCCAGCGCCGTATAGCAATCGCGGACGTCGTCCACCAGCACACGCACCGCGCGCAGATCGTACAGTTCGTCGAATTCCCTGCCCTTTGCCTTCATCTTGTTGTAGATGCTGTAGATGTGCTTCGGCCGCCCCGTCACCTCGCAGGCGATGCCGGTGGCGCCGAGCTCCTTCTGCAGCAGGGCAATCACCTCCTGGATGAACCTTTCCCGCTCGGCGCGGCGCTCGTCCAGAAGGGTGGCGATTCGCTTATAGGTCTGCGGCTCGAGAAAGCGGAAGGCCAGGTCCTCCAGCTCCCACTTCAGCTGCCAGACGCCGAGGCGATTGGCCAGAGGCGCGTAAATCTCCAGAGCTTCCTGCGCGAACAGCCTCCGCTTGTCGTCGTCGGAACGCACGAGATAGCGCAGGGTCTGCGTGCGGCTTGCCAGCCGGATCAGCACGGCGCGGATGTCGCCGACCATGGCGAGCAGCATCTTGCGCAGCACTTCAATCTGCGATCTGCGCTCCTCTTCATCGCTCAGTTCGGACACGCCGCGTGTGACCAGGCGCAGCCCGTGCAGACGGTCGACGCTTTCGACCAGGCCGACAACGTCCTCGCCGCACTCGCGCGCCACCACTTCGCGGTAATCCTTGATGTGGCGCGGAGCGGCGAACAGCCAGCCGGCCGACTGGGTCGCCTCATCGATGCGCATGTCCTCGAGAATGTGCGCGATCGCGGCGGCGTGATCGCGCGCGGCCTCGCCCGTGCCCAGCGCCGCGTTGCCGTAGCTGCTCTCGGCAAGCGTGCGCGCCCGGATGACCATCTCCGCGAGCGGGCCGGGCGCGGCGGGGCCAGTGCCTTCGCCTGAACTGGGACGAAGCAAACCGGTAGTTGTTTCGGGACTGTGACCCATCGCTGCCGCGCCGTTGCCGCGAGCCGTATGACGAACCGAACGAGAAACCAATGATACGATGTTGGCGGGCCAGCCGCCCGAGATAACTTGACTCAGAAGAACAGCTTCCTCGACCGTCGGTCTACCGCCTACCTTGCACTCACGCTGGCCACAGCCTCCTGGGCAGGCAACTGGGTGGTGGCGCGCGGCCTGTACCAGGTCTTCCCGCCCGTGGCCCTGGCGTTCTGCCGATGGACGACGGCCTGTCTCATCCTCGCCCCTTTTGCGCTGCCGCAGGTGGTGCGCGACTGGAGCAATATCCGAGTCCACTGGCTCCGCATGCTGGCGTTCGGGGGCGTCGGAACGACAGCTTTCGCCGTGCTCGGCTACTGGGGCCTGCAATACACGACCAGCATGAACGCGGTGCTCTTGAACGCCGCCATCCCGGTGTTCACCGTGCTGCTGGGGACCGCGATTCTGCGCGAACGGCCTTCCGGGCGCCTGCTGTGCGCCGTCGCCTGCGCCATCGGCGGCACCGTCCTGATCGCCACCCGTGGGTCTCCCTTGCAGGTCCTCACCATCCAGCTCAATCGCGGCGATCTCATCCTGGTGTTCGCCATTTTCGTCTGGGCGGCGTACACCGTCGCGCTGCGCTGGCGCCCGGCCAACATGCACGGCCTTAGCTTCATGTTCGTCTCCACCGTCATCGGCGTGGCCTTGTGCGCCCCGCTGTTCGCGCTGGAGCTGCAGTCCGGCGCCCGTCCGTCGATCACGAGCGCGTCGATCCTGGGCGTCGCTTATCTGGCGCTGTTTCCATCGATCACCGCATACGTGTGCTGGAACTTCGCCGTTCCGCGGGTCGGTCACAACATCGCCGGAATCTTCTCCAACATCACGGCGATCCTCGGCACCGGGGCATCCATCGTGTTTCTCGGTGAGGAGGCTCACTGGTATCACCTGTGGGCACTGCTGCTGGTCTGTCTCGGGGTCTACCTGGCATCCACCCGCGGAGGCAACTAGCGTGGGCCTGCTGCGCCGCCTGTTGCGCCGTCCGTCTCCGCCCAGGCTTGCCATCCCGCCGGCGCTGTGGCAGGAGACCGTGGCCGGGCTGCAGTTCCTGAACGGCATGAGCACCGAGGACGATGCCGCACTTCTATCGATGACTTCCGAATTCCTGCGCGTCAAGGCGATGCATGGCGCGGGAGAGTTCGAGCTGACCGACCGGGTGCGGGTCGCGATCGCCGTGCAGGCCTGCCTGCCCATCCTGCACCTGGGGCTCGCAAGCTACGCCGGATGGTCGGGCATCGTCGTCTATTCCGGGCCCTTCCAGGTGAGAAGGGAGGAGACCGACGAATTCGGCGTCGTTCATGAATGGGAGGAAGAGCTCGCCGGAGAATCCTGGGAGGGAGGTCCGGTGATCCTTTCCTGGGACGATGCCGACGCGGCCGAACCCGGTTTCAACGTCGTCATCCACGAGTTCGCCCACAAGCTGGACCTCCTGTCGGAGTCCGCCGACGGCCTGCCTCCACCGCCGGCCGGCTATGCCCTGGAGGGTTGGCGCAGGACGATCTCGGGAAGCTACAAGGCGTTCTGCCGGGCCCTGGACCGGGGCGATCCGGTTCCTTTCGACGAATATGGCGCCGAAGACATCGGCGAGTACTTCGCCGTCATGACCGAAGCCTTCTTCACCGACCCACGCCGGCTGCGGCGCCACGACCTTCCCTTGTACAAAGCTTTGCGAGCGTTCTACCGGCAGGATCCGGCGGTGCGCCCGGCGCTGCGTTTCAGCCCCTGAGGCGCCGGGGGGCCTGTCCCGCGGAGCTGGACCGGCGTTTTCGGGTGGAGTCCCGGGATCGCCGGCGCGGTCTGGTACGTTGCACCGCGGCTGTGATACTTTGGCTCGCACGAGCGCTGCCGGGATATTCGGCGCCGGACCACTTTCAGGGAGAAAGCCATGCTGCGCGGACTCATGATCGACGAACCGCTGCTGATCTCGCGCGTGTTGGAACACGCTACGCGCAACCACGGCGATACCGAGGTAGTCTCCCGCTCCATCGAAGGCCCCGTTCACCGGTACCAGTACAGCGAGTGCAGCGTGCGCGCCCGCAAACTCGCGCAGGCCCTGCAACGCCTCGGCGTTCAGCAGGGCGACCGCGTAGGCACGCTGGCCTGGAACGGCTATCGCCATCTGGAACTGTATTACGGAGTGTCCGGGATGGGAGCCGTGATCCATACCATCAATCCGCGGCTTTTTCTCGAGCAGATCACTTACATCATCAATCATGCCGAAGACCGCTACGTCTTCTTCGACATCAATCTCGCTCCGCTTGTGGACAAGCTCCACGCCGCCTGCAAGAGCGTGCGTGCCTGGGTAGCCATGACCGATTCCGCGCATCGGCCCAAGTGCGAGGCGCCGAACGTGCTGGTGTACGAAGATCTCCTTGCCGCTGAGGACGGCGATTACCAATGGCCGCTGCTTGACGAGTACACCGCCTCGAGCCTGTGCTACACGTCGGGGACGACGGGAAATCCCAAAGGCGTCCTCTACCATCACCGCTCGACCGTCCTGCACGCTCTCGGGGCTTCCCTTCCGGACGTGTTCAACGTTTCTGCGAAGGACGTCGTGCTCCCGGTCGTGCCGATGTTCCACGTGAACGCCTGGGGCATCCCCTACTTCGGCGTCATGAACGGGGCGAAGCTGGTCTTTCCCGGCGCCGCACTCGATCCAAAGAGCCTTTACGAGCTGTTCGAGTCGGAAGGAGTGACCGTCACCGCCGGCGTTCCGACCGTGTGGCTCAGCCTGCTCGGATACCTCCGCGAGCACGGCCTGAAGCTGTCAACGGTGAAGCGGGCCGTGGTCGGCGGATCAGCCTGTCCGCCGGCGATGATCAGGGAATTCGAGTCGTTCGGCATCGAGGCACAGCATGCCTGGGGAATGACCGAAATGAGCCCGCTCGGCACGTTCAATGTGCTCAAGTCCAAGCACCTGAAGCTTTCGCCCGAAGAGCGATTTGCCATCAGACAGAAGCAGGGTCGCAACATCTTCGGCGTTCAAATGAAGATCGTCGACGGCGCCGGCAACCCGCTGCCTCATGATGGCAAGGCGTTCGGCGATCTGCACGTGCGCGGATACTGGGTCACCAAGGGCTACTTCAAGGAGGAAGGCGCTGGGACTCTCCGTGACGGCTGGTTTCCCACTGGCGACGTCGCCACCATTGACCCCGACGGCTTCATGAACATCACCGACAGGTCCAAGGATGTCATCAAGTCCGGCGGCGAGTGGATCAGCTCCATCGATCTGGAAAACGTCGCGATCGCCCACCCTGCCGTCGGGGAAGCTGCCGTGATCGCACTTCCGGACGAGAAGTGGGGCGAACGGCCGCTTCTCATCGTTGTCAAGAAGCGAGATGCGAACGTTTCAAAGGACGAGCTTCTGCAATTCTATGAAGGCAGAGTCGCAAAGTGGTGCATCCCGGACGACGTGATCTTCGTCAACGAGCTGCCGCATACGGCGACCGGGAAGCTGCTGAAGACCAAGTTGCGCGAGGTTTATGGCAAGCAAAGCAGCCGGTAGTGCCGTCGCCTACTTTTCCGTCACCTCCAAAGAAGCTCCTCCATCGTGTTGTTGTTTTGCTAAATAGCGCTCGATATTGAGTTTGGCCTCTGGCCACAAGTCAATCATTCCTCTTAAATCTTTTCGTTGCGCTGCTGCATAAACGTGAAGAATATATTTATCGATCGGACTACCAAACAACGCTGACTGACCCTTCATGCGATGTATAACGTCCCTCGCCGTGTCTACTTTTCCTGTTGCAAGCAGATTGTCGATATCGTAAACGGTGGCTTCGACAGACTTCACATATCGTAAAAATAATTCACTTGGCGCCCTCCAGTTCCAGATCCGCCGGTTTCCAGCGTTGGACGATTCGTCTCTTGAAGCTGGATCGTCGCCGTCGAAGTGGTCGCAGGCCGGCGAGTAAGGGGCAAAACGTTGGTCGCCAAGCCTGCGGCGCGCCGCAGACTGCAATACCGGTCGCAGATGGTTCAGCCATCCAGATGTCTTTGTAAATACGAAGTCGAAGCCGGACCTCAAAGCTTCATCCCTCGATTTGGGTGTCAGACCGGCCGTCCACATCACAAGAAGCGGGCGGTAACTTGCATCACTGAGCGTGAGAGAAGCCGTGTAGCGTTTCGCCACTTCGGGCCCATGTAAGCCCGGGAGGTGGTAGTCGATAATTGCCACATCGAACGACTGACCGCTGCACAGCGTGTCAAGGGCGGCGTTGCCTTCCAAACAAGTCACCACCTCATGCCCAGCCTTCTCTAATGCGAGTTCCACTGTCGCTCTGGAGTAAAAATCGTCTTCTGCAACGAGAATTCGCAGCGGCGGATCCGTAACGAGAAATTCGTCTACCGGTTGCCGGAGTCGTTCCCTTTCCTCCCTTACGGCGCTCGTCAAAGTAAGGTCTAAACGGAAGGAGGACCCGACGCCGAGTATAGAGCGAACGGAAAGGGTGCCACCGATGCGCTTCGCCCTCTCGCGGGCTATCGCCAGCCCCAAGCCGGTCCCGCCGAGAGAGCGCCCGACGGAATCGTCGACCTGATAAAAAGGTTCCCAAATTTTTTCGATATTATCTTGCGCGATTCCGATTCCGGTGTCCTGGACAGTTATCACACACATCTGCCCCGAAGCGCCCCACACGGCCGCATCATCCAGACCAGACAACCGAACGGTGATAGTCCCTGTATGTGTAAATTTTAGTGCGTTCGTTAGTAAGTTCCATACAATTTGACGGATCGCGTCTGCGGGGCCCTTGACTATCGCGTCGCCCCGACTTTCCGACACAAACGTGACCATCACCCCCTTCTTGTCGGCGTCCACCTTCGCCGCTACCGCCAATCCCTGTAGTAATTCCACAAGGTCAAACACGTGCGACGCCTCTTCCTTCTCACCCCGCACAGCATCTGCCAGGTCTAAAAGATTGCCGACTTGATCCTGCACCAGTTCTGCGCACACCCGAATCCCTCGCAGTTCCGCCATCGAGAATCCGTCATGGACTCCGTTGGATTGTCGGAGCAATTGCAATAGATTGTTGAGTGGAGTCCGCAGCTCGTGCGATACCTTGGAAAGCAAATGCTCCCTCGCGCGAAGTGCATTTTGTAGCTCTTCTTTCCCGACCTGGATTACTGCTGTTTGTTGCTCCAACTCCTGGGTCCGAAGCGCTAACAAAGATTCGCTACTGTCACGCTCTCGCATGAACCTTAGAATGTAGGCAGACAGAAGCAAAAGGAAGGTCAGCGTGGACGCCCATGATGATGGGGGCTGATTCCAATATGGGGCACGGAAATGCACTGAAACGAGCACGAAAGCGCCGAGACACACGGTGATCCTAAGATAGTGCGCGGAATATCGAAACCCGTTGCCGATCGCTATAAACGTTACAGTCGAAGCGAACATGTACAAGAAGTCAGGGGGGTCTAGGAAGCTGAAGGCTGCTCCTGCACCGACGTCGCCGAAAATTCCGACGATGCGTCTCGCAACGCTCGGGCGCGGATAAACGAAGATCCAAGCCAGCATACAAGCGCTGAAGAGCGCGTACACTGCTGCCAGCCAAAGCGTTATGAGGCGAAGTTGTGGCGATGGCATGATGCAGTAGACGCCGGTGATCAAGAGCGTCCCCATGCCTATCCGGACCAGTATTTGTTCTGCTTCTAGCCTATCCTCAGCACGCTGGTACAACGGCGCTGCGATCTTGTAAACGAGGAGGCGTTGTACATTCGGTACGGAACGAATCGGGACCGATGTGCGCGTTGGTTTTAGCCTCATCGCGTTTCCTGCATTTTTGGCCGTGACATCGTTGTATTTCTAGGACGCACTCTTTGACCTTGGCCCGACCACCGGCCCATACGCAAGTTGCACATCTGTTCCGAAGCCATCAATAGATGGCGCTTGCCGACGCTCCGTTTCTATGAGGCGGCGATTGCATACTGCAACGCCGCATTTTTAGTAAGTTATTGATTCGATAACATTTATCCTGATAACTTGACATCGTCCACTGAGGCAAGATCTTGTCAGTCCAGGTACCATCACGGAGTCGATCTTCCGATCACGTACGAGGTCGCACCCTGAGCAAATTAGTTCACGAAGTCAATGATCTAGGTGAAATACCTCACAACTCCCTGTGTAGTATTGCAGACGTTGCACTGCTGTCCCTCTTACTGCACCGGACCCCCGGTCGAAAGTCGAGAAACGAATGGACGCACGCCGGCGATTGAAAAGTGCCTACGAGCAAGAAACAGAACAGGCCCTAGTCCGCGTCGCTATTGGCGGCGCCATCATTGCGTACGCCTGTTGGTTCGAATGGGTTCAACCGAGCGAGCGGGGAGAAACGACGCTCGCCGTAGCCGTCCTCTTTACCCTCCTTTCCAGCGGCTTGTACTGGTGGATCAAGAAGCACCCGTTCACTCGTCCCGACCGCATCTATGGCTCAATGGTATTGGACTTTTCCAGTCTAGCGTTGTTTATGCACTTCGCTGGCCATTGGGGTCCAGCGTTGCTTTTTGTCTCCCCATTCGCCAGCCTTGGACACGCCTACCGATATGGCCGTTCGTATTTGGCGTGGTCCGTAGCGGGAAGCATATTGGGTCTTACAGCGGTAGTAATTACCACTCCGTATTGGCAATCGCAGCCTGGACTCATAGCTGGCGCCTTCCTGGTAGCTATTAGTATCCCTTTGTACGGGCTTCGGTTTCTCCGCCAGTACGAGCAGGCGCTAGCTCAGGCAGAGCACGCGTCAAAAGCGAAATCGCTCTTCCTCGCAAAGATGAGCCACGAATTCAGAACGCCGCTGAACGGCGTCATCGGTATGGTTCGGGAACTCAAAACTGAATTCATGCCAATGAAGCAGCGGGAAAAACTGCAGATTGCGTCCGTCGCAGCGGAATCATTACACGACGTCGTGCGAGACGTGCTCGACTTCTCCAAAATCGAGTCCGAAGGCCTAACGGTTGACCTGCAACCCTATGGTGTACATAGGTTGCTAAATTCGATCACCTCGCTGCTCGGCCCTCAAGCCCGCTCCAAAGGTCTTACGTTCAACTGCTATATCGAAGAGTCTTTGCCGGAGTGGGCATTAGGGGATAGTCGCCATCTACGACAAGTACTTATTAATCTTGTCGGCAATGCCATCAAGTTCACAGAGCAGGGAGCTGTGACACTGTCGGCCGCGTTGATCGACGATCAAATCGTGATACACGTCCGCGATACTGGCATAGGCATTACCGGAGACGCTCTGAAGCGCGTCTTCGAGCCTTTCGTCCAAGCGGACGACACCATTACTAGAAAATTCGGAGGCACCGGCCTCGGCCTCACAATCTCGAAGCAATTTGTCGAAGCCATGAAAGGCTCGATCTCGGTCGAATCGTCGGTAGGAAACGGAACCTGCTTTACGGTTCGTATCCCGTACGAGCAAACAGAAGAAAAGCACGACGTAGAACAACAGCCTATGGGATTTGCTCTGGTCGACCTGCCTGGCCCCCTTGCCGAGAGGATGCAACGTCTGCTAGATCGTTGGGGATTTGAATATACCGTGACGACTGGGCGTAACATTGCGGCACTAAGGCACGACCCATCTCTCCGCGGAATCGTGTGTGATGGCGATTCCATCTCTAGCGTTGAACAAGGACGCTTCGACTCCTCAGTAGTTACGCTATTGTTTTCTTCTTCCGGCGAACATTCATTGCAAAGCCGACTCGCACGCAATCGGCGTTGGAGCATGCTTTCGCCTGAAGCGACTGATGAAGCGATCTACGTGGCTCTACAGAGCAATCTCTCCGACCACATGTCGTCCTCCGTGCCGAAGCGGACAAAGACGAAGGGCCGAGTCCTCGTTGTTGACGACAACGAGGTTAACTCTCAAATCTCTAGAGCGTGCCTGGAGCGTGCAGGCTGGTCAGTCAGAGAGGCAGCTACCTTCGATGATGCATGCACCGCGCTATCAGAGGAAGTTTTCTCTGTAGCGATGTTCGATATGCATATGCCGGACGCGACGGGCTTTGACCTGCTCCAGGAAGCGCAAAATATGTTGGCAGGGGGCCCGCTGCCAGGATTTGTTCTATGCACTGCAGATGCACGTGTGGAGCTCCAAGAAGCAGCGATGAAGCTCGGGTTTGACGACGTCGTACTGAAGCCCATTACTGAACAATCAATCAGAACGGCAATTAATAAGGCTGCGCGTAATCTTCCTCCAGAGAGTGGCCGGATAGTACACATCGGAGCGCGCAGCGGCAGCCAAGATGCTGCGGAACTGTTGGACCCTTCTCGTTTAGCTGAATTGAAGAGAATGGCCCCGGATTTCGAGGGGTTTTGGCAGAGGATTACCGGCGACTTCGTACGTGATACGGATCTTCTCGTATCGAAACTGGCTCACGCGATCGCGTCGGGAGATGTTCAGCTGTGGCGCGATATCGTCCACGCAATCAAAGGTAATAGCATTAACTTAGGTGGACAAGCCCTCTACGACGCGTGCGCCAAAGCTCAGGTAATGTCTCGTGATGACGTACTACGTCACGGAATGCGGGCGAGTGAGAATATCCGCAATTTATACGACGCGACGAAGCAAGCGCTCAACACTGCGATCGACCTCGCCGCGTGATGTGCTAGCCGCCTCATTTGCGTTCGCTCGCAGCGTTTGAGCGTTGACGTACTTCATCATATGAGCTAGATCACGATCGCTCAGACTAAGCATTGTATTTACCCAAACATTAGCTGCGAACCGCAACTGGTCTAAGGTAATTGGCATTTCGTAATCGTCTATTCGTTCCATCCCCAAGCGGCCACGGCGGTGGCGTCGATGCCGAGAAATAAAACGGCTCACACTTTCAATGCCACCGCCCGGCTCTGCTATAACGTCGATGATCTTCAGGTCCGCAAGCTCTTGAACGGAAATTTGTCGTCCCGATCCCATCAGGTATTTAGCGATGGCCCTCGACGTACGGCGTGCAATCAACTGATACGCGCCCATTCCGGGAAACAAGTTATGGTTGACTTCAGGAAATGCGATCGTTGCGTCTGACTCAGCTACTATCACCCGGGAGGACAGAGCAGCCTCGAAACCTCCACCATGGCATACACCCCGAATAAGGGACACAGTGGTCACGGGCAGTTGATTGTAAAGATTATGCCTCCTATACACGTTCTGAACGCATAGCTCTGCATATTCTTGAAGAGCACCTTGATTACGCGACCCGGCAAGGGTGACAAACGTAAGCAGATCACCACCCCTTGAGAAGATAGCGGGGTCGTCGGATGCCAACACCGCATACTCCAAGTCTGCGATTTCTCCATCGCAGACCAGATGTCCCGCACTTCTCTCGATTGCCGTTTCGGCAGAGATCAGATCTTTCAGTAGCCGCTCCGTAAAGCAACCGCGGTCCCGCGGTCGCATCCAAGTCCACACGGTTCTGTTAGCAATATCAACTTCAAGGCTAACTTCATCGAATCGTGCTATGCCCGCCTTTAAAGGGATCCCCATTGCTCTCTTCGAATGTGTGTACGTGTTGGCTTTAAACCTAGCACACGCGAATTTCGTCACACGGCAGCGATCTGAAATATTACAAGCGTGGATTTTGCGAATACTTCCATCGCGGCGTGTGGAAAGGCAAGGCTGTGCACGAATGCATCAGTGGATTCGAAACATCATGCATTTGATCGTGGAAGCCCCGCCTTGATGGGAACCACATCCCGAAGTACCTGATTCGGGAGGGGTGCGTCATTCATTAATCCGGCGCAGCACGTTTTTCCATTTCAAAGAACCGGATCACCTGCCCAATCTGATCGTCGTGCATCAATGTAGGCGCGTGACCCACGCCCTCGAACTCCACCAGTCGTGCTTTCGGGCCTCGCTCGCTCATCTTCGTTGCCGTTTCGCGTGACAAGAGATCGGACTGTGCCCCTCGTAGCACGAGCGTCGGCACGCGTATCGTGTCGTATACCGGCCAGAGGTCGATGGGCTGGCCGGGCGGGGCGGCGTTGAAAGCTTGACCGATGGAGGGGTCGTAGTGGAGACGAAAACCGCCGTCGGGCCGCGGGCGGATGACAACGCGGGTGAGAAAGCGCCATTCTTCATCTGAATGGGGACCGAACGGAGCGCATACGGCGCGGATATATTGTTCGGCGCTGGCGAAATCCGGGAATACCGGGCCTCGTCCCACATACTGACGGATCCGCTCGAGCGCGACGGCTTCGACCAGGGGCCCCGCGTCGTTCAGAACGAGACTGCGGAGCGGCGTCTTCGCGAGCGAGCCCAGCACCATGCCGATGAGCCCTCCCATGGAGGTGCCCACCCAATGCACCTGCTCGACGTCAAGCCGGGCGATCAGCGTGATGCTGTCCGCGACATAGGTGGGTATCTGGTACTCCGCCGGGTCGGCGAGCCAGTCGCTTTCACCGCGTCCCGGATAGTCCGGACAGACTACTCTGTAACGCGCCACGAGGGCTCGTGCCAGGTTGTCGAAGTCGCGGCCGGTACGCGTCAACCCGTGGGCACACACGACGACGCTGTCCGACGCCGGGTCACCCCACTCGTAGTAGGCAAGGCGATGGATGCCCTTCGATGTGATGCATGAGACAAAGCGCTGGCGTGATTCCATCGGTCGTTTGTGATGTTCATCATGAATCGGGAACACGACGATAGTACCGCGCTTCCGTACGGCGAAATTCGCGAATGTCAAGAGGGCCGCTGCGCAGATCGAGCGCTATCGCTCCGCTTCGCGCGGTATTGAGCACCGGGATGCCTTGCGCTCGGTAGCGCTCCAGGATATCTGGACGGGGGTGTCCGAAGCGGTTGCCGTAGCCGGCCGACACGATCGCCACCCGCGGATCCACCGCCCTGAGGAACGACGTCGTCGACGAGGTGCGGCTGCCATGGTGCGGAACCAGCAGCACCTCGGCGGCCAGAGCGGCGCCATGGCGGTCGACGAGCCTCCTTTCCTCCTGGGCTTCGATGTCGGACGTAAGGAGGACGACGTGGCTCGCGGCGGCCACTCGGAGAACACAGCTCATGGCGTTGGTTCGCTTCTGCCTTCGATCGTAGTCACCCATGGGTGGATGCACGAACTCGAAGCGGACTCCGTCGTCGATCCACGCCGCGCCCGCGTGGCATGGCAGGTTCCAATGAACCTCCTTCGCGACGCTGTCCGCGGAGCTCAGCGACGACTGGAGCAGCGCCACGGGCAACGCTCGCAGCACGGCGCTCGTTCCGCCGGAGTGGTCGGCGTCGCGGTGGGTGACGATCAGCCGGTCGAGATCCCGTACCCCCAGAGCGAGCAGATACGGCACGAC
>Ga0070734_10004388_pt1 | contig 13485 bp, 12 predicted proteins | sample Coa_R1_8_FD_66444 | JGI IMG/M metagenome (GOLD analysis project Ga0070734, IMG submission 66444) | Surface soil microbial communities from Centralia Pennsylvania, which are recovering from an underground coalmine fire - Coalmine... | ecosystem: Environmental > Terrestrial > Soil > Unclassified ...
GAGCTGCTATGTTGGTTCAGCCTGTGAAGAACCTCGCCTCTGAAGAGACGAGCTACAACAATCGGGGTGTCAAGGCTTCACCGACACGTCGTAGTACGCGATGGTGCCGCCATCGCCGCGGATGGGGTCGATACGCAGGATTTCAAACCTCCCGTGATTCAAATCCGGCACGTTCTTCTGCACTGTTTCGTGCAAATCGTGCTCGAGTTCGGGCGTTCGAACGGGCGTTGCCAACAGGCGCGCGTCCACGCGATACGTCGCGATCTGGCCGGCCTGGATATCTCGCAACTCCACAAGCGAATTCGTGGGCACGGGGCCGATCAGCGGCTGGTCGCTGTAATGGATGTACAGGGGTGAGAAGAGTACGAACAGCACGATCCCGGCCACCGCCAGGTCGTACTGCCAGGTCCCTCGTTCGTAGGACCAGAAGACCACCCGCACGATAACGCGCCAGAGGGTTCGCATGTCAGTCGGCAGGCACGCCGTCGACGATGATGCCGTCGCGCATGTGCACCACGCGGCTCGAGTAAGCCGCGGCTTCCGGATTGTGCGTGATCATCACGATCGTCTGACCCAGTTCCTTGTTCAGCCGGCACAGCATGGACAACACGATTTCCGAATTTTGCGTGTCCAGGTTCCCCGTGGGCTCATCCGCCAGAATCAGTTTCGGCTCGTTGACGATGGCCCGCGCGATGGCCACACGCTGCTGCTCTCCCCCGGACATTTCCGACGGCCGGTGCCGCAGGCGGTCGCTCAGCCCCAGCATCCGCGTAATGACGTCAAAGCGGTGCGGATCGAAGCCGTCGCCGTGAATATGCTGCGCGATGGCGATATTGCCGCGCGCGTCGAGCGTTGGCAATAGGTTAAATCGCTGAAAAACAAAACCGATCTTGAACCGCCGCAGCTTGGTGCGCTCGGCGTCGCTCATCTCCGCCAAATCATTGCCGTCGACCAGCACCCGCCCGCGCGAGGCCCTGGCCAGCCCTCCCAGGACATAGAGCAGAGAGGACTTGCCACAACCGGAAGGCCCCATGACGGAGACGAATTCGCCCGGCAGCACCCTGAAATTCACCCCGCGCAGCGCCGGAACCTCGACCTTGCCGGTGTGGTACAACTTCCAGAGATTTTCGGTTACAACGATCGGCTCCACTCTCGGTCCTTGTGGCAACGCGGTGCTATGGCAGGCGCACGTATTGTAGTCGTGAACTGCGCTTCTGACTAGGGCCGCGTGCGCACGCGGACTAGCGGTTTCGAATTAAGCTTGCTGAGAGCGGCAGGCGCCGGTCTTTCAGGGTTTCGGCTCCCCGGGGACATCCGGCTGAAGGACGATGAGCAGCACGATGCCGCTTACCGCGAACATGCGGAACGCGTCGGCCACCCCGTTCCAGCTCTTCGATTGCCACATCAGGAACCATTCCCCGCCAACTCCCTGGAAGGCCACCAGCCACAACAACAGGCTCACCGTGAGGCCCGCCACCGACATGCCTGCGGCATGCTGAAACGTGGCCGGCGTGCCGCGAAGCGCCTGCGCGAGGCGAATCCCGCCCCACCAGCAGAGCAGCGCCGCGAGCGCCTCCCACGCGATGATCCCCGCGTAAAAGGCCGTGTGCAGTTGCGGCGAATGGGTGGCCCGCCACATCCCGTGATTCCCGGGAAATGTCGTGTCCATCATCATCACGTGCCGCACGAACTGGTAGTTCGAGCCGTAGTCCGTCACGTTGTTGAAGACGACCAGCGTGTGCAGGATCGCCACGCCGAAAACGAGCAGCATTTTGATCGCGCGCAGGGTCATGGTTTTGGCGAAGTCGGCGGCAAAGCGAAGGTTTGGAAATACAGGCTGAGTGCGTTTACTGTCGCCTCGTCGTACTGCGGATTGCCGGGCATCTGCGCGGCCGCGTTTTGGTCGAGCGGCGCGCGCACGTACGCGGCGAAGCTCCGAGGCGAAGAGGCCGCCAGCGCGGCGATCGCCTCCCACGAAACGCCGGACTTGCGCCCGCCTTCCTCGTCTGCGTTGTGGCAGCGGAAGCAATTCTGCGCGGCGATCTGGAAGCCGTCCTGCACCGCGGTCAGGCTCGCGTGCGGGCCATGAGGAGCAACCGCTCCGAGGACAGCCTTCTCCTCGCGGAATTCGATCCTGACCACGCCCCAGGGAATCTGCGCTTCATCCGAGTGGGCGAGAATCTGGAAGGCGGGCGTGAATTTCGGATTGGAAATCATATAAGGGCCCATGGACGAAACACCGTCGTCGGCGGCCTTGGGCCATCGCTCCGGCGGCTCGCCGTTGACCGCCAGCACCAGAACGGGATGATGCGCGGCGATGTATGCAGGTGGATAGGGCGCGAGGTAACGATCGTCGCAGATGGCGATAACCGTGCCCGCTTCCGGAGCCGCGCCGACTTGCTTTGCCAGTTCGTCGAGCGCCACGCCGGCGATTTGCGTCGGGCCTTTGAAATTTGTGTCGTCGCTCACCGTGTAGCTCACCTGCGGGAGCGCCAGGAGTTCTTCGCGCGCGACGTAGCGCGTCGATCCGGGCGGCAGGCCGGCAAGATCGCCGCCGATTTCCAAATCCGAAGGCTGCTGTCTTTGTTCGTGCCAGGCCGGACGGGATTGTTCTTTCGCGGGAAACGCGCACGCGGCGAGCAGAACCAAGATGAACCAAGGCCGGCGCATGGCACATCGTACCGCGGCGGCGCACGCCGGCAAGCGCAAATCCGCGGTGCAATTCATATGCTAAACTGCTCGTCCCTTTATCCAATAAGTTGGCGGGCGACGCCTCAGCACCGCTGTGAAATGCCCTGGTCGAGCTGCAAATGACTGTGGAGGTTCGATAAACGAAATGGCCGAACATTCCCTGCGAGCTGAGCCGACTCATTCCGTTTGGAATCGCGCGCTCGCACCCCGCTTGCGCGTCGCATCGGGTGACACGGTTCATCTCGAGTGCGTCGATTCGAGCGGCGCCCAAGTCAATCCGTCGATGACGCTGCCGGAGTTTCTAAAGATCGATCGAAACAGAATCCACGCGCTGACCGGCCCTGTTTTTGTGGAAGGCGCCGAGCCGGGCGACGTTCTGGAAGTCGACATCCTGGAAGTGGCGCACAAGAGCTGGGGCTGGTCCAGCGTGTTCAGCGGCCTAGGATTTCTGAAGCAGCGCTTCGCCGACCCGTTCTTTTTTGTGTGGAAGCTGGAAGGCGAAGCAAGCAAATCCATCGACCCGGCGGTTGTGCCGCTGCGCCCGTTTTGCGGCGTGATGGGCGTCGCGCGCGCGGAAGACGGCGAGTTCCGGACGCGGCCGCCGGGAAATTTTGGCGGCAACATGGATGTGCGCGAGCTGTGCGCCGGCGCGAAATTGTATTTGCCGGTTTTCAATCCGGGCGCGCTGTTTTCCGCGGGCGATGCGCACGCGGCCCAGGGCGACGGCGAGGTGTGCATCAACGGCATCGAATGCCCGGCGGACGTCACCCTGCGTTTCGCCGTGCACAAGGGACGGACCCTCTCCGCGCCGCTGATCGAAACGGCGGCCGGCCGCAAGGAGCCCCCCGGCCCGGGCGCGGGCGAATGGATCGTGGTCGAGTCGGGGCCGGACGCGACCGCCGCCGCGCACGCCGCCACTTCGCGCATGATCGATCTGCTCTGCGAAAACTGGGGTTTTCGGGACGTCCACGCGTACCTGCTCTGCAGCGTGGCCATGAATCTGCGCTTCAGCCAGGTGGTCAACGAGCCGATTTACACGGTTTCTGGGGCCATCTCGAAACAAATCCTGCCGGACCGCAAGCTGTTTTAACCCGAGGGAATTCGACGTGAAGAGGGAAGACCTCTAAGGTGCGCCGGCGTCCGCCTTGCTCGGTTCGCCGCTCGCCGCGTGGGCTGGCTCGAAATCCCTCACCTTTGAAGCCCGGTTGCGGCCAAAGGTCCGCGACATCCACCCCTTCGCATCTTCCATATAGAGATAGAAAACAGGCGTCAGGAAGAGCGTCACGAGCTGCGAGAACGCCAGCCCGCCCACCACCGACACGCCCAATGGCCGCCGGGCTTCGCCGCCCGCGCCGAATCCGAGCGCGATGGGCAACGTGCCCATGAGCGCCGCCATGGTCGTCATCATGATCGGCCGGAAGCGGACCAAACAGCCCTGATAGATCGCGTCGGCCGGGCTCTTCCCTTCCGTCCGCTGGGCTTCCAGCGCGAAGTCAATCATCATGATGGCATTTTTCTTGACGATGCCGATCAGCATCATGATTCCCACGAAGCCATAAATGTCCAGGCTCATATCGAGCAGCGGTGAAACCCAGCCCTTGGTGGCGGCGACGTGGAAAATATACAGAGACAGCAGGGCGCCAAACCCCGCCGACGGCAGGCCCGAGAGAATCGTGATCGGATGGAGGAAGCTTTCGTACAGGATGCCCAGGATGATGTAGATCACTAGAATGGCCATGACCAGCAGGATGCCCAGTCCGGAGAGCGAGGATTGAAACGCCTGCGCGTTCCCTTGGAAAGTCGTGGTGGTCGCCGGCGGCAGGACCTGCCTTGCCAGATTGTTGATTTCATCGACCGCATCGCCGATCGAAGTTCCGGATTTCAAATTGAAGGAGATGGTTACCGCGGGCAGTTGCCCCAGGTGATTCACGGAAAGCGGGCCGAGGGTCGGGGTCAGCTTGGCCACAGCGCTGATGGGCACAAGCTGCCCGCTGGCGTTGGAGAAGTCCTGTGTTGCCGTCGTGGAATGAATGTAGAGCGAAGCGATCTTGTTCGCGTCGCGCTGATATTCGGGTTCGAGCTCGAGAATCACCCAGTACTGATTGTTCGGCGCAAAGATGGTGGAAATCTGCCGCTGCCCGTAGGCCGAATAGATCGCATCCTCGATCTGATTCACGGTCACGCCATAGGAAGACGCGGCGTCGCGATCGATCTGGACATTGATTTGCGGATTGCGAATCTGCAGGTCGCTGCTCACATCGGTAAGGCCGGGCAGCGCGCGCATCTTTCCGGTGAACTCCTGCGCCGATCGATACAGGTCGTCGGTGCTCGCGCTCTGCATGGTGAATTGGTACAGCGCCTTGCTTTGCAGGCCGCCGATGCGGATCGGAGGATCGTTGCGAAGGAACGTGGTCATTCCGGGCACGACGGCAAGCTTGGGGCGCAGCTCGTTGATGACCTGGTCGACCTGGGCGCGCTGGGAGCGTGGTTTCAAGCGGATATTCAGCCCGCCTTGATTGAGAGTGCGTCCGCCCGAGCCAATCGACGAAAGCACGTAATCGACAGCCGGGTCCTTCAGCAAAATTTCGCAGATCTGCTGCTGGTGCTGCACCATGGCATCGAACGAAATCCCCTCGATGGCCTCGGTCGTTCCATTGATCGTATCGATGTCCTCGCTGGGTAGAAATCCCTTGGGGATGATGACGGCGAGATAGTAGGTTCCTACGGCCAGCGCGCCCGCAATCAGCATGATCGCCAGCTTGTGGCGGAGCGAAAACACGAGACAACGGTCGTAAGCTTTTTCGAGCCGCGCCTGCATGGACTCGAAAAAGTTGTACGCTCGGCCGTGCTTCAGCTCATGATGCGGTTTCAGGAAGCGGCTGCACAGCATCGGAGTCAGGGTGAGCGACACGAACCCGGACACCAGGATGGCGGCCATGATGGTCACCGCGAATTCGTGCAGCAAACGGCCCAGCACCCCGCCCATGAAGAGCACCGGAATGAACACAGCGGAAAGCGAAAGCGTCATGGACAGGATGGTGAAACCGATCTCGCCCGAGCCGTTGATGGCGGCCTCCATCACGCCTTCGCCCTGCTCCATATGGCGCACGATGTTTTCGAGCATCACGATGGCGTCGTCCACCACGAAGCCGACCGAAAGCGTGAGCGCCATGAGCGAGAGGTTGTCGATCGAGTAGTGGCCGAGGTACATCACTCCAAAAGTTCCAACGATCGAAAAAGGAAGCGCCAGGCTGGGAATCGCCGTGGCCGAAACGTTTCGCAGAAACAGGAAAATCACCATGATCACCAGGAACAGCGCCAGCTCCAGGGTGAACTTCACGTCATCCACCGAGTTGCGAATGGTGATCGAACGGTCGAAGAGCACGTGCATGTCTACCGACGGCGGAAGCGCCGCCCGCAGCCGGGGAAGCATGGCCTTAATGCCGTCCACAACCTGCACGGCGTTCGTGCCCGGCTGCTTGAAGACGACCATGGGGATCGCGGATTCGCCTTTAGGCGTGTTCGCGTCGTAGAAGAAATTGACGTTTTTGTCGTTCTGGACGCTGTCGATGACGCGCCCCAAATCCGCGAGACGCACGGGAGAGCCGTTGCGATACGCAACGATCAGCTTCGAGTAATCGGCGGCATTGTAAAGCTGGCCTTGGGTCTGAACGGTGGGCGCGCGCTGCGGCCCCCAGATCGTGCCGGTGGGGAGGTTGACGTTGCCGCTGGTCAGCGCACTCTCAACCTCGTCGATTCCGATTCGCCGAATCGCCAGGGCTTGCGGATCGAGTTGAATATGGGGCGCATACTTGAATTGTCCGTAGAACTGCACGAGCGCGACGCCGTTCACCGTGGAAACGCTCGGCGCGATGAACGTCTCGGCGTATTCGTCCACGGTGGAAAGCGCCAGGGTGTCCGACGTGAGCGCGATGAAAAGGACGGGGTAGTCGGCGGGGTTTTGCCGGTAGTACGCCGGAGGCGACGGCATGTTCGGCGGCAGTTGCCGCGCCGCTTGCGAGATGGCCGCCTGCACGTCTTCCGCGGCGCCGTCCAGGTTGCGGTCCAGGCTAAACTGCAGCACGATCGACGTGGCGCCGACGCGGTTCGAGGAGACCATCGAATCAAGCCCCGCGATGTTCGAGAACTGTTTTTCGAGCGGCAGCGCCACGGCCGCGGCCATCGTGTCCGGATTCGCGCCCGGCAGGTTCGCGTACACGTTGATGGTGGGATAGTCGACGTTCGGCAGGTCGCTGACGGGCAGCACGCGGTAGCTGGCCAGCCCGAAAAGCAGGATCGCCGCCATGACCAGCGTCGTGGCGATGGGCCGTTGAATGAATCGCTCGGGAATGCTGCTCACGCCCTGCTCCGGAACATCCGTTCAAACCGCTCCACCACGACTCGCCGGTCAAAAGTCCTTCCACTTGGATCGGCAGCGTCCGCCGTTCAACGCGCCGATTGGCCGGCGGCCCCAGGTGGATCCGCTGCCGCGGCGTCTGTGCTCTTAACTTCAATTTTCGCCCCGGGCAAGAGATTGATCTGGCCGTCGGTTACGATCATCTCGCCGGGCCGCAGCCCCTTATCGACCACCGTTTCGTTATCAATCGTGCGGTTCGGTACCACCGTGCGCTGCTCGACCGTATTGTCCGCCTTCACCACGTAAACGTAGCTGCCTTGCTGTGTTGTCACGATCGAATGAGCGGGCACGACGGTGGCATTGGGCTGCTCGGAAAGCGTCAGCAGCACATTGACGTAGAGGCCGGGCCACAGGCGATTCTGCGAATTTTCGAAAGTTCCCCGTAGGTGGATCGTGCCGGTGGTCGTATCCACGCTGTTGTCCACAAACGTCAGCGTGCCGGCTACAGGCTGGCCGGAATCCTGCGGGATCGTGGCCATCACGTGTAGGGCCCGGCGGTCCACCTTCTCCTTGATGTCGGGCCAATATTGCTGCGGCACGGTGAAGTTCACATAGATCGGATTGACCTGGTTGATCACCACGATGGGAACATCCGCCACCTTCACTAGATTCCCCTGTTTAACCATGATCGTACCGGTCCGGCCGTCGATCGGCGAGGTGATCGTGCAATATTCCAGGTTGAGCTCGGCAGTCTTCACCGCCGCTTCGTCCGCATTCACAATGGCGTCTGAAGCATCGGCGGAACTGGTCACCGAGTCCACCTGCTCTGCCGGGACAACCCCTTGATCGAAGAGGGTCTTGTAACGCTGCGCCTGCGCGCGGTTGTAGGCGCCGGTGGCCTTGTCGCGGGCCAGCGTGGCTTTTGCCTGCGCCAGGGCGGCTTCGTAAGGCCTTGGATCAATCGTCAGCAGGACTTGCCCTTTGGTAACGAAGTCCCCCTCTTTGAACCGGATGTCCTGAACTGCACCGGCGACCTGCGCACGGATCAAAATCGTGGAAATGGCCTCAACATTCCCCACTGCCGTGACTTCCACGGGCATGGTTCGCTGGACTACCTTGGCGACCGTGACAGTGGAGGGAGGGCGCGCGGAGGGTGCGGCTTGCTGCTTCGCGCAGCCCGCCGCCAGCACAAGGAGCGCGGCCAAGGCGGACACCCGATGCGCGATCGAAGCCGTTCGAGCGTGGAGTAAGGCGTTTCCAAATGACCGGTACATAAACTGGTGACCACCTATCCGTGCCTGGCACACCCTCAGCTACGGACATCCGTGTGCAACCTTCGACGCCTGCGGGCAGGGCGCGGTTACACCCCATCCAAGGCTCGGAGACCCCTTCCGGTGATCCCATATCTTACTTCAGCTTGTGCTAGCCCATCCCGGTTCATATCGACGAGTTTCTCGGGGGGGCCTCAGGCAGGTGGGGGTGATTGGAGGCAACAAGCCGGCAGGTATGAAGTGAGGACTAGCGAGGCATCCATGTTGGATGGCTGCTCAAAAGCCCATCGACGAAACCCATCTGATAAACCAGGAACAGGCCGAAGCAGAGGCTTGCCAGGGCGCTTAGCATCCCGAAAGCGCGGTTGAGGCGATGAAAGCGCCCATCAGAAAGGGCGAAAGGTACCGCGATTACCGCTGTGATCAGCATCATTCCCGCGACCGTGCCGATTCCGAAGACGAGCAGGTAGGCAACTGCCCAATACGGCGAGCGAATCGTGGTGAGCACGAGCAAGGCCACCGCGGCCGAGCCCGCCAGCCCGTGCACGATACCGACAACCAACGGGCGAAGGATTCCTCTCGATCCCGTCTTTCTGACCAGCGCCTCCATGCCCGAAGCAGGTTCTTGGCCGGCCGCGTAATCGTGGATCCACGCGCTGGAGCGACCGCTTCCGAAGGAAAGCTCGTTGAAGTGATGATGTGGGAGCGCCGCTGTTCCAGCGTGTGCCAGCTCGGGCCGGTTCGCGGGCGACGGCATCATGCCAGAGATGTTCAGAAGTCCGAGCAGGATCAGCATGACCCCGACGGATACTTCCATCGCCAGTCCGAGCCGCGGCGGAATTACGATGTTGAACAGGATGATTCCGGAGCCGACCAGCAGGATCGTAAGCGTGTGGCCGAAGCCCCAAATCGCTCCGATCAATGCGCCGTATTTCACAGTTTTCTGCTGGCTCACAATTGTGGTGACCGCGATGACGTGATCCGGGTCGGTGGCGTGCCGCATGCCGAGAAAAAATCCGAGCGCGATAATGGAAACGAAAGAGATCATGTGGTTCGCCGGCGCCTGGATCAGGCCGAGGCCGGCGCGCGCATGGCGGCGCGCCGCTGCTCCAGAAATTCCAGGTACTCGTCCATTCCTTCGCCGGTTTTTGCCGACACTCGAATCACTTTCATGCCCGGCCGCACGGCGTGAATGTTGCTCTCCGCCAATTCGTCATCGAAGTCGACGGCCGCCGCCAGATCGATCTTTGTGATCACCGCCACGTCCGCGCTGTTAAAGATTGTCGGGTACTTCAGGGGCTTGTCTTCTCCCTCCGTAACCGACAGCAATATGAGCCGCAGCTCTTCCCCGAGGTCGTAAGAAGACGGGCAGACGAGATTGCCGACGTTCTCAATAAAAAGAAAATCGAGCGGGCCAATATCCCAGGCGTCGAGTGCGCCCTGCACCATCGCCGCTTCCAGGTGGCAGAGCGTGCCCGTGGTGATTTGCTTCACCGGCGCCTGGCTGCGCGCCAGCCTCGCGGCGTCGTTTTCCGTGGCCAAGTCGCCCACCAGGGCCGCGACTCTGCAACGCTCCCGGAGAGATGCGAGAGTTCTTTCCAGAAAAGCGGTTTTCCCGGCGCCGGGGCTCGAAACCAGGCTGATCACCGATACGCCCACTTCCCGGAACCTCTCGCGCAAGGCTCGTGCGATGATGTCGTTTTGCTTCAAAATATTTTTGCGAACTTCGATGATTCGTGGTTCGGCGTTCATTCCTCGATCTCCAGGGCGACAACTTCCATCTCTTTTCCTCGCAAGATTTTCGCGGCAGGATTCTGGCATTCCGGGCAGCGGAACCATTGCAGCGAGCGGATCGTGCGCCGCTGGTTGCACTTGGCGCAAAAAATTTCGACCGGGACCTCCTCAATCACCAGCCGTGACCCCTCGAGCGAGGTGCCTTCGCTCGCGATCTGAAAAGACGAAAGCAGCGCTTCCTTTACCACCGAAGTCAGCAGCCCCAGGCGCATGTGCACGGCGACAATTCGAGGGCTCCCGCGCTCAGCAACTTCCTCTTCCGCCATATCGATGATGCTCATCGCGATCGATAGCTCATGCATTTGTCGTAGCAGCCCCCACTTTAGGTTTTTGAAATGCCCTCGCCGGCCGCTTCAAATGGGGCACAGCCCCCGGCCCATGTCCTGGAACGCGCCGAGCGCCGCCTGGCCCAGGCTGATTCCTCCGTCATTGCAAGGCACCGCGAGATTCGTCCAAATCTCGAAGCCCTGCGGCTCGAGAAGCCCTTTCAGCGCGGCCAGCAGCTGTTCGTTCTGGAAAACACCGCCCGAAAGCACCACGGTTTTCACCGCGCGCCTCCCGCACAGGTCAAGCAACGCATTCGTGAGGCCGCAAGCGATGCCCTGATGAAAGGATTGCGCAATCTCTGCCGGATTCCGACCGCGCACCCGGTCGTGAATGATCGCTTCGAGCAACGGACGAAAATCCAGCTCGCCGCGTTCAAACAGGAAGGGATACGGAGCCAACCGTGGCGACTTGCGGGCAAGCTGTTCGAGCCAGATGGCCGACTGCCCCTCAAATGTCGTGGCGCGCGCGAAGCCCAGCAGGGCGGCGGCGGTGTCGAAAAGCCGGCCCATCGAAGTTGTGGGGAATAGGCGCACTCCTTTTTGCAGCAGGTTCACGGAATCGAAATAGCGCAAAGGGAACGAAAATGGCGGCGCGCTTAGGTCAGGCAGGTTGTCTAGCTGGCACAGGAAGCCAGCCGCGGCCTGAACGGGAAACGAAGCCGCGGCGTCGCCTCCAGGAAGCGCCGCGGCACGCAGATGCGCCACGCGCTCAAACCCTCCTCGCACACTCCCCGCGAAAATTTCCCCGCCCCAGATCGAGCCGTCATCCCCGTAGCCGGCTCCATCGAAGCTGACGCCGATCACCTCACGCCCCCACGCGCCGCGCTCGGCAATGGCCGAGGCAATGTGCGCGCGGTGATGCTGCACGGCCTGTACACTGCGCGCCGGCAACTTCAACGCATAAACGGTCGAAAAGTATTGCGGATGCGCGTCGTGCACGACGAGCAGATCGTCCAGCGGCACCTTGTACATCGAGAGCAAGTCTTCGACCGTCTCCGCAAGGGCGCGATGCGCCTCGTAGTGTTCCAAGTCGCCGATGTGCTGGCTGACGAAGGCTTGGCCGTCCAGCACGAGCGCGATCGTGTTCTTGAGATCCGCGCCCAAGGCCAGAATCGGCCGTTCGGCCGGAATCGTGGCTACGGCGCCGGGCGCATACCCGCGCGAGCGGCGCAGGAACGCGGCGCCGAACGCGCCCACGCGCAGTACGGAATCCTCCACGCGCCGCGCAATCGGGCGTTCGCCCACGAGGAACGCGTCCGCGATTTCATCGAGCCGCTCTTTCGCCTCTTCGTCTCTGTATGCGATGGGCTCGCTCGAGCGATTCGCGCTGGTCATCACCAGTACTTCCAGCGCACCCGCAGCAAAGAGGAGGAAGTGAATCGGCGCGTAGGGAAGCATCACCCCGAGTTCGTCGTTCCCGGGCGCGACTCCCGGAAAATCCAGCCGCGCGGGCGCAAGAACGATGGGCCGCGCCGGCGAGCGCAGCAACTCTTCCGCTTCCGTGCCGAGGGTAACCACGTTTCGCGCCACATCGATGTCCCTGGCCATCAACGCAAACGGCTTTTCCTTGCGGAATTTTCGCGTGCGCAGACTCGCGACGGCTTCCGCGTTCCGTGCGTCGCAGGCAAGGTGGTATCCGCCCAGCCCCTTGATCGCCAAGATCTTTCCTTCACTAAGAAGTTGCGCCGCCCTTCGGATCGCCGCCTCATCACCGGAAATCACTTCGCCCGTCGAGGATAAAAAGTAGTGGGGGCCGCACCGCGGGCAAGCGACAGGCTGCGCATGAAAGCGCCGGTTCGCGGGATCTCGATACTGCGCCGAGCAATCGTCATCGAGACCCCACGCGCTCATGGTCGTGTTTGCCCGGTCGTAGGGCAGATTCTCGATCACGCTGTAGCGCGGCCCACAATTCGTGCAATTAATGTAGGGATAGCCAAAGCGCCGATCCCGCGGGTCGAGCAACTCGCGCAGGCAGTCTTCGCACACGGGAAGGTCGGGTGAAACTCGCGCGGTCGGTTGCGCGCGGCTTTCGCTCTCCCGAATCGCAAAATCGCGAAAGCCGGCCGGCTCCACGGAAGAAACCTGGACGGCTGTCACCCGAGCGGCAGCCGGGCTCCGGCTTTCAAGCTCGTTTAGAAATAGCTGAAGCGATTCTTCCGGCCCCTCGAGGTGAATTTCCACGCCGGAATCTCCATTCAGCACCCAACCCGTAAGCCGCCTGGTTTGGGCCAGCCGATAAACGAACGGGCGAAACCCCACCCCCTGCACCACGCCGCGAACCTTGATCGAATAAGCGCCCACGAAATTTTACTCTCCACTAATGACGCAGCCCCGGCCGCGCCAGCCGATTTGTATAACTCTTCCCCGCTCGGCCAGCACCGGGGCGGTACGCTGGCCGCCAGTCAAAGCCATCATTCGAGCGCGAGCATTGCGGTCCGTGTCCACGTCGTACTCGACGAAAGCCTCGCCCTGCCACTCGAGCCACTCGCGCATTTCCCGCGTGTGCGGGCAGCTCCCGGACCCGAAAAGCTCAAGCTTCGCCACGGCCCAGTTCCTCCAGCGCTTCGCGCATCACGTGATAAATGGACGCCTGCACTTCCTGAATGCGCGGGATGTAGTCGCAATGCACGACGATCGGAAAATCAGCGAGCCCGCGGCGCAGGATCTCGCCGCCGTCATAGCCAAGTAGCGCCACGGTCAGGACGTTGCGCTTGCGCGCCTCCTCCAGAGCCATGATCACGTTGCTCGAGCCGCCGCTCGTGGAAATGCACACGGCGACATCCTGCTGGCGCGCTTGCGCGATGAGTTGCCGCAGGAAAATCACCTCGGCGCCCACGTCGTTGGCGATGGCGCTGATATTCGCCGGCTCGAGAGAGAGGGAGACCGCGGGAATCCGCCGATAGCCGCCCGGCGGCGCAACGCAATCGATCGCCCAATCGTTCGCGTCGGTGGCCGAGCCGCCGTTGCCGAAAATGATCAGCTGGTCGCCGCTCCGGACGAAAGAGAGGCCCCCGGCGGCTCGTCCATGAACGGCATGAACTTGTCC
>Ga0070734_10004389_pt1 | contig 13480 bp, 7 predicted proteins | sample Coa_R1_8_FD_66444 | JGI IMG/M metagenome (GOLD analysis project Ga0070734, IMG submission 66444) | Surface soil microbial communities from Centralia Pennsylvania, which are recovering from an underground coalmine fire - Coalmine... | ecosystem: Environmental > Terrestrial > Soil > Unclassified ...
TCCCTGCGCCCGGTGACCGTCCACGATTTCTTGTAAGCTGCGTACGCCGTTCACTTCCGGGCAATCCTTCGATCCCTCGTAAGTGCGCAAAAGCGTTCGATGAAAGACGGCCTGGTCGCAGCTGCGATAACTTTCGAACGTGATCTCCGGGGAAACTTTGGCGGGCAAGGCTCGCACATCCAGCTCATGTCGCATGTACCACAAGCTGGTGATGTGTTCGAACCCGTGCCGTTCGAGCGGAGAAGCCAAGTGGGTTTCATCTTTCGCCAAGAGGGTCTGCCCGAGCTTGGCGCCGCGTTGGCGCAGCCAAACAATCGCCGACGTCAGGAGTGCGTCTTCGATCCGCTGCTGGGCAGTGCCAGGGCACGCCTGCGGCGGCCACAGCAGCCCGCTGGCCCCCGCCACCGGCAAGCACACCATGGCGCCTACCAGACCATGATCGCTGGGCAAGACGGTGACCCCAGCGGGATCCAGTTCGCCCTGCCTTAGGAGCCGCAGCGCGTTGCGGACGCGCGCTTGTCGTTCCTCCATCCGAAGATGTTGAAAAATCAGCTGAAACGCTTGGGTCCATTCATCCGGACGGGCCCGGCGAGACTCAAGGGGCTTCTGCATAAAGGCGGCCCTGGTGGAAACCAACACGGACTCGCGGAGGTCCCTCTATTCGAAAAAGATCCCCAACCTTACTATACCGCGCTCTTTCGCGGATTCTTGGTCCTCAGCTCCCGCCGACCGGGCAAGATCACGCCTGCTGAATTTGCCTGTCTGGCTCAACATGGCACGCTTCTTGCAACCACATGATCAGTCGCTGTGCCGGGGAGCGGCAGCCAGCTCTCCAAACGGTTGCGGCTGCTTCCCGGAGTGCTCTTGAGCCAAATAGCTCTCTGGGTTACTTAGGGATCCCGTGAGGATGCACTTTGGCCGTCGCAGCGGTAGTTGGAAACCGGGGTAAGCTGGGCAAATGCAAGGAAGGGCTGGCGAATGGCCAAGATCGTCTTGATTAATCCACGATTTGAGATGTCGTATTGGGGGATGGAACATGCGCTGCCGCTTTTGGGGAAGCGCGCCAACCTTCCGGTCGCCGCCCTGCCTTTGCTGGCCGCCTTGACTCCCGGAGAGCACCAGGTAACTCTCCTGGATGAGAATGTCGACCCCATCGATTACGATCAATTGGCCGAGGCGGACATCGTCGGGATCACCGGCATGATCGTGCAACGCTCTCGGATGCGCGCGATCCTCAAAGAACTGAAAGTGCGCGGCATCTTCACCGTTGTCGGCGGGCCCTGGGTGAGCGTGCGCGAAGACTACTTCGGTGATTTGGCCGACGTTATCTTTGTCGGCGAAGCCGAGGAAACCTGGCCTGAGTTCCTCCAAGATTGGCAGCAGGGGCGACACCGCTGCCGCTACGAACAGGCCGAAAAAACCGACATGACCAAGGTGCCGACGCCCCGCTTTGATCGGCTGAAGATGGATCAATATCTGTTCGGCAGTGTCCAGTTTTCGCGCGGCTGCCCTTTCCAGTGCGAGTTTTGCGACATCATCGTAACGTTTGGTCGTCGGCCGCGCTTGAAAACGAGTGCCCAGATCATTGCCGAGTTGGAAGCGCTCCGGGCCCAGAAAATTGAGATCGCTTTCATCGTCGATGACAACCTGATCGGCAACAAGAAAGCCATCAAAGTCTTGCTGCGCGATCTCATCGCTTACCAGCAGGCCAACGGATATCCCTTCGATTTTTTCACGGAGGCCTCGCTGGACTTGGCCGAGGATCAGGAATTAATGCAGTTGATGGTGGATGCGAACATCATCAGCGTCTTCATCGGGATTGAAAGTCCCAACGAAAAATCGCTCCAGGAAACGCGAAAATTTCAGAACGTCCGCCCGGCAGGCACGCTCGTGGAGCGCGTCCATCGGATTCAGAACGCCGGCATCGAGGTTTGGTGCGGCATGATCCTGGGGTTCGACCATGATGATGCCAGCATCTTCGAAGCCCAGCGCCGGTTCCTCAAAGAAGCCCGCATCACCACCGCCATGATCGGCATGCTGTCGGCCATTCCCAAGACTCCCCTCCATGCCCGGTTGGCTCGGGAAGGCCGGCTCGATCTGGACGATGAGATCGAGTTTGGGACAAACGTCATTCCCTTACAGATGAGCCGGGCAGACCTTCGCGATGGGTACGTCAACGTGATGCGGGATCTGTATGAGCCGGACTCCTATTTCGAACGGCTCGAAGAGCTGTATCTCAAGCAGCGGGCGTCCTTCAATGGAGGCGTCGTGAAGTACTGGAAACGGCATCCCTGGAATTGGCTGACGCGCCAAACATCCAACTGGGTTGTTTCGGCGGTGCTGCTGTGGCGTCTCTTACAGGGGGTCCGTCAGCCCGATCTGCGCCGTGAATATGTACGGCGGATCTGGCGTCTGGTACTGGCTCGCCCCGAGCCCAACCTGCTCATTTTTTATCTGTTCAAGTGCTTCCTCCATTACCACCAGCACACGATGGCCCAGCAAATGGCTCGTGGAGAAAGCAAGGTTTATAATTCGATCTGAACCGGTATCTGCTTCGGACTAACCAACTCTCTGACGAATCACCAGGCCAACGGCCGGCCCCGGCACATCGAGGCTCATGGGCTCGCCCTGGAAGCCACGGGCTCGAAGCAGCGTAGCCACCGCAGGGTCCGTGGCGACCGTCGGCGTCAGAAGGATTTCTCCGCCACGGATTAACTTCGGTAACCGCATCGCCTGGCTCACCATCGTCCCAAAATAGTCGAGCTGTCCGTTGAGCGTTGCTGCCATCGCCGGCCCGTGGTGGATGCCGATGCGCGGAGACAGGCTGTGAGCTTGGTCGCCCGGCGGCAGAGCTTGAAGTGCGAGCCCGGCCCGGACGGCCGCGGTCGCTTCGCTGAACACTGCCACCACGCCCTCATCCACTGTTTTCACCACAGCCCCAGCTTCCCGACGAATGCACTCCTCGAGTTGGTGGAAATGATCGCGAAAGAGGGCAAAGGTCTTCGCGTCTCCCAGCTCACGATAGAGACGTTCAGCCTGATCCAAGGCGGTGACGAGCAAAGTAACGGTCGCAACGCGGACCAGCTGCCCTGGAGAGAGGACCTCGCCGGGGAACAACTCGCGGAACAGGGCCAGCGACGCCGCCCGAGCCGCTGTCAAGGCGTCAGCGCGTGGAGCCGTTCGTTCCACGCGCACCAGCAACTCCTGCGAACAGCCGTTGGTCAAGATCAGCATCTGCACGCCGGTACGCAAGATTCGCGGCCCGTCGGCGCGATCGGCGCCGGCAAGGTCCAGATCCCATTGGCTAGTTGGTGCCGACGGTCGGACGTGGAAATCGAGGGCATAGGGTAACTGTGGTCCGCGCACCCGATAGGCCCCTTCGCTCAGCGCGAGACGGACTTCCAGACGCTCGCCGGCCGCAACTCGGACTTGGACGACGACATGAGGCGAGTGCGCCGGGCCTCCCATACAAAACGTCTTCTGCTCGGAGTCGCGGATCTCCGGATGAACCCGGAAAATCAGCTCGACCGAATTGGCAAAATCTAGCTCGAAATCACGGTTGCACGCCGGGCAGTTGCCATGAGAGCGTACGGCCCGGAGGGTCTGCTTGATGTCGGAGGCGATCCGGCAAACAGGGCAGAGAATGTCCCACAGCAGCAGGAGTAGGCCCTCCTGCACACCGTACAGACAGGCAGCCACGACCTCTTCTTCCTCCAGATCCCAACGGTGGGCCAGAGCAATCGGCCGGATACGGGCCAATTCCTGGCTTGGCGCCTGGGCCAGAAAATCCCCCAGCCGCTCGACAACCGCGGCCGCTACGCCACGGGCAAGCAGCCGGTCGAGCAGGCGCTCCAGCCGCTCGTGACGTGCGGCGGACAGCTGATGGGGTTGCTCAAAGGGATCGACGAACGCGTGGCTCCCGAGCCGACCAGTCACGGCGGCATCGATGCGCCGATACACCCGATCCAGGTTACGCTTCCCCTTGGCGCCGATTTCTACGGCGGCGACCGTTCGACCCAGCAGACCGCGTGGAGCTACCCAGACCTTGTGTCGGAGAATCGTTCCAGTCAGAGCCCGGGGCGTGAGCTCGGTCCGGCTTACGAGCCATTTGAATGGCCCGTGGCTGAATTCGCGAAGAACTCCCATGCGCTGGGCTTCAATCCATTCGAATGGGTGCTCTTCCCAGGTCGCGGTCAGCCCGAGCTTCCGGATCTTACCCATCCGCCTCACCCGTGGGCGCAGCGTCGGACCCGGTAGCGAATCTTTCTTTTGAGCGTCTTCTTGCTCGGGCTGGTTCGTGAACTGAACGGCGGGGAGCCCGCAAGCCCGGTTGAGCCGGTCGGTGTTGGAAACATGTGGCCAAAGCTCCTGGGGCGATGCCTGCAGCTCCCAGCTCCAGTCATAGCACAGCACCTGACCTGGGTCGCAGGCGGGAAGCTGAGGATGAATGGCGACGGGAACTGGTTCGCCCCGGAGCAAGCATTCGAGATCACGGAGGAGTGCTCCGGCGTTGGGGTGGCGGGCTTCCGGCGCCTTGGCCAGGGCTTTTTCCACGATCCCGATGACGCCATCGCTGAGGGCAGGATTGAGGAGGCGCAACGGCGGCGGCGGTTCGTTGCAGTGAAGGGCGATCACCGTCATCGGATTGGATCCGTCGAACGGCAGCCGGCCGGAAAGCATCTGGAAAAGCGTCACTCCCATGGCGTAAACGTCGGTGCGCGGGTCCGCCGTGCCGCCGACGCACTGCTCGGGGGCCATGTAAAACGGCGTTCCCACGAGGGCCCCGGCCTGAGTGACGTTGAGCGATTCGGATTCGACGACATGGCGCGCGAGCCCGAAGTCGGATAGCTTCACTTTAAAAGGTGGGCTGGTTTGTTGAGCAAAGCCGTGCTGCGTTTCCTGTGTTGTGGCACGATTCCAGCCGGAGTCGAGGAGGATGTTGTCCGGCTTGATGTCGCGATGGACGATGCCGCGCTCGTGGGCATCGACCAAGGCGCGGGCGACATCGGCCATGATCGCGAGGGCCAACGATTCTTCCAGCCGACCGCGCTTCGCCAGGAGAGTGCCGAGACTGGTCCCCGCTACAAATTCGAGGACCAAGTAATGAATTCCGTCGTCTTCGTTAACCTCCAATAGGTTCGTGACGTGGGGGTTGTTCACTTCCGCCAGGAGCCGGCATTCCTTGTGAAAGCGCTGCAAAGCATGGGCATTATGGGCGAGGTCGGTGCGGACCGTTTTGATGGCAACGATGGTCTCATCGACGGGATCCTGTGCGCGATAGACCGCGCCCATTCCACCCTGCCCCAGTTTTTCCAAGAGCCGGTAGCGCCCCAGATTCTTGCGCTGCAATTGCAGCTCCGGCCCAGAAATGCTTTGGGCAGGCGATTCATCTTCGCGGCGAGTCCGTCCCGGGGCATCCCCGGCTACTTCCACCGGGGAAGATTCCGTGAACGATCGCGCCGCTGCGGCACCGATAGCGATCGTCGCCTGGGGTGCGGAGGGCGGAGCCGGCCGGAAGCAATCCAGGATTTCGAGTAGCCGGCCGTGAACTTCGCCAGCCAGCGGACGCTCACCGGAGTCGCCGGCAAGCATGGATCGAATCAGTGGCTCAAGCTTGCCGGTCAAGGCCAGACCCGGCCGACGTAGTTCCGCGAACCCTTTTTGGTCGTTGCGAGACCGTTGCGGTGCTCGGCCGGTGAATAGCCAAGATAACAAAGCCCCCATGCTATAGATGTCCGCTGCCAAGGTCCGCGTGCCATCCTGGATCGATTCGGGGGCCCGGCAGTGAGCATCGATCTGGGCGAACGATTGTGCGGTGAGGGCGGTTCGTACGTCGACTCCGGTGAAGTCGATTTTCAATCGTTGCCCCGGGAGGACAAAAACGGCACTGGGGCACAATTGACCATGAGCGAGCCCGAGGCGATGTGCAGCGACTACGGCCTCAGCCAGGCCAAGGGCCAAAGGGACAGCTTCCGTTTCGGTGAGAGACGCGACAGAGGCGAGCAGGTCGCCCAGGGTTTGGCTGTGAACCCATTCCAGCGCCACGAAAGGGGGATTGTGTTGCAGCGCGAGTTCGTGGATTTGTAGTGCACTGGGATGGTTGAGCATCCGGGCCAAGCGCAGCTGTCGGGAAAGGAAATCCTGGCGCAGGACATCTGCCCCCAAACCGGACAGGACGCGAACTTCGACGTGGCTACCGTCGCTGTTTTGCGCCCGATAGGAAACGCCATCCCGGCCCGCTTCTAATGGAGCCAGGATTCGGTAACGGCCGACAAGCATACTTCAGCCTTGGACTTTTGCGCCATCGTCGGAGTTCAGACGATGGATCTCATTGTGGCGTAGACGGGGCGAGAATGCAAAGCGAAAGCGGTGACCCATCCTCCGGCGGTTGTAGGATACTCCTGTCTGATTCACTCCGAATCCATAGACTCATCTGCGGATGCTTTGGTGATACGTCGCTTGCACATTCGTCCTGTTGGGAAGCCGCGATGGACTGCATTCGGTTGGTGGAGTTGGAAGAAGACTCGGAAAATCATGTTGTCGAAGATTCGTGCACCGGCTGCGATCCCATTGCTCGCCCCGCGATGGTCGACCGTGGCCGAATCATCTGGCCATACGTGGTAGCCGTCGCCGGATATCACTTGCTGCTGCCGCTGGCCATGATTCCGTGGCTGTTTAGTTGGACGGGCCTGCTGCTGATCCCGCTGGGCAATTACCTTTTTTGCTCCTTGGGCATCGGGGCGGGGTTTCACCGTCTGTTGACCCATCGGAGTTATCGCTGCCCCAAATGGCTCGAACACGGATTTGCTTTGCTGGGCGTCTGTTCGTTGCAGGACTCGCCAGCGCGCTGGGTCATGGTCCATCGTTTGCATCACCAGTTTTCCGACCGCCAACCAGATCCGCACAGCCCAATGGTAAGCTGGTTCTGGGGACACGTCGGCTGGCTCTTGGTGGAGAACCGTCAGCTCAGCAAGATGGCGACATATGAGCGGTATGCCCGTGATATCCTGCAGGATCCGTTTTACCTGCGATTAGAGCGTGGCCACCTTTGGGTATGGGTCTATGTTGCCCATGCCTTGCTGTTCTATTTGGTCGGTCTCGCGGTCGGCTGGGTTGCCACTGGCAATTTTCTCGGGGGCGTGCAGTTCGGGTTGAGTCTGCTTTTGTACGGAGTGGTGTATCGGACGCTGTTCGCTTGGCACGTCACCTGGGGTGTCAATTCTCTGGCCCATATGTGGGGCTATCGCAATTATCAGACCGATGAGAATAGCCGTAATAATTGGTTTTTTGCCCTGGCGACGAACGGCGACGGCTGGCACAACAATCACCACGCGGATCCGCGCTGTGCGGCACATGGGTTCCATCGGTGGTGGGAGCTGGATGTGACTTATTTAACTCTGCGCGGTCTCAAAGCCCTGGGTCTGGTGTGGGACTTGGTTCCGCGCCGCCGTCCTTTCCATGCGGAAAAGGCTTCCGGCAGGACTCAAGAATCGGCAACCGCGTGTTAGGATCCAGGAAGTCCCCGTGTTGCGCCGCAACCTGGAAGTGAAGGCACGCTGCGCACAGCTCACGGCAACCCGCGCCGCCGTGCACCGCCTCGGGGCGCGCTCGGGCGGCGTGGAGCTGCAAACCGATACGTATTTTGTCGTACCCAAGGGCCGGCTCAAGCTGCGGGAGATCCAGGGGCAGGCCCCAGTGCTCATCGCCTATGATCGACCCGATCGCAGTGAAGCGCGCCTGAGTACCTATCATCTCGTCCCGGTCCGCGATGCGGCCGTGCTCAAGGCGGCATTCGCCCTCACCCTCTCGATCCGCGGCGAAGTACACAAACGGCGCGAGATTTATCTGTGGCGGAATGTACGCATTCACCTCGACGAAGTCGCGAATCTGGGCACGTTTGTTGAATTGGAAGCCGTTCTAACCAGCGATGAGGGAGCAATCGAAGCCCCTGCTCACGTCACGCATCTCTGCCAGGAGCTGATGATCACTCCGGCTGACCAGATTGCTCCTTCCTACGCCGAACTTCTCGGGCTCTGATAAACTCACGAGCCTGAAGCGCTGGCGCAACCCTTCGCTCGCGCTTCGGGCTCGTGCCCCGGAAGGCGCGTGTGGCCATCGGGAACTTGAAGGCGCTGATCCGGCCGTTTGCCTTGTGGTGTCCCGCCCAGCGGTTTTTCGAAATCGGACACCCGCAAACCGTTCGTGAAGGAGATCCTTCAGCACAGAAGTTTGGCAACCTAGCGAAGCACCGCGGCATCTTTCGGTAGGGCACCAAGCTGCGGTGCTAGGAAGAGCGTGGGCTGGAAGGAGAAGGCCACCCGAAGGTGGCCTTCTCGGTGGTCACAGCGTTTGCTGCACAACGCAGGCCTTACGGAGGGCTAAACGAAACGTTGACGTTGGCAATGTCATGGGTATCGTCGCAGCCGCCGGTCCGGCCGCCGAAGCCGACGCGCATTTCATAGGGAAGCACTCCCGGGACGACGACACTGAGTGCCTGGAATCGCTGGCCACCGGTCCCGTCCTTCTGGCTGGACGTGATGTACACCTTGACGGTGGCACCGCCGCCGGCGGGATCGATATCGACCGTGAAGTCGCAGTGGTCAAACGGCGTGTTCGCGTCATCCAGGTTGTTCTGGTGCATGTTATATTGCAGGCCCGTCGTACTCCACAGATCGACGCCGTAAACGAAGTCGTACCGGCCACCGCCTCCTTGACCAAAACTGATGATATTCACACTCACTTCGTCATCGTCGGTCCCATTCGGTAAGCCGGGAGCCGGGTTGACATCGTACGGATTGCCGTTGTTGTAGTCGTCCAGACAGATCCCCAATCCGCCGCCCCGGTTGGTGCTTCCTTCCTCGCTGATGCTTGGGCCATTGGCTGGATTCGAAGGATCGCCACCGTCGGGATAATTGGCATTGTCAATCAAGACAATGCTCATGCCATCCGCATGGCAGGCCGGCTGTCCGCCAATGCGAAAGTCGAAGCTGCCAACGACGTGGGCAGTTGGCCCGGGGGCAGTCAGAGAAAAAGCAATCTGATTCTGGTCGCTGCCGATAAACGCTTGCGTTAAGCGGTAAAAGTTAGGGGCGCCGGCCGGCCCGCCACTTTGGGAATAGCCCCCGCCTAATTTCGTGCCGTATTCAGCATAGTTAGTTCCCTTGACGCCTGGATTGCTGAAATCCTGGACGGTCGAATCTGCCAGCGCCGGAACGGCGAACCCACACAGGCAGCCCACGGCCGCCAATCTTCGCAAAAACCGCATCGATTTACCTCCTCAAGGTGAAAAGGTGCTGCTCTGCTCGATCGTTCGCCTTCGAGACGAAATGCAGCCACCCTTGGATCCACGACCGCACGAACCGGGCTTGCACATCGCCGAGCGGCGGCAGCGCCTCCGTAAATGAAGTACCCATCGGAGGACGCGTCAGCCACTTGGCGCTACAGGGAAATCATGCAGGGCTTGCGAGCTACCCGTTCCGTGTTGGAGTCAAGCCCACGAGGGATCGTCCGACGACGCATCCGCTCATGGGTTCGTGCACTATCTACCAAACGCATTGGCACGGTAAAGGCGAGCGCATTTTCTTCCTTTTCCTTACCGTGCTTTTGAATCCTCCAATGTCTGCAAGTTTCGGGCCAAAGCCGTCCCCGATGCGATCTTTCAAACGGTCAAACTGGTCTGGGATGAGTAGTGGCGCAAAAGGGTTTCGGACAGTATCCCTGGCGTGCGTTCGGTTTAGAGAAACCGAAGATGCGGCTGCTTGTTTTTCGGCGAGAGAATCAGAAGGCCAAGGATCCGTACGCATTGGCTTTGCAACCTATGAACAGACGTTAATCGTTGTTAACGATCGTTTACATTCTGATAACACGGATTAGCACTCGTTTTGTGGCTATCCTTCCGTCGCCGGACGCACGCCATGATCAATTCCTGCGTGGCGAGACGGCCTTCCTTGAGGTGCTCCAAGAATTCACACAGCAGCTTCGCTTGGCAGTTCGTACTTCCGAGATGGAGATCGGAGAGGATAAGTGCATCGAGCATTGCGATTCTTTACCCTCATAGCCTGTAAGCTCCCTTGAGGGAAACAATAGCATTGCCGGATGTCGTTTGTATGAAAGTCCCAAGAAGGACCCGCGACGATGTCCTTTGGCTCTCGGTGTCGCCTCGATTCTTCCACGATATCGTCAGGGATCTTTCCTCCTCAGGCCGTGGTCGCCGCCTCTATCTGGTGGCAGCCTACACGCCGGGCAGCATCACCGCGCTGGGGCAGGGGCGAGATCATAACAGGCAAGCTCTTCTGCGTTCCGAGCATAGAGTCGGCTGTGGGCAATCACGGGGTGGTTCCATGTCTTGCCATCCAGCGCCCGGAAACGCCCCAGCTCCCGGTGCTGGTTGGGGTCGGCGGCGAGCAGAACCGCCTCGCCACTCTCGGACATGACCAGGAGCAGCTCTTGATTGGCCAGCTGCACGACCTGTCCACGGCCATATCGGCCTCCCTTCCAACAGCGTTTCCCGGTGGCCAGATCGATGCAGCAGAACATGCTCACATCAAAGCCGTAGGCATGGCCGCGGTGCAGCACGAAATCAGGGAACTCCGGCTTCAAGTCTTTGGACGTCCAGCGTGGCACGGCGCTCCAGCGGTCGCCGTCTCGGCTCACGTCCAGCAAGGTGACGCTGGCCCCGTCGTATGTCCCGACCAGGAGCTGCGTCGGGCCCACCGTGTGCGGCTGCACGCTCCGCGGCCCGCCCGGCATTGCTGTTCCTCCCTTCCAGAAGACCTTGCCGGTGGCAGGGTTAACCGCGGTGATGCCTTGGTCGCTGAGGATGAGGCATTGGGGCACACCGGCCAAGGTCGTCAGCTGCGGCGAGCTGTAACTGCTCCCGCCAGCGCGCGCCGCCCACGCAGGCTGCCCGGTATCCGCACGGAAGGCAAGCAGGTTTTGGTCCCCATCCCCGCCGGCGAAAACGATGACCAAGCCGTCCGTCACAAGTGGTGAGCCCGAGTAGCCCCATTGCGGTGGCCTGGTCCCGGCCTCCGCGGCAATGTCCCGCGCCCATTGCCGCTTGCCAGTCGCCGCATCGAGACAGTTGAGGATGCCCGTTCCGCCGAGTGCGTAAATGCGGCCCGCGGCAAACGTTGGCGTGGCCCGCGGCCCTGCGCCGGATACCGACTCCCAGAACCGGGCAGCGTCCGCATGCGCCCAGAGCTCCTCGCCTGTTTCGGCATCGTAGCAGACAACGGCCTCCTGCTCGCTGCGCTGTTCCTGCGTGTACAGCCGGCCGCCGACAACAATGACGCTTGACCAAGCCGGGCCGACCCGATGCCGCCAGAGCAGCTCCGGCGGCCGCGTCTCCCAGTCGGTGGCGATCGTGACTCCGTGAACAACGCCGTCCCGGTTGGGGCCGCGAAATTCAGGCCAATCGCCGGGCCGGAGCGCGACGATTTCCCCTGCGCGGGTGGCGGCTGTGTGATTGGCCGAGTGACTCTTCTCTTCCAGAAACAAGTTCTCCGCGGATGGGTCCCAGCGCCAGTGCGTATCGGCCCGAAGATTCGAGTCGAGGCCATCGACACGGAGGAGCGTGAAATAGGCCAAGGTCAGTGCAACGACGGCCACCGATCCCCGCCATTGCCAGGAAGGGCACGTCTTTTTCGCCACGATCATCCAGAGAACCCACACAGTAAGCACGACCGGCAAGCCTGACATCAGCAATCCCCACCAGCCGACCGATTCATCGCAAAATGGTTCCACGATCATCCCACCGCCGACAATCAGGAGGAACCCATACAGACGAAGACGGAGAGGAATCCTCCGGTTCGTCCACCACCAGGTGGTGAAGAAGATGGCGAGCAGGACCGACGATGCCAGATTGAACAAGAACCCGACGAAGTAAAACGTCTCCAGTCGGGGAACGATCAGGTGGGCCATCCAATACACGGCGAGAAACGCGATCGCCGGCCAAAGGAGCACCGGCTTGATCGGATCGGGCGAAGAAGGCGGATGACCAACGGGGGACATGGCCGGGTTCGATTCAGCGAGCATAGGACTCCTCCAGCTCTGCGATTAGCCGCGGAAATAGCGGCACACGTTCGCGCTCCGCCATGAGTATTTCGATCGCTGTGGCTCGTGCTTTAACACCCGGCTAACGACAATCTATCCGCAGGCTTGCCCTTCATCTATCCGTGTAACCAAGTGTCTGCTTCGTCTCGGCGGACCTAGTGTTTCGCGAAGCTAGTTGTTCATAAGACGGTATGGAATTGAATCTTACGGTATGCCCTGTTCGTCTGGCTGCTTATTCTGGAACGGTGAAATGCCCGTCTGTGAACAGAGCGGCTCAATAAAATATGAAAGACTGCCTTCTGCCAAAATTTTGCGCCAAATAGATTGATTGTTCGGTTGCCGTCGATGAGAAATGGGTGCAAACGCTGCGAGGAATGTTTGCCCTCCGGCGGTTCTTCGCCGACGGCACACACACCGCCTCTTAGCCCGGCGTACAGTGACGCAGTACCGCAAGTTGCTCGATATCCCGTTTACGAGAGTGCGTCGCAGGGATTGATGATCCGGAGGTTTGCAATGGGGCTAACGATTCGGTTCCTGAAGCCATGCATTTGTGAAAGTCGCTGCGGAGATGTGGTATTTCACGAGTTGTTCGCACGGGGGGAGATCGTACCAGACCCCGCATGGCCATCCGATTACGTGGTCGCAGAGATCGAGGAAGGTCCACTTTGCGGCGATTTCTGCATCACCCATGCCTCCGTAGCGGGCTACGTTATCGCTGGTATTCCGGCCGAAGCCGTGCGGGTGTTGTCGGGCGATGGGTTCCCGTCTCCCAAAGTTGACCACAGCACATACGCCTGCTGGCCTCGTGGGATTGTGCTCGGAGACATTCCAAGCGAGATCAGTCGCTCGTTGGAGAGGGACCCGACGGACGTTCCTCGCCGCCTGGAAACGCTGGATCGATTGTGGACGTGCGTTCGAAGTGGATGCCCGGTTTCTCGGGGCGGCCATGAAGCCGATGGGCGGCGCGGCAGAAGCTGACATCCGAGTGGCTGCGGTTTCGTGAAGGATGTGGCGGGTGGCGCGCCACCTATCGGGCACGAGACGTAACAGGTTACCTAACGCCCCGAACGTATCGGCCAGAGCTACCCCGGCCAAGGTGAACGTAAACGCTGCACCGGAGGAGATGTGGATCTAGACACGGATCGCTTCACTTATTCGGATACGGCTTCTGCCAGAAATTGTCCCCGCTCCAATTGAACGCGGGTGTGGTCTCCACCGAGCAGTCGCCGTTGATCTTGACCTGGCAGGACAGCCGCATCTCGTCCTCGTGGCCAACGATGCCCATCGATGTGGTCGGCGATGTGGCCAACGTGAACCGCTCCAGCAGTCCCTTGCGACTCAGATTCTCCATGCCTTTTTTGACCAGCACCTTGCAGGTGCCGCACAATCCGTTCCCCATGCAATTGACATAACGGTGCAGCCCTTT
>Ga0070734_10004392_pt1 | contig 13473 bp, 7 predicted proteins | sample Coa_R1_8_FD_66444 | JGI IMG/M metagenome (GOLD analysis project Ga0070734, IMG submission 66444) | Surface soil microbial communities from Centralia Pennsylvania, which are recovering from an underground coalmine fire - Coalmine... | ecosystem: Environmental > Terrestrial > Soil > Unclassified ...
CCCTCTCCAAGCCGTTGGGACAAAATGTGCCGGCTAAAGATGCCAATAACAACCCGATCCAATATCAGTTGGGCGTCCTGAAGTATCGTCCCTTCTCCACCCCTAGCGATCCCTCCACCCAGGAGACCGGCAACGGCTGGCTCAAATACGTCCATACGATCGCCAAATTTGTCGCCAGCACGCTTGGCACGACCGGGCAGGCCGACCTGGGTTTCGATATGGAGATCTGGAATGAACTCAGCTTCGGCTCGGCCTTTCTCGACATCAACAACTACTACAATCCGCCGTTTGTCTATCCGCGCGAAGGACATTACGACCTGGTCAAGCAGACCGCAGCGTTTGCGGACCAAAATCCCGCCGACTTTGTGGGCGTCATACTGAGCGACGGGTTCGCCAATACGATCCCCTGGGATGCTTCCAGCGTCGAGCCGCCGCGCATCGGAGCGATCAACAAACACCCCTATCCCAGCCGTCGAACCTATCCGCATGACGAGTATCCTTCCACTGAAGTCAATGCCCTGGGCCGGTTTGATCCCGACAGCGCCGACGACCCGCTCAATCCCGGCTTCCTGCCCAGCTATTCGGTCCTCTTCCCGGAGGAGGGGATGTTCTCCCTCCAGACGGAGTTTATGGAGCGCGATACGGCGCCTATGACCAATGTGATCCAGCAACTGCAACATGGCCGCTACACACGTCTGGTCAACGGCAACTTCGACCCCTGCCCGGTTCAGGTCACGGAAACCGGCGTGGCGCCGGCGGAGGATAATGCGAGCATCACCCCGGACCGGGCGCTGGCGATCAAAGCCAAATCGACGGCCCGATTCTATTGCTTCTTTCTCAACAAGGGGGTGACGCAACTCTACCTCTATACGGCCGACGGCAACCCTGCCTTCACGAGCAATTTCACCCCGCGAGACGGCGATCTTTATCTGGGCGTGGTGCAGGATAACTTCATGGCTTATGTCACTCAAACTACTCCGCCATCCTACCCGACCAACGATGTGCCCTATACGTCGCCCGCACTGGCGACGCTGAGCCACATCGTAACCCAGATGAGCAATCAACTCGATCCTACGATCACCTCGACGCGGCCCATTCAGGTCGCTTCCATCGCCGAGCCCAGCAACCAGATCTACTTTACAGGCGACGGTACGGCCGCTCATCCCAGCCTCTATAACCACGATGTGTTGGCGATCCTGCCTTATCAGGTGAATGCGCACCGCTTCGTGATCCCTTACTATGTGGCCTCCGCCGACATCATGCAGGACATGTCCCCGGAGAGCTTTACGGTGAAGTTGACCGGCCTCAACGGCGCCGGGGCAACGGTAACCGCCTACGATCCGATCAAAGACGCCTCGGTTCCCGTTGCGGTTGCCGCACAGGACGGCAACAGCCTGACGCTGAACCTGACAGCGGTGGACTATCCTTACCTCCTGATCGTCGAGGAGGCGAGAGCGATCGATTGCGGCGGCGGGGCGGTCGGCAATTTTCAGGCGGATCAGGACTTTTCGGGCGGATACATAGAGACGACGACGCACGCCATCGACACCTCCGGCGTCGTCAACCCGGCGCCACAAGCGGTCTACCAATGCGGACGATTCAACATGTCCAACTACACCATTCCGGGGCTCATTCCCGGAACGTATAAGGTACGCCTGCATTTCGCCGGTCTGTACGCGACCGGCGGTTTCAACGTCAGCATCAACGGCACGCCCGTTCTGACCAATTTCGACATCGTAGCAGCGGCGGGCGGCATGTATAAGGCGGTGGTGAAAGAGTTCACCGCAAGCCCCGATGGCTCCGGTAATATCATCATCTCCTTCACCAACGGCGGTCTCCAGAGCGGCGGATTGCCAAGCCCTCAGAACTGCGACGGGAAGATAGCCCCCCAAAACTTCACCCCGGTTCCGTCGAACGGTACTCCAAGTATCGAGGGGATCGAGATCATTCCCCTGTCTTACGGTCCGCCCGCTCCGACGGGAGTGGTCGCGACAGGAGGCAATCAGCGGACGACATTTACCTGGAATGCCGTCGCCGGCGCGACGAGCTATGATTTGTATCGCAGCACCAGTCCCGGAGGAGAGGGAACTGTTCCCGTAGCGACGGGCATCACCGGGACCTCTTACACCGATCTGGGGGTACCCAACGGCCGCACCTTCTATTACAAACTCGTGGCAGTCAACTCCAAGGGAGAGGGGGCGCCTTCCGCCGAGGTCAGCGCGACGCCGACCGGTCCGGCGACCTATCAACTCAGTTGCGGCGGCGGCATCGCCGGAACCTGGATCGCCGCGACCAATGCGAATGAGGGTGGCAGCTCTCGAACGAACGGAAACCCCAGCACCAATACCAGCTATGTGGTCAATCCGGCGCCGCAGGCCGTCTACCATACCGCCTGGACCAACGCCCCCGGTGAGGTGACCAGCTTCGCGCTCCCTTATCTGGTTCCCGGAGGTCAGTATACGGTGCGGCTGCACTTCTCCGACATCATGGGGGCGTTTCCGGGCGACCACGTCATGGAGGTGTTCATCAACGGCGTGAACGTACTGTCCAACTTCGACATCGCCCAGGCGGCGATCAATGAGGGCGCGCCTGCTCCGGGGTTTTCCACGGCCGTGATCCAGCAGTTTACGGTCACGGCAGACCTCTATGGGCGCATCATCGTGCGCTACTATAACGATAAGGGGTTCGGATCCCTGAGCGGCATCGAAGTCCTCTAATGCGAGGCCCGCGGATCTCTATCCTCTCTTTCACTTAGAATGGTGGGCGGCCTGTTCCCTTTCCGTCGAACTGGCCGCCCGCATGATGCATGAAAGCCTGTGCTTTGTGTCCGCCGGAAAGGCGTAATTCTGCGCCCGGCGGTTGACGCACCGCCCGATGTCTGTTATACTGATGGGTGTTTGTTGCCGCAACGGGGCGCCTGCCCCGGTTCGGCGCGGTTTCCCTGACCGTTCCACACGGTTCCGGAGGCTTACGCACCATGTACGTACTCTCGGGCGAAAGTACGGCCCGTCTCTATATCGCGCTGCGTCGCCATGCGCTGGTCGGCCTCGCCCTGATCTGCGGCCTGGCCGGCATGGCCGGGGCGCAGCGCAATGCCGGTTCGCCGGCTGCCGGCGTTCAGAGCGCGCGGGACATCCTGCAAAAGTCCATCAATACCTACCAGGAGATGTCCAGCTATGAAGGCCAGTCCAATATAGACCAGATCAAGCTCAACCCGCAGGGCGGGATCATCCAGCAGGAGGGTTCCAGCGCCAAAATGCGCTATAAGCGGCCCAATAAGCTGATGCTGGACTTCACCACGCCCGTCGGAAGCCGCTCCATCTGGAGCGATGGCTCCCTGCTGATCGTCTATGACGCCCTGCCGAAAAAGTACACGGTCGGCCCGACCGCTCCGGACCTGTCGGCGATGCTCCCCCTGCTCTTCCGGCGCGCGGGCGTGACCGCCAGCCTCGACCCGCTCTATGGGCTGAGCAAGAAGACGCTGCCGAAAGAGCTGGTCAATCTGGCGCTGCAGGAGACCACCACCTTCAACGGGCATCCGGTCTATGTGGTCACCGGCACGCTGAAGGGGATCGAAACCACCAACGCCAATAAGCAGCCGATCACGCTGCCCAGCAGCACCTGGACGTGGTGGATCGACAAGAACACGTTTCTGATGCATAAGATCGAAACCCGTACGGCGAATGTGATCCTGTCCCCCCCGCAGTCCGGCGGCCCGCAGCGGCAGGCCGCCACCCCGGCAACGCTGGTGGCACGCTATACGTTCAGCGCCAGCAAGCCGAACTGCGCCTTTCCGGAGAACGCCTTTAACTTCAAGGCCCCTCCGGATGCCAGTGAAAGAAAGTAGCCGTAGCGCTCCGGGAGCCGGGAAGAGCCGGGCGAGGGAGTGAGACGGGGATCTCCCATCAGGCATTCCATCAGGAAGGGATGCCGGAAGGAGTTCGGGGTATGTTTGGAATCGTGGTGGCGGCGCTGGCCGCCGCACTGATTACCGCTTTTGTGACGCCGGGCGTGCGGCGCTGGTCCGAAAAGAACGGCCTGGTGGACCAACCGGATGCGCGTCGGGTCAACAAGCAGCCCATGCCGCGCGCGGGCGGGGTCGCGATCTACCTGGGCTTTGTGGTCGCGGTCCTCATCGCCATCACGGTCCGCCACATCCATACGCGCCAGATCCATGTGGATCAGCCGACCTGGACGTGGCAACTGGTGGGTGTGCTGGTCGCCGCGACCTTTATGGCCATCGTCGGCCTGGTAGACGATTTCAAGAACCTGGCGGCGAAGTGGCAGGCGCTGGCGCTGGTGGCGGCGGGCGTGATCCTGGCGGCGTTCGGGGTCCGCATCGAGGAGGTCACCAATCCCTTCGGCCACACCGCCATCTTCCTGCAGTACGATCCTCATGCGCTATGGCCCGCGTTCGGCCTCTGCGTCTCCGTCCTGCTCACGGTCCTCTGGGTCTTCGTCGTGACCAAGACCGTGGACGCCATTGACGGCGTGGACGGCCTGGCGGCGGGGGTCTGCGCGATCTCGGCGACGGCGATGGCCCTGATGGCCGTCGAGCAGCACAATCCGGCCTTCGCGTCGCTGGCGCTGGTGGCGGCGGCGCTGGCGGGGGCCTGTCTGGGCTTCCTCCGCCACAACTACCACCCGGCGAAGATCATCATGGGCACCATCGGCGCGTGGGTGCTGGGCATCGGCTTGGCCTCCATCTCGATCCTGGGCGCGTTCAAGGGCGCGGCGGCGGTCTCCGTGCTGGTTCCCGTGTTGGCGCTGGGCGTGCCGATCTTCGACTACACCCATGTCCTGGGCCGGCGCCTGCTGGAACACGCGCCTCTCACCCAGGCCGACAAGCGGCACCTGCACCATCGGCTGCTGGCCCGAGGCTGGAACCAGCGCCAGGTCGTCTGGTGCATCTACAGCATCGCGTTCGCCCTCTGCCTGGTCGCCCTGTTCCTCTTCCGCGCCAACCATCCGCATCCGTAGCGGGCGCTCTCTGAACCACACAATTCAGGGACGCGGCATGCCGCGTCCCTATAGTTTGTCTCCCCCGGCAGATGCTGGCCTCAGCGTGTCGGCGTGCCGGCGCATTCTCAACCCCCTATGTCGTCGCTTCGCCCAGGTAGACATTCAGGCCACGGGTTGTCGCCTCCGTATAGATCGGTTCGACCGCTTCCAGCAGCGGCGTCGCGCCCCGCCAGAAGGGGAAGTTTCCCAGCCGCTTGACGAGCGCCGCTGCTACCGGCGGACGGCGCACTTCACCCCATAGATCCTCCGGGAGGAGCGCGCCCTGCCAGAAGGCAGTCAGGTCGGCGGTCAACGGCTCGGGCGGTAGGGCGGGCTGCGTTGCGTCGGTCTCCGCCGTGACGCCGAGGCCGGTCAATTGCGTCAGCAACTCTTCGCGGGTGATGCCGCGCAGGGTGAAGAGCAGGAATGGATCGCGGTCGAACTCCTCGCCCAGCAGGCAGTAGACGGCGGCGGTATGCTTGCAGGGGTTCGACCAGTCCGGGCAGGAGCAGTCGGTCTCCAGATCCTTCATGGTCGGAAAGAGCGGCAACCGCACGCTCTGAAAGACCTCCTCGATGTCCTGCGGCATCTCCCCGGCGAGCAGTTTCGCCGCAAAGAGCGCCTGGCCGGAGAGCGCTTCCAGGATCGTCTCCCATTGCGCGGCGGTGAGCGTTCTGACGTTCATCGTGACCTTATACGGTTTCGCCTGCGATCCCTGCACCTTGGCGCGGACCAGACCCTTCTCGATATCAATCGAGAGCACCTGTCCGCTCCGTGCATAGGAGCGCCCCCGCGACAGGCGCGCGCCCAGTCCATAGGAGTCCAGCACGGCCAACCAGCGTTTCGCCCACCAGCTCGAGCCGAAACCGCTCTTCGACTGCGCCTTGATACCCCCCTTCGCCTCCCTTGGGCGCGTCGGCTCATAGTAGTCCCAATAGGGCATAATCGTTCCTCCCGGATGGTGTAGAAACACCGTCATGCTGCACAACGTCCGCCTCTGGACGAATCTTACCCCACTCCCGCAACCGCATCCTGCCGCAGGGCGAACAACTCCTTCAACTCCGCCGTGGAGAGTTCCGTCAGCCACTCTTCTCCCGTACCGACCACGTTGGCGGCGACCTGGCGCTTCTTCTCGATCATCTCGTCTATCTTCTCCTCCAGCGTGCCCAAGCAGAGGAACTTATGCACCTGGACATTTTTCTTCTGGCCGATGCGGAAGGCGCGGTCGGTCGCCTGGTTCTCCACCGCCGGGTTCCACCAGCGGTCGAAGTGAAAGACATGGTTCGCTGCCGTCAGGTTCAGCCCGACGCCGCCCGCCTTAAGCGAGAGCAGGAAGAAGGGCAACGATGCGCCCTCATTCTGAAAGCGCTCGACCATCCGGTCCCGCTGCTTCTTCGGCACGCCGCCGTGCAGAAAGAGGACTTCTTTGCCGAAATTCTCCTGAAGGTGCTTACGGATGATCTCGCCCATCTCGGTGAACTGAGTAAAGATCAGCGCCTTGTCTCCAATGGAGTGGGCCTCTTCCAGCATCTCCGTCAGGCGGGCCAGTTTGCCGGAGCGGCCCGATATGGCCGAGTTGTCGCCCAGAAACTGGGCCGGGTGATTGCAGACCTGTTTGAGTTTCGAGAGCGTCGCCAGGATCATGCCGCGCCGCTGAATGCCCTCCGCTTCCTCCAACGCTTCCGTCACCTCTTTGACCACCGCCGCATAGAGCGACGCCTGCTCGGAGGTCAGGGTGCAGTAGACTTTCATCTCCAGCTTGTCGGGCAGATCCGCGATGATGCTCCTGTCCGTCTTGAGCCGGCGCAGAATGAAGGGACGGGTCAGCCGTTTCAGGCGCTCGGCGGCCTCCGGGTCCTGGCCGGCCTGGATCGGGAAGTAGAAGTTCCGTTTGAATTCCGACTGAGTGCCCAGGAAGCCGGGGTTCAGGAACTCTAAAATCGCCCAGAGGTCGCCCACATGGTTCTCGACGGGCGTGCCGGAGAGCGCGATGCGCCAATCGGCCTTCAGCCCGCGCGCCGCCTTCGACTGCTTGGTCTCCGGATTTTTGATGTTCTGCGCCTCGTCCAGAATGACGCCGCCCCATTTCACCTCTTTCAGCAGCTCGAAATCCCGATGGAGCAGCGCAAAGCTGGAGAGAACGAGGGCATGCTTCTCCGCCTCCTGTCGAAAGGCATCTCCCCGCGTGCGCGTCTGGCCATGATGCACCATCACCGGCAGGTCGGGCGTGAACCGCTGCGCCTCGCGGACCCAGTTGCCCACCACGGAGGTCGGGCAGATGACCAGCGCCGGGCGCTTGTCTTGCGCTTCCCAACTACGGCGGAGATAGGCCAGCGTCTGGGCCGTTTTGCCCAGCCCCATGTCATCTGCGAGACAGGCCCCCAATCCCCATGTGCCCAGGAAATGCAGCCACTCGTAGCCGCGCTGCTGGTAGGGGCGCAGCGTGCCATGAAAGCCTTCCGGCGCGGGCAGCGGCTCCAGGGCGGCGTTGCCGTTCATCTGCGCCAGCAGGTCCGCCACCCAGCCCGATGCCTCTACGCCCTCGATTGCCAATCCGCCCGGCGCGGTTTCCGCGCCCAATGCCATCCGCATGACCTGGCGCAGGGTGGTCTGCTCTTCTCCCCGCCGCTTCCAGAATTCCAGTGCCGCCTCGATCTCCCGCACATCCAACTGCACCCACTGCCCGCGCACCCGGACCAGCGACACCTTCTGCCCCGCCAGCGCTTCCAACTCCTCGCGGGTCAGCTTCACCCCGCCGAGAGCGATCTCCCAGCGGAACTGCACGATGCTCTCCATGGTGATGCCGGTCAGGGACTGCATTTTGGGAGCCTTGACGTTTGCGCCCGCCGCCAGGTGCTGCTTGGTTCCCTTCCGGGTCCACCAGGCCGGGAACTGCACCACAAATCCGGCCTGCTCCAGCATCCAGGCCTTTTCCATCAGGAAGTCCTGCGCCCCGGCCGTATCCAGCGTGTAGCCATCCGGCGTCGCCGCCTTCAGGCTGGTTTCGATCTGCGGACAGATCTTCGACGCCTGCCCCAGAGCCGTCAGCAGAAACTCGCGCGGCTGAAAGTCGTCCCGGCGCAGCAGCGGCGTGACGGCGCCCTTCTTGCTCCACGCCTTCTCGACCGGCACCAACAGACTGGGGTCCTCGACGGATTGGAGCAGATAGCGGACATACCAGGAGGCATCGGTAATATCCGCATCTTCGCCCTCCAGGAGCGGCTCTTCCAGCCGGAAACAGAGACGGAACGGCGCAGCAAGGGAGAGAAATAGCGGGCGTCGCCACTCCCGCACCTGCGCGGCGAAGTCGTCCAGCTCCTTTGTCTCGCCCTGCATCCGCCCGTCCGGAGAGCGCAGGGCATAGAGCCACTGGTCGTGCAGGCTGTCGAAGGCAGCGACTTTCGATCTCCGTGGGCGCGCTACGGCGGCAAAGGGGGCGGAGTTCGCTTCGGCGACGGCGCGCACCAGATAGTCGCAGGCAGCGTCGAGGAAAGTTGTCAGGACACGGATTGCCGGTGTATCGGGCGGCGTGATTGGCGCTTCAGACAGGGCGCGACAGGCGGCAGGCAGGGCGCGCGCCAGTTTGGTGAGCGCCTCCGCCTCCAGCCCGGAGAGAAGAGGCCGCCAGCAGGCCCGATACCCCTCCTCCGTCCTCTCCACGTCCGGCAGGAACTGTTGGCGCGCGACCAATGCGCCCGCGAAGCGCATCGCCGTGGCCCAGTAGCAGAGCGTGTTCCCGATGAGGATCCCGGCGTCCAGAGTATCCTTGCCGATACAGCCGCAGAGCAGCGCAACGGCCTGCTCCCACGATAGTGGGACGCCGGTTATCTGCCAGGGACGCAGCACATAGGAGACCTCGCCCTCCGGCAGCGGCGCGAGCAGGGGGCTGGAAGGGATCGGGGCATTTCCGACGGTCGGCAGCCAGGCGACAAAGCTCCCGCTCGTAAGTGCAGAAGCCGGCTTCCCTTCCAACGCTGCCAAAACGGAGGTCAGTGTGGGGAGGAACTGCTCAGCGGATGCATCCCATGGGGAGGTCTCCGCCAATGCAGACTGTCGCTTCGACCTCACGGAGCGCCGTATCCCCCTGGTGGAATCGGCAGGCGCCTCGCCCCAGAGCACAAACCGATGTTCGATTAGTCCTGCCTGAAGAATGAGCATCTCTCAAGCATACTCCTCGCCGCAATACGCCCTAACGTCGGGATTTTCTCTTCCATTTTTCCCTGCCAACATTATAGCACGGAGTGCTTTCCAGTTTAAGTATTGGCGTGCGCTGCGTCCGTCAGAGAGGGCCGGCCGTCAAGCGAGGGCTCACTCCGTTCGAGAGACCGCCGCCAACTTGCCCAGTAAACCCTGCGGCGAATCGTCCATGAACTCGCCCGACTGCGAACCGATCCCCCAGCTATTTGCCAACGCAACGACGACCAGATCTTGGTCTCTCCATACGGTCATGCCTGCCTGCAAGCCCGCATTCGATCCGCTGATACTGAGGCGGGGCGGATCGTCTCGCAGGAACCATCCGAAGCTCATCGGCGATTCGATCCCTGCGAGGACAGGACGCCTCCACAGCAACGCAATGGATGTGTCGGAGAGCAGACCGGAGGGGCGAAACGCCCTGCCGAACCGCGCCAGGTCCCCCACGGTCGCCGCCATGTTGCCGCCCGCCATGTTATGGCTGTAATCCCAGTCCGGCACACGCACCGGGGCGGTATCCAGGGGATGGTAGTCCGTCAGGTCGTACCAGGAGTAGCGGGCTGGCCGCTCGCGACCGGCAAGCCCAGGCCTGTCGAAGCCGGTCTTTTGCAACTGCAGAGGATGCAAAATCGCCTGAGCGACATACTGTTGAAATGGGATGCCCGCTGCGCGCTGGATAGCCATGGCCAGCAGGTTGTAACCGTAACTGGAGTAGAGGTACTGGGTTCCCGGAACGACCGCGAACGCATTGTCTCGGAACAGGGGAAGGATGTCGAAGAGGTCGTCGAAGTGACGTGCATTGAGGTCCGCGTTGCGTTCCGGCCCCCAGTGTCGAATACCTGCGAGGTGCGCTGCCAGTTGCCGCAGTGTGACGGAAGCAGCCGGGTGGAGTGGAAACTCGGGGATATAGCGCTGGATCTCCGCATCCAGATCGATGCGGCCCTCCTCGTATAGCTTCAGCAGGGCCGCCCCTGTAAATGCCTTGGTAACGCTGGCGATGCCGAACGGAGTTTCGAGGGTGGCGCGCACCTCAGCCTCGCGATCCGCCCACCCGAATACATCCGCAAAAACGAAACACCCCTCACTCAGGACCGCCACGGCTAGCCCGACGTTCTGTTGACGGTCCTGAAACTCCGCTATAATACGCTGATAGGGATACTCCATAAGATCAGGGTTCCCGCAGAATGCGCTCTTTCTCCTTTTGGAACTCTTCTTCGGTCACTACCCCTTCTTTCCGCAAAACATTGAGATTGGCAATCTCTGTTGTTCGCGACCGCTGAACGTAACTCTGCTTTTGGCGGCTGCCGATGGCCCAGCCGAGCAGTGCGAGCAACCAGCCAAACCAGCCTAAACCGGTAGGAACCAGGTTGACCCATGACCCGAAAACGAGCAAGGAGCCTATAATGTAAACGAGCAAGGAGCCTATAATGTAAAGGAGCCTATAATGTAAGCCTATAATGTATAAGCCTATAATGTACAGGATCCAGCTAATTTTGTATCTACTCATCACGCATCCTTCCCCTGCCATGACTTCGTTCTCTTCGGCACCCATGCAGATTATACAGCGTCTTCTTTCTCGCGTCAACACAAACCTCACAGTGCTGGCTCCTCACCGCATCAGCATCAGGCCGTGAACGACCTGCCTGGGGGGCACTGCGTGCCAATCGGCCTGCGGCCGGGAATGCATTGTCCGCCCGCAGGACTGGCCTGTAGGGCGCTGGCCCCGTCCTGCGCCGAAATCCGCGAAATCTGCTATTCCTCCACAGATTTGGGTTGCACGAAGTGCGACCTTTTCATGCATCGGCAGGGGACGGAGCCCCTGCCCTACACAGTTCGTTCACGGCCCGGCATCAGCAGGAATATCCTCGTCGGACCGCGAAATTCCCTCCTGTTAATGGTTTGCATCGTTCGCATCCTAACAGGAGACCAGTCATTGACGCCCCTGGAACTCACACAGAAACTGATTACCCTGACCGCTACGAATATAAACCTGCTCGTGGCTACCATTCCGGGTGCGAGTACTTACGATACCCCAAACGCTAACGTCCCGACGCGCGTCGCCAACCTGCTCAATTGGGCGCAGAGCGGGATAGGACCAGGATTGCAAACGGTCGTGGACGCCGCGCAAACGCTGTTTCCTTCACTCTTTTCGCCGCTTCCGCCAGTAAGACCTCGAAAGTATCTGCCCTACCAACGCAATGTCTTCTTCACTGGGCGGGAAGACGTCCTCCTACGCTTGCATCAAGCCCTCGCTCAAAACAAGAACGCTGCACTCACCCAGGCCATAGCGGGATTGGGTGGCATCGGCAAGACCCAGACCGCCATCGAATATGCCTACCGCCACTGGGACGATTACGACGCCATCTTCTGGTGTCCTGCCGACAACGAGGCCACCCTCAACACTGCCTATCGCGATATTGCTACTCGTCTGGATCTGCCCCAGAAGGGCGCCCAGAACCCCGAGGACACCAACGAAGCCGTCAAAGTCTGGCTCGCTGCCAACTCCGGCTACCTCCTTATTCTTGACAACGCCGATGCGCCCACCATTGTCAAGAAATACCTGCCTCCCCATCCCTCTGGTCATATTCTCGTCACCAGCCGCGCCCACAACTTCGCCATCCTCAACATCAAAGGCCCTATTCGCCTTAACCAACTCCTTGCCGAGGATGCTCTTACCTTTTTGCTGCAACGCACCGAACGCGAGACAGCCTCCGAAACCGAGCGCATCGCCGCTACTGATCTTGCCCACGAACTCGGTTATCTTCCCCTCGCTCTGGAACAGGCGGGAGCTTACATCGCTCACAACGAAGTTCCCTTCGCTCAGTACCTCGCTGATTATCGACGCCTTCAGATAGAACTGCTAGAGAAATATGGTCCTGTCACTGGCGATTACCCAGAAACTGTCCGTACCACCTGGAACAAAAGTTTCGCCGCCATCCGGACAAAATCTGAGGCTGCTGCTGAATTACTAACCATCAGTGCTTTTTTTTCTCCTAATGCGATTCCTTATGAACTCATTATACGCGGCGCACGTGAAATAGGAGAACCACTCTCTTCTGCCCTTCTCAAATCGGCCACTGACCAAACTAAAATAGGCGAATGCTTGATACCACTTCAGGAACTTCTGACGATTCTCGCTGAATATTCCTTGATTCTCCGAAACGTAGATTCTGGGACCTACGACATTCATCGTATGGTACAAACCGTCATTCAAGATAAGATGGATGACAGTACTAAGCAAGCCTATACAGAGCGGGCTGTACTTGCCATCAATACGACTTATACACTTGTTGAGTTTCGGTATTGGCCTCTTTATCAAAGATTACTACCTCATGTTCTATCGATTGTCGAAGTGATCGAAAACAAAAAAATATTTCTCCCAGAAGCAGCAAGATTGCTCAATCAAACCGCTGTCTACTTGCGGGAACGCGCCCAATATTTTCAAGCTGCCCGTTTAATGGAGCAAGGATTGGCAATTGACGAGAAGGTATTTGGACCAGAACACGCCAATACAGCGTTAAGCTTAAATAATTTGGCAGGAATCTATCTTGATCTGAAATCTTATAAAAAAGTCGAACCACTATTGCTTCGTGCGCTCAAAATAAGAGTGAACACGGCAGGTCCAGACCATGCTGATACTGCGCACAGTTTGAATGGTTTAGCAGAGTTTTATCGCGTCCAAGGTATGTATGATAAAGCCGAGCCCCTATTTTTGCAAGCATTAGCAATATATGAGAAAACACCAGATACAGAACCTCTTAAGATTTCTTTTGTTCTTAACAATTTAGCGTTACTTTATAAACTTCAAGGGAAGCTTTCGAAAGCTGAACCTCTCTACATCCGTTCATTGAGAATAAGAGAGAAAGAATTGGGAAATGAACATCCTGATACTGCTTTCATTTTACTCAACTTGGGAGGATTATATCTGACACAACGGAACTATTTAGCTGCCGAACCGCTAATGAGACGGGCAATATCGATAACCCAACGTACGCTGGGAATGGCACACCCTAATACAGCGCACGCCTTTAAAGGGTACGCTGCAATCCTTCGAGGATTGGGTAGGGTGCAGGAAGCAAGAGATATGGAAATTCATGTAGAGAATATAATGGAGGCGCATCGGCGATTGAACTCCAGAGAGGGTGCAGTTGAGTAGGAGCAGCGGAGAAGGACTGAGTAATTACTGGTTTCAGTGTCCTAATGCGAGGTACCAAGTCTTCCTTGCATTAGGACATTTGCGGGGAGTTATTTCTCGGCCAGGACGCGGTCGAGGTAGACGCT
>Ga0070734_10004393_pt1 | contig 13472 bp, 8 predicted proteins | sample Coa_R1_8_FD_66444 | JGI IMG/M metagenome (GOLD analysis project Ga0070734, IMG submission 66444) | Surface soil microbial communities from Centralia Pennsylvania, which are recovering from an underground coalmine fire - Coalmine... | ecosystem: Environmental > Terrestrial > Soil > Unclassified ...
ACCCCCTCCTTCACCCCCACCCCTTCCTCCACACCTACCTGGACCCCGACCCTGACCGCGACTTCAACGCCCACTTCCACTCCAACTCCTTCGGCCACTTCGACCCTGACAGCCACGCCCACTTTGACCCCAACCACAACGCCGCCCGCTACCCCCACCGACAGCCCAACCTTTACGCCTTCAACCCTTTACACTCCGACCCCCACGCCTTCACCCACATCCTCCTGTGAAATCCACCTCTGGCCTAATCCCTTCAATCCCGCGAAAGCGGTCGACAACTGCCTGAAGATTTCCTGCCTTCCGGAGGGTTCCCATATCGGCTTTTATACCCTCTCGGGCGAATCCGTGGACCGGGTCGAATCCACCGGTTCCCTGACGACGTGGAAAGGGCATAACCGGAACGGCGTACCCGTTTCCCCGGGCATTTATTACTACGTCATCCAACAGCAGGACCAAGTCCTGCAATCGGGTAAGCTCATGGTCTTACACGGGGACAGGGATCCAGCCGAAAAATAGGGTTCCCGTGAAAACTTTTTCCCCTGGTCCTTCCTGGCAAGGCCGCCTTTTCGGTTATGATTGCCGGATGAAAAAACTTCCTACCCTTTCCGGCACCTTTTCCGCGCTGAAGCTCCCTTTCTTCCGTTATTTCTACATTGGGCAGATGGTTTCCCTCATCGGTACCTGGGCACGCACCGCGGCCGTGGGTTGGCTGGCCTTCCAGTTGACTCATTCCCGCCTGCTGTTGGGCGTCACGTTCACCCTCAACACCCTTCCTCCGCTTTTTATCTCGGCTTATGCCGGAACCCTGGCCGACCGCCTGCCGCGGCTGGGAATTTTCAAGACCACCACTTGGTTTGCTTTTGCCTCCTCCGCCCTCATTGCGGTCCTGGATTTCACCGGCCACCTAAGCTATTCCCTACTGGCGCTGTTCTCCCTTCTCTGGGGGCTGGCCAGCGCCTTTGAAATGCCCGCCCGGCAGTCCCTCATGGTGGAATTGGTGGGGCCGAAGGAATTGGTCAACGCCATTTCCCTCAACAGCGCCATGGTCAACGTGGCGCGGGTGATAGGACCCTCGGTGGGCGGGCTCTTGATGGCCCGGGTGGGCGCGGCCTGGTGTTTCCTCTTGGACGCCCTAAGCTTCCTGGCCGTGGCCTATGCCTTGGGCCTGATCCGCCTTGCCACGCCGGAAAAGCCAAGCCATCCCCGGCGGGGGGCGGCACAGGAGGTTTGGCGGTATCTATTGGAAAGGCCGGTGCTTTCCCGCACGATGGGGCTGATCCTGGTGGTGAGCGCGGGGGGCTGGTCTTATATTTCGCAGACCGCCGCCTTCACGGCGGAAAACCTGGGTGGAAGCGCCTGGGACTATGGCTGGCTTTTGGGGCTGGGCGGCCTGGGGTCCTGCCTGGCGGCCCTCTACATTGCCTCGGGCGGCCGGGACCACATCCGGGAATCGAACCTTTATTGGGGCATCGGCCAATTCGTCTTTTTTATCCTGCTCTTTGGCTTCCAACACCAGATCCTGCCCGCCGCCTTGCTGTTGTTCGGCGCCACCTTCGGCCTGACCCTTTTCTTTTCTTCTTCCAACAGCCTGCTGCAAACCTCCACACCCAATGAGATGCGGGGAAGGGTAATGGGAATCTGGGCCTCTTTTTTCGGGGGAGGCATGCCCCTGGGAAGCCTGGCCCTGGGCTGGGCCGCATCCCGCTGGGGCTCAGGGCCTGCCTTGCAGTTGGGGGGGATTTTTTGCCTGCTAGGCTGTTTGTTAGTGCTAGCCGTCTTCCGGGGAAAAGGGAAATCCACGGCAGGAAGCCAAAACCTGAAGAGCCCCTCGGACGTTTAGCAGGCTGCTGAAAAATAAAAAAGGGCCACAAAGCAGCTTGCCCACCCCAAAGATTCCGCAGGAATCGTGGGGTTTCCGCAAATGTCGTAAGCTGAAAAAGTCCGTTTTAAGGACTTTTTCGGCAATCGATTAAGTCCAATAGGGTGTCCACCCTCGGGATTTCAGCTCGTCGAGCCAAATCTTTTCCAGCGCTTTTAGGTCCTCGGTCGGGTTCCAACCCGGCTCGTCTTTGGGCTTGAGGCTGTCCAACACCGTGAATTCAAAGGTCGCTTCGCCCTGGCTCCGGTAGTCTTCCATGATTTGGGGGTTTTTGATCAGCGGGTCCGTGGGCTTTCCCCATTTCAAAACCTGCCGGTGCATATTCAGCGCGCCGTTCAAGTTGAGGCTGGATCCCAGCACGAATTCATTGGTCTTGGTATTGCGGACCAGGAAGACTCCCATCGGCACCGGGGTGTCCTTATATTGTTTTTTCAATTCTTCGCGGCTCTTCATGATTCTCCTTTCGAAGACAGAGAGGACATTCTACCCGTTATGGATTCTGCCGGTAATCCCAGGGATTGGTCGATCCGGAGGCGGAAAGGGCCGCCTCCAGCTTGGGCCTATCGGGGGAAAGACCGCAGGCGGGGTCGGTGGCCGCGGGGTTCCCGGCCAAAAGCGCGGCTTGGCAGCGGCAGCCGCCGAAGTCCACCTCTTTGAGGTCGCAGGAAGAACAAGGCTCGGGCATCCACGCGGTGCCCCGGAAGCGGTTGAAAGATTCGCTTTCGTTCCAAATCCAGTCCAAGTTCTTCTCCTTCACATTTTCCAGCTTCAAGGAGCCGATCGAATAGGCCGTGGGACAGGGCAGCACCTTCCCATAGGGGTTCACGGTGATATAGCGCCTTCCCCAGCCGTTCATGCAGGGCTTGGGCCGGTCATAGAAGTAATCGGGGATGACGTAGAGGATTTCCATTTTACCCTTGAGCCGCTCGCGGGCCCGGGCGGCCATCCCGGAGGATTCCAGAACCTGCTCGCGGGTCGGCAACAGGCGGGAGCGGTTGCGGAAGGCCCAGCCGTAGTACTGGGTATTGGCCAGTTCCAGACGGTGGGCGCCGAGGGATTCGGCGAGGGCGATGAGCTTTTCCAGCCGCCCGATATTGTCCCGGTGAAGCACGATGTTCACCGTTATGGGAAGCCCTAGGGCCCTCACAAGTTCAGCCGTTTCCAGTTTTTTAGCGTGGGCCTTGGTCCCCGCAATCTCGTCCGCCGATCCCTGTTCGTCGGCCTGGAAGCTCAGTTGCACGCTGTCCAACCCCGCTTCCTTCAGGGCCTTGGCCCGGGAAGCCGAAAGCCCCAGGCCGCTGGTAATGAGGTTGGTGTAGAAACCCAAGCCGTGGGCGTGGGAAACCAATTCTTCCAAATCGGCCCGTTGGAGCGGCTCCCCGCCGGAAAACAGGGCGTGCAACACGCCCAAACTCCGGGCCTGGGTGAGGACTTCCTTCCACTTTCCCGCGGGAAGCTCTTCCCCACCGGGTTGGGATTTGTCCCAAACCGGGTTGGAACAATAAGGGCAGTGGAGAGGACAACGGTAGGTGAGCTCGGCCAGGAGGCCCAGGGGCCGGTATTCGCCGGGCGCCTTTCCGGCCATTCCCGAAGCCTGGCCGGCGGAAGTGATCTCCGAATGGATAGGATTCTCAAAGGGTTCACCCCATTGGACCAGCCCCTTGGATTCCATTTTTTGGAGGGTCGTTTCCACATCCGCGGCGAGGAAATCCACCGGCGCCTTGAACTCCTGCGACAGTTTTTGGAGGATTTCACCCAGGACATTCCGGCCGTCGCAAAGCCGAAGGATGGCGGCGGCGCTCTCGTTGAGGTTCATCAGCCCCTCGGGGAACAGAAGCACCCAATGGCCCGTGGTTTCGTCCTTTTTCAGCCGCGCCCGGTCGGCCAGTCGGGGGGCCAGGTCGCCCCTCATTTCGCGCCGCCATAGGCCTGGGCCACCGATTCCACCAGGTCCCAAAGCAGGCCGCACTTGAATTGCAGGGCCTTCACCGCCTCCTCCTGCATCTCGCGGGTATCGCAATAGGTGAAGGTGAGCTCCAGGCCCTGGTCCGAATCCACCCGGGCCTGGGTCACGCGCGACTTGAAATAATCCAAGCCCCAGGATTTCACCCAGGTGTAATGCTTCTCGAAGGCCGTGATGCGGTTTTTCATCAGGTCCGGCGCGAAAAGCTCGGTCAGGGAGGAAGCCACGGCGATGGGCCAAGGCTTGGTTCGGGCGAAGGTGACGTAGGAATCCACCGCCGCCCGGGCCTCGGGCAGGAGCCCCTTGCCCGAAAGAAGGTCTTCCCGGGACAGGCCGGCAGCCTCGCCCAGACGCAGCCAGTTCTCGATGCCCCCCTCCCCTTCCTTCAGGCCGTCGTGGTCGCTGATGCGGTGCAGCCACAGCCGCCTCACTTCCCTCAAGGGACAGTTGGAGACGATGGCGGCGTCCTTGACCGGGATGTTGCGTTGGTAGTAGAAGCGGTTCACGATCCAGCCCTTCACTTGTTCAGGATTAAGCCTTCCCTCGTTCATGGCGATGTGGAAGGGGTGCTTGTCGTGGTAGCGGGTCATGCCTACCTCGCGCAGGCGTTCATGGAAGGCTTGGCGGTCCAAAAGGGGTCCGGCGGTCATAGTTCGAATTCCATCCCATCCATCCCCACCTCTACTCCCGCTTCCTTCACTTTTTTGTACTCGGGACTGGAAGCGTTCAAGATGGGGTTGGTGTTGTTGATGTGCAGGTAGATTTTACGGGCAATGGGAAGCTTGCGCAGGATTTCCAGGCTTCCCCGGGGGCCGTTTAAGGGCAGATGGGCCATCTGGGAGGCCGTCAGCTTGCCCGTTCCCGTCTTGGGCATCTCGTCATCCTCCCAAAAGGTGCCGTCCAGGAGCAAGGCCTGGCAGTCGGCAAGGTTCTCCAACACTTTCACCGGCAGGTCGGCCACGTCGGGCAGGAAGGCCAGCTTGCCGCCGGTCTTTTCATCCACCAAAAGGTAACCCACCGCGCTTCCCGGCAGGGCCTTGGAGCCGGCGTAACGGGGAAGCTTTCCAGGGACCTCAAAAGCCCGGTAGAGGAGGCCGCTTTCCGACCCGTCGCTTTTCAAAAGGGGTTCCAATTCAACGGGAGGTTCGTGCCAGGACACTCCGCCATAGGCTTGGAGCACTTGGGAGATCCGGAGGCCTTCATCCAGGGCCTGGCGGACCGCAGCGGGGGCATGCAGGTGGAGTACACCGCCCTCGCGGAGGATAAAAATGCCCAGCACGTGGTCCAGGTCCGCGTTGGTCAATAGGGCCCCCTCGATGGGGGTTCCCCTTACCTGGCTTTGGGGCGGCTTCAAGGGCTGGAAGGCTTCAATTTGGTGGCGGATGTCGGGCGAGAGGTTAAGCAGGAACCAGGCTGTCCCATCGGCGCTGACCGCCGCGGCGGACTGGCTGCGCGCCGGAACCTCCGCCTTTCCCTGCCGGGCCTGCCGGCAGAGGGCGCAGTTACAATTCCACTGGGGGAACCCGCCGCCGGCGGCGGTTCCCAGCAATCGGACGCGCAAAGGGGTGGGAGGACCGGGTCTTAGATGACGCTGTCGTCAATCCCTGAATAGGCCGTGCATTCCGAGTTGACAGCCACTTCCTCGACCTCGGGTTTGGTCCAAAGGTTTTCCATCGTGCTTCTCCTTGAGTTTCTTCCCTTCCCTCTCAGGGAAGGGACCTGGATCACTCCAGGATCAAAAGTTTCAAAATCGTCCGCTTCCCATTCGCCGTGACCAGGACGTAATAAAGTCCGTTGGCCAGGGGACGGCCGCCCTTGTCCTTCAAGGGGATGTCCAGTTTATCAGTTCCGGCGGGTTCGGGAAGGGTGATATTCAGCACCTGCCGGAAGGACGGGGTGAAGATCTGGACGCGGACCTCCCCTGCCGTAGCCAGGCTCACTTGGAGCGTCACTGAACCGCCGGTAGCAGGATTGGGATAAAGCAGGGGAGTGGCGGAAACCGCCGGAGTGGTACTGGCGGAAGGCGTTGAGGTCATGGAGGGCTGGAGGGTGGGCGTCGGAGAGGGCGTCCAAGTGGGTGAAGGCGTCAGGGTGCGGGTAAAGGTCGGGGAAACCGTCACGGTGGGGGTAAAGCTGGGGGATAGAGTGGCCGTGGCGGTCGGGCTGGAAGTAGCGCTATTCACCGGCGTAGAGGTGGCGGTGGCGGGCAAAGTGGCCGTCGGCGTCGCCGAAGGCGTCTTAGACGGGGTGGCCGTCGCGGTAAAGGCCAGGGTCGGGGTGGAAGTCCCGGTGGCGGTGGAAGTAAGCGTGTTTCGCGGGGTAACCGTGGGCGTGGAAGAAGGGGTGGAAGAGGCCGTCGAGGTAGCCGTGCTGACTGGCGTCAATGTCGGCGTATCCGTAGCCGTACCGGTCGGTACGGAAGTAGCCGTCAGGGTGGAGGTCCCCGTGGAAGTCCGGCTGGGGGTCTGAGTCGGACTGCCCGTAGAAGTGTTTGACGGCGTCCAGCTTGATGTAAATGAAGCTGTCGGTGTGCTGGAGGCTGTCGCGCTGGCCGTCAACGTGCTTGAGGGCGTTGCTGAATTGCTGAGGGTGTTTGTCGGCGTGGCGCTAAGAGTCGGCGAAGCGCTATTAGTGGGAGTACCGGTCGTGGTGGCCGTGGGGGTACGGCTGGCGGTCGCAGTGGGCGTGGAAGATGCGGTTGAAGTCGCGGTGGCGGTCGGGCTGGCGGTGCCTGTTCCCGTGGGCGTAGAGGTTGTAGTGAAGCTAGGCGTGGCGCTGGGGGTTCTCGTGGCCGTGGACGTGGGGCTCCCCGTCGCTGTATTGGAGGAAGTCGCAGTGGGCGTGGAAGACGCGGTTGAAGTCGCGGTGGCGGTCGGGGTGCGGCTGGCGGTGGAAGTGGCCGTCGGCGCCGGGCTTCCCGTGGGCGTGGGACTGGGGGTCGCGAGCAACCCGTAAACCACCAGGCTGTTGGCGGTCGGCACGAAGACCTTGCCGTTCACGACGCTGGGCGGGGCGAACTTGACCACGCCGCCCACCGCCGAATCCCGGGCGCCGGTGGCCTGGCCGCTGTTGTAAAGCTCCGTCCCGAGGTTGGTGGCGTCATAGGCGTGCAGCGTGACCGGGGTGCCGGAGGAAAGGGCCCAGAGGATGCCGTTGGTGTTTCCGTTGGAGGAGACGCTGGGTACCGCGCCCTGGCCTCCGAAGGTTTCCGAAGTTTCCGAGAAAAAGGGCGTCACATATTGGCCGTTGACGAAGCGGAAGGATTTGACCGGGGATCCCGTCATCCCCCAATAAACGAATTGGGTGACCCCGTTGCTGTAGATGGCGGGGGTGGTATAGCCCCTGCCCCCGATGGCCGCCACCGTCTGGGGGACGTTGTTGGCGGTGGCGCTGAATTCGCCCATCTTGCCCGTGGCCGCGTCCACCACGTAAAGGTCGCCCGGTTTGTCCGCGCCCAGGATGAGGTTGGGATGGGCCGTCGTTCCCCAGGAGGCGGGCAGCAGGCACTGCCCCGCCGAACCCACGTCGTTGTCGGCGTTGCTCATGGTTTGCTGGTTCATGGGGGCGAAGTAATCCAGCACCGTCACCGCGTTGCCCGTGGTGTTCAATTTCAGGAAACACTGGGGGTAGTCAGGGCCGATCCCGCCGCCCGATTCGGAGGTCCCGTTGGAGGTGAGGAAATAAAGGTTGCCCGCCGAATCCACCGAGGGGCCGTCGCCCGATTCCCAAAGGGAGCCCTCGCTGGTGTTGGGGGTGGTGTCGTAAACGCTGAGCTGCTGGGTGATGTTGGCGGCGTTATAGCCGATGACCCATCCGTGGTAATTGCCCCAGGTGTTGAAATCGCAGTGGGAGGTCCAGCTGGTATAGACCACCCCGTTCACCAGGGCCAGGGCGCACCTTTCCTTGTAGGCCTGGGGGACGAAGTTCACGGTGGTGCCGCCGTTTCCCGTACCGGGGCCCGAAGCCTTGATGGTCTGGGGCCCGTTGGCGGTTTCGGCGCCGGTGGAGATGTTGACGGCGTGGAGGGTCTGGGTAAAAGTGGTGACACCGGCCGAGACCGTCTTGGTCATGGCCACGAAATACATGATGCCCGTGGAAGTGTCGATGACGGGCGTGTCCGTGATGCCGATCTGGGGGGTGATCTGGCCGCAGCTGCCCACATCGGCTTGGGCCACCGTCATGGTCACGCCGCCGATGTAGCTGTCATGCCAGTAGGTGACCCCGGCGGTGTCGGCGTCGAAGGCATAGGCGCTGTCGTTCTCGGTAACCACGTAAACCACGTTATGGGTGCCGCCGCCGATGCTGACATTGGGCATATAAAGGGGTTGGGCGTAGACTTGGCCGTCCACCGCGTCAGAAAAAAGCTTCCCGAAGTTGGTGGAGTTGACATTGGTGGTGGTCAAGACGGTTTCAGACTGGTTCCATCCGTCACGGGCCTGGTCATTGTGGTAGGTGGTGAGGGAAGTTTGGGGAAAAACCGGGGAACAGGCCAAGAAGAGGAGGGTTGCGCGGAAGATTCCTCCCAGCCCGTAGCCAGGGGGAAAGGAAAAAAGCGGATTTTTTATATGAAAAAATCGGCGCTGCAACGCCGATCCAGTGGAGTTCATGGTTAAAAAGTATCACTTTTATTGGCGCTTTTCGGAGATTTAAAGGCTTTTTTTAGGAAACCGACTACACCAAAAAATTTAACGTTTAAGACTGGGGTCCAAGGCCTTCCAAGGCGTCCAAAACCAATAAGCTGTGTGTGAACAAAGTGTTAAAATTCCACATCATCGAAACAATCAAGGACATCAACACCATGGCCTCGACCAACCCCTCCAAATCCCTCTTGTTCCTGCTATTTCCGACACTTCTTTATGGCCAATCCCCCTCCCCGACGTCCACTCCGGCTGTTGCCGCGACTCACCTGTCCCCCGGACCACAAGCCGGGGGACAAGGTTTGGTTGTGCCGAGCCAAGGTGCCGACGGTATCGGAGGCATCACTGGAGGCTCGGCAACCCAAGCTGAAACGGTTTTCCAAATCCAGGAAGTAGTGGTCCAGGCCAAGCCGTTCCCGGGCGACGTCTGGGAAGGTAAGGATTTGGAGGGACTCCAAAACGACGGCCGCCTTTCCACCTTCCTCAACGACGCGGGGGGAGTGGATGTGCAAGGGGTCGGCGGCGCCAAGACCTTCAGCACCGCTTCCATCCGGGGCTCTTCCCCCGGACAAACCCTCATCCTTCTCAACGGCCAAAGGACGAACGAGGGTTTCGACCTGGGCCTCGTTCCCACCGGGGATATCGAGCGCATCGAGGTCCTCAAGGGGCCCGCGGCCCTGGCCTACGGGTCGGAAGCCACGGGCGGCGCCATTAATATCATTACGAAAGCCGGAACCGGGGGCGCCAACCTGGACGCCTCGGGGGGCGACTTCAATACCTGGCAGGTCCAGGGTGGGACCGGCCACATGAAAGCCGGAGCCTGGGACAGTTCCTGGAACGCCGGCTGGTACCAGACCGGCGGCTATACGGTCAACACCGACGAGGTTTCGGGGGAGATTAACCATGATTCCGAATGGTCCTGGGGGGACGACCGACTTTCCCTCCGGGCTGGTTACGTTTATAAGGACGGCGGTTCCCCCAACGGCGACAGTCTTTCAGCCCAGGATACGGGCCAGTTCGACACCGACGACCGCGAAAAGAGGAACGCGGTGGAGGTCTCCCTGCAAGGTGAGCGGGCCTCGGACGACTGGACCTTCCGCCCCTCCCTTTCCTACAGCTTCGCCGACGTCGAACGTTTAAACCCGCTGGGTCCGGACGCCGTGGCTGGCGTGCCACTGGGGGACGAGAACATCTACAACCATTTCGATTCCAGGGCTTCGGCCGGTGGAAAATGGAGCGGTTTTTTACAATCGCTGGACCTGGACGCCGAGTTCAGGGCCCAAAACGTGACGGGCACCGAAGGCTTGGGGGGCGGCTACCGGTGGGACAACCGGACTTCCCTTTCCACCCATGCCGGCCTTGCCCTTTCCCCGGATCTTTTCCTGGACTTGGGCGGCCGGATGGATTGGTATAACAGCTACGGACCCCTGGTCTTCAACCCCGAAGCCACCTTGCGGGAAGTCCTCTCCCCGGGCCGCGACCTTTACCTGGAAGCGGGCACCGGCTATCGCTACCCGGATTTCGACGAATTATTCCACCCAACCATCGCCTATATCGTGGGTCCGGACACCCCGGTGGAATTCGGCAACGGGGAGACCGGGAACCCCAACTTGCTTCCCGAATCCTCCCTCAACCTGGAGGCCGGCACCGACCTGCTGTTCGGCGGCCTGCTCCTCAAAGCCGGCGGGTTTTGGAATACTTATTCCAACCTCATCGTGCCGGGGGAGGACGCTTCCAACTTCTGGACCTTCCTCAATGTGGCCCATGCCCGCCAATTGGGCGCCGAGGTCGGCTTGAAATGGAACCTCACTAAAGATTGGTCCCTCCGGGGTGATTACACCTATGTGGATTCCCGCGACACGGACTCCAACCGGCTCATCCCCGCCCGGATGCGCCAAAAACTTTCGGCAGGGGTGGATTGGGAACCGGCGCCCGGCGCCCGCTTGAACCTGGACGCTGATTACCTGGACCGCAACCCCGCCGTCTACAACGGACCGCAGGACAGCCCGCCCCTGGTCGTGGCCTCCGACTACACGGTCTTCAACGCCGGGTTCAAGCTCGACCTCACCCGGGACACCCGCCTTTTCCTCGAACTGGACAACCTCCTCAACCAGACCTACGCCACCTTCCAGGGCCTTCCCATGCCCGGGCGCTCTTTCGAGGCCGGCACCCATTTAAGCCTCTAGCCGGTCGGCCGGGCCAAAGCTCCCTTGCCCGGCCCCGGCCGCTCCCTTATAGTCCCTCCCATGAAAAACGCCTCCCCGCTTCCCATCGACGGGCTCCTTCCCGGCCTCCTGGAAGCCCTCGAAAGACAGCCCTCCGCGGTGGTGACTGCCGAACCGGGCGCCGGGAAAACCACCCGCGTTCCCCCCGCCCTCCTGGCTTCCCCTTTCGCCGCCGGTAAGGAAATCTGGGTCCTCCAGCCCCGACGCCTGGCGGCCAAGATGGCGGCCCTGCGCGTGGCGGAGGAACTGGGGGAGGAAATCGGGCGGCGGGTGGGTTACCAGTTCAGGTTCGAGAAGGTGGCGGGCCGGGAAACCCGCCTCAAGTTCATGACCGACGGCATGCTCCTGCCCCTCTCCCAGGAGGATCCCCGGCTCTCCAAGGTCGCGGCGGTGGTCCTGGATGAATTCCACGAACGCAGCCTGGAGTTGGACCTGGGGCTGGGCTTCCTGCGACGCCTTCAATTAGGGCCCCGGCCGGACCTTCGTATCGTGGTCATGAGCGCCACCCTGGACGCGGGGGCTTTGTCCGACTATCTCTCCAACTGTCCTGTCTTCAAAAGCGAGGGCCGGATCTTCCCCGTCACCGTCGAATACCACCCCTTCCCCCAGGAACAGGACCTTGCCCTGAAAGTCCGGTCGGCGCTGAAACACCTGAGGGGATCGGGGGCCAGGGGGACCGCCCTGGTCTTCCTGCCGGGCCTGGGGGAGATCCGGAATTCCCAGAGGGCCCTGGGAAAGGAATGCGGCGAAGTCCATGCCCTCTACGGCGACCTCTCCGTGGCCGAGCAGCAGGAGGTCCTGAAACCTTCGGCCGGGGACAAGGTGATCCTCAGCACCAACCTGGCGGAGACCTCCTTGACTGTGCCCGGCGTGACGGCGGTGGTGGATTCAGGATTGACCCGCCAGTCCCGCGTTTCGGCTTGGTCCGGCCTCTCCAGCCTGGTCACCGTGCCCTCAAGCCAGGCCTCCGCCGTCCAACGGGCCGGGCGGGCGGGCCGCCTGCAGGAAGGCCTTTGCTACCGGCTCTACACCAAGTTTGATTTCGACCACCGGGCCTCCTTTGACCTTCCGGAAATACTGCGCTCCGACCTGGCCCGGAGCCTTCTCGACCTCCTCTCCCTGGGCGTGGAGGACCTGGACGCCTTCCCCTGGTTCCAAAAACCATCCCCCGGTTCCCTGGAAGCTGCCCTTGCCTTGCTTCAAAGGCTGGGGGCCGTCGCCGGCAAGGGCCTGGCTCCCTTGGGCCGGAAGATGGCCGGCCTTCCGGTCGCCCCCCGCCTGGCCAAGTTCCTCCTGGAGTCGAAGGAGTTCTCCCAGGACGACTCCACCCTGGTGGAAAAGGCCTGCCGTTTGGCCGCCTTGATCAGCGAGGAGAGGCCCGATACGGAGGACCTGCTGGAGGAGTTGGGCCGGTATCGCCCCGACGGTGAGGCCAAAAAGCTGGAAGATAAATTGAGGGGGCTCCTCGCCGGAAAAACAACTTCCCCAAGCAGGGGGAAAGAAACACAGGCCCTCCTGGCCAAGGCCCTTTTGTCCGCCTTCCCCGACCGCGTGGCCAAGGTAAGGGGCGGTGAATCCGCCCATTCGCGCAACCTGGGCGGCCGCAAGAAGGAACTCCTCCTCTCCGGTGGCGGCTCCGCCGTGGCCGCCGACAGCCCCCTCACCCGCGCCCACGAGGTTTTCCTGGTGGTGGAAGCGCAGGAGCTGACCCAGGGGATGAAGGACCGGATCGGGGGCGGGGCCCAATCCCAGGTCAAGGCCCGGTCCCTCTGTCCCATCGAGATGGATTGGCTCCTGGACCTTTTCCCGGACCGCCTGGCCGAACAGGTGGCCGTCGAATGGAATGGAAAGGCCCAGCGGGTGGAAGGTTTCAAGCGCTTGAAGTACGACGATCTGCTCCTGGATGAGAAGCCGCTCTCGCCCAAGGACTTTGGCCCTGAAACGCGGGATTTGCTTTTCAAGGAAGCCCTGGCGGCGGGCCCCGCGGCCTACTCGGACCCGGAAGAACTGGGGGATTTCTTGGGCCGGTTGAAATTCACCGCCCAAAGGGCTGGAGGGTTCACGGAGATTTCAAAAAACGAAGTGGAGAAAACCCTGAAGGAGCTTTGTGAAGGCCTCCGGAGCCTGGCGGAGCTGAAGGAAGCGGGGTTGGTGGCGGCCTTGAGGGGCCGCTTATCCCCGAAGGAGCTGTCACTGCTGGAAAAGCTGGCCCCGGGTCAGGTGACCCTTCCCTCCGGGCGGCGTATGAGAATCCATTACGATGAAGGCAAACCGCCTTGGGGCGAATCCCGCATCCAGGATTTCTTCGGTTTGAAGCAGGGTCCTTCGGTGGCCGGGGACGGGGTGCCGGTGGTCTTGCACCTGCTCTCCCCCGCCCAGCGGCCCGTTCAGGTCACCAGCGACTTGGCGGGCTTTTGGAAGAACCACTATCCCCAGGTCCGCAAGGAATTATCCCGCCGGTATCCCCGGCACAAATGGCCCGAGAACCCGGCGTAAATCCCAAGCCCACCCGCGCAAAAGTCGATTCGCCTTAATTCGAAAGGGCTTCGGCCTTTTTCACTCCCGTTTGCAGGCGGACCGTCCCCACCAGGTTTTCCCAATCCAGGTCGGTCTTCGAAAGATAGGCCCGGGCGCCCATTTGCAGGGCGAAGGAGGAAACCGTCTCATTCATGAAGGAACTCATGGCGACGAGCGGAACGCGGGGGTAAGCCTGCGTCATCTTGAGGACCCCTTCCAGACATTCGACATCCGGCAGGAAAAGGTCCATC
>Ga0070734_10004394_pt1 | contig 13471 bp, 12 predicted proteins | sample Coa_R1_8_FD_66444 | JGI IMG/M metagenome (GOLD analysis project Ga0070734, IMG submission 66444) | Surface soil microbial communities from Centralia Pennsylvania, which are recovering from an underground coalmine fire - Coalmine... | ecosystem: Environmental > Terrestrial > Soil > Unclassified ...
GCTCGACCGGGGCCGTCAGCATCTGGAAGTCGATGCCCTCCTGCTGCGCGTGATGTACTTCTTCGGCGCGGGCCGGCATCTCGGCTTCGCTGCGCCTGTAGATGACGTATGCCTTTTCGGCGCCCAAGCGAAGGGCCGAGCGAATGGCATCCAGCGCCGTGTTCCCGCCGCCGATGACTGCGACGTGCTTGCCACGCAGATCGAGCATGGGTTCGTCGTAGACAGGAAACTTGTATGCCTTCATTAAATTGATGCGTGTCAGGAACTCGTTTGCCGAGTACACGCCATTCAGGTGCTCGCCCGGAATGTTCATGAACTGCGGAAGGCCTGCGCCGGTGCCGATATAAACAGCGTCGTAACCTTCTTCTTCGATCAGTTCGTCGATGGTCACTGTGCGTCCAACGACAACGTCCGTTTCGAATTCCACGCCCATCTCGCGCATATAGTCGATCTGCTCGCGGACAATCTGCTTGGGCAGGCGGAATTCGGGAATGCCGTAGACCAGAACGCCTCCGATCTCGTGCAGCGCCTCAAACACGCGGACCTTATGGCCTTTTTGGATCAAATCGCCAGCGACTGTGAGTCCCGAAGGGCCGCTGCCGACAATTGCGACCTTCTTTCCCGTGGGCTCTGCCTTCGGGATGATGTGCGTTCCCATGCGCTGTTCGTAGTCGGCTACGAATCGCTCGAGGTATCCAATGCCCAGAGGCTTTACTTTCTTTGAGAGCAGGCACTTCCCTTCGCACTGATCTTCCTGTGGGCAGACGCGTCCAGTGACTGCGGGGAGGACGTTGGCTTCTCGAATCTTCGCCGCTGCACCGAGAAAGTCTCCAATCACGATGCGTTGGACGAACTCCTTGACGTCGATGCCGACTGGACAATTGTCTGTGCAGGTCGGTTTCGCGCATTCCAGGCAGCGTAATGCTTCTTGCTGGGCCAACTCCGGGCTGTAGCCAAGATTCACTTCTTCGAAATTGTGAGCGCGCAGTGCGGGGGCTTGCTCGGGCATGAGCTGCCGTGGCACCTTCATGCGATCTTTCGGCGATAACGGATTCTTCGATTTGCTCGCTGCCGGGCTCATCGTGGTTCTCCTTGCACTGCCGAGGAAGTTCCAACACAGGCATGACCTGATTCATGGCCGCGCTTGTACTCTTCCATCGATTGCTGTTCGGCCGAGCGGTACATGGAATTGCGCTGCACCAGCACCTCGAAGTTGACCTTATGCGCGTCGAACTCAGGACCGTCAACACAGGCGAACTCGCTTTTGCGATCGATCAGAACGCGGCATCCTCCGCACATTCCGGTACCATCGATCATGATCGGATTCAGGCTCACGACCGTGTGGATCTTCTCTTTTCGCGTCAGCTCTGACACCGCTTTCATCATCACGATCGGGCCGACCGCGACCACCAGGTCGATGCGGGTTCCGTTGTCAATCAGTTGCCGCAGCTTGTCGGTAACGAAGCCTTTGTCGGCATAGCTACCATCGTCGGTGGTAATCATGAGCGCATCGCTCACCTCACGCATTTCGGGCTCGAGAATAACGAGTTCCTTGTTGCGCGCGCCGACGATAGAAAGCACGCGATTCCCCGCCCGCTTCAAGGCGGCGGCTGTCGGATACGCCATGGCTGTTCCGACTCCGCCACCTACGACGACCACGGTGCCGTAGTTTGCGATCTCGGATGGCTTACCTAGCGGCCCTACGACGTCGAGAATTGAGTCTCCAGTGTTCAAGGAGTTGAGCAGGTTCGTAGTCTTCCCCGCCGTCTGTACGACGATGTTGATCGTGCCCTTCTCGGGATCAGAGTTCTCGATGGTGACCGGAATGCGCTCGCCCTCTTCGTAGATACGCAGGATGACGAACTGTCCGGGCTTTTGTTTCCGCGCGATGCGCGGCGCTTCTATGACGAATCGCTTGATGCCAGGCGCAAGGAATTTGGCGTGGATGATCTTGAACACAGGCGCTCCGTGGAACAGGCTGTGAAACGTCCTGACCTTCAATTGTGTCTGTGGTCACACGCAATGGCTGTGATTAGCATCACAGGCACCTGTGCGGATGATCCGTAGATGGCTGTATTCCAGGGCAGGGTCAAGCGATGACCGTCAGTGCAAAAGTCTTGATTCCTGCTTATTTCTAAATTCCTGAATGGAGCTTTGCTTTTCATTCTCAAAGGACCGACGTTCGGGATGCTTTCCTTATGTGTGCCATCAACGAAGAATAGTGTCAGTTTACTGGATATATGGCACTTGATATACTTAATGACATACACTGGAGATGATGACATGCTTCCGGAAACCAGAGTAAAGATGACGGAGAATGGCCGTGTGGTGATACCGGCTTCGTTTCGCAAGGCCTTGGGCATCGAGGCAGGGGATGAGGTAATCCTTCGGCTCGAAGACGATGAGTTGCGGATCACGACGATGGAACGGAGAATCCGGGCTGCACAACGTAGGGCGCAGAAATATCTAAAGCCTGGGGTGTCTCTGGTCGACGAGTTGATCGCTGAAAGGCGAGAGGCTGCAAAACGTGAGTAGGATTGTGCTCGATGCTTCGGTCGTGCTGGCAATCATTCATCAGGAACGCGGGTCGGAACAACTCACTCCCGAACTGCTAACCACGTCCGCGATGAGCACCGTTAATCTCACTGAGGCCCAGAGCAAACTTGTCATCGCCGGTTGGAATACGGATGAGGCCTGGCTTGATGCAACCAGCCCAGTGGGCGAGATTATTCCATTTTCGGCGAGCCAAGCCAAAACGGCCGGGGGGCTCGTTGCCCAAACGAAAGCGTTCGGGCTGTCTCTTGGGGATCGAGCGTGTCTTGCCCTTGCACTCGAATTGAACGCTCCGGTATACACTGCGGACCAATCATGGAAGAAACTGAAGCTCGGCATTCGGATTCATAGCATCCGTTAGAAATTCCCGCTCAGTGTCCTTCGGGCTTGAAGATCACTCCCTGGCTGGTACGGCTGTTCATGACAATCTTCAACGGTTGGCCCAATTGAAGGTGGCGCACGCATTCGCGCTCATCCACGGCGGGTTGTGCGGCCAGCCAGTGCCAGTCGAGGGTGCCCTCGCCCGCATCCGGATTCACAGTGAAGTAGCCGACTTGAAATGCCGTCAGATTCTGGAAGAAATGACTTCCCTGAGAGGGAGTCACGCGGAAATCGCGAAAACCTGCTTCTACAATTACACGGGCGCCGGAAATCTCGTCCCACTCAACGGGGATGCCCAGCCACGGATCGTTCGATCCCCATCGTCCGACACCAATCAGCAGATACGGCCGATTCTCGGCACTGAGCGTCGCGTTGAAATGAGCTACGGCCTGCGCTACTTGCAGACTACGGCTGCGCTCGAAGCGTTGCGAATCGACGACGACAATGTCGTATAAGTTTTCAATGCGTCCGTTGCCGAGAACTTTGGTGCTCTGGCAAACGAGTTGGGATGGAACAACACTCGCAATTGCAAGGTCCTGATGATCGCGAGCAAGCGTGAGAGGCCGTATCTGCAGAAATCCAAATTCTGCGGGCTCTTCACCGCGGGGGAGTCGCACTGCAAATTCGATCTCAACTGGATTTCCAAGCGCGTCTTCGCCGGCACGCACGAGCACCTCCAGAATCGAGGCGATGGGGAAGACGCCGTGCTTAAGCATGGGAGCAAACGTCACCACGCGGGGACCGGGGCGGCTGAGCCCGTCGTAGACCGCTTCGTTTTCGGGAGAGTAAGTTGAGGCGACCGCATGTAGAGTGCCGTCGGCTTCGGCAACATCGAGTCCGTATCGCGCTTCGCGCAGATGGCCGGGACCACCTTCGTGTGGCAGGCCGTCCAGTTCTAGTGCGCAGAATTCTGTTTGCGTGTTGGCGAGGATGTCTTCGACCGAGGAGAACTGCAGCAGATTGCGCGGATATTTCGGACAGAAGCTGATGCACTTGCCGCCATCGACGACGGTTCGACCAAGCCCGAGGGCGACCGCCGCGATGCCATCTGAATAGGTCATCGGCTCAACGGGATAGAAATTATGTGACCGTACCACGCCCGAGAAATCCGGATAAAAACGCGGACCGTGCAGGGCACCGACAACCTGCTGCAGGATGACAGCCATCTTCTCTTCTTCTAGGCGATAGGGCGTGGCGCGGACGTAAGCCTTGGCGTGCTGACTGAAAGTCGAGGCGTAGACGCGTTTAATCGCCTCTGAGAGCTCGTCCAAGCGAACCTGCAGGTCCGCCCGCTGATTCCCTAACATGAACGTTTCGTAAACACCGGTGAAAGGCTGGTACTGCGAATCTTCCAGCAGGCTCGACGAGCGAACTGCGATTGGATAGCGGACTTCCTCGAGAAATGATTTCAGATTCTCGGTGAGGGTTACAGGCAACGGCGAATCGAGGAAGCGCTGCTGGATTTCGGTGTCGTCATCACAATGCAGCGCGAAATCGCTGAGGTTGTTCTCCGCCAGGAATTGATCAAACATATCGGTCGCAATCACCACCGCCGGAGGAACCGAGATGCGGACTCCGGGGAAGCGCCTGGCAATACGCCCTGTCCTAAGAAGATGCCGAACGAACGCCAGGCCGCGGGCTTTGCCACCGAGTGAACCCGAGCCGATCCGCAAGAAACTTGCCTGAGACGGGTTGAACGTGTCGGGCTTGAAGTCGCCGATTAAGACTTCGTTTTGTTCGCGGCGGTAGTCGTTGATCGATTCGATCAGATCGCGGCGCAAGTGTTCCGGACCATCGAAGTCCGAAACCTTGCGCGGGCGCAGCTTGGCGGCCAGCGCGAATTCTGTGCGTGCCATCAGCCAGTGCGAAAAATGGTTGCGCTGCGCGTGGTACATCAGGCTTTCGGCGGGAATGGTCTGGAGCATTTCCTCAAGTTCGTTGAGATCTTTGGCGTGTCCGACTTCACTCTGATCGGGCATGCGGAACAGGAAGTCTCCGAATCCGAATTGATCGGTGAGAATGCGGCGCAGGTCTTTCATCAGCGTAGGCGAACGCTTGCGAAGGAACGAATAGCCTTCGGCGTGCGCCCGCGGACGAAACTCGGTCCGGCTGGTCTGTAGGACGACAGGCACGTCTGGGGCAAGGCTCTTGACCAAGCGCGAGAGCTCAAATCCAGCTTCAGGACTGAGCTTGCTATCCCACGGGAACTCAACATCTGAGACCAAGCCGAAGATGTAGTCGCGATACTTCTGCACGAGTTCAGCCGCTTCTTCGAAATTCGAGCTGAGCAGAATCTTTGGCCGCGCCTGCATGCGGACTAGCTTGTGCGCAACGTTGATGCCTTCCTGGATGACACGGCGCGACTGCTTGATGAGTTCGGTGTAGATCACCGGCAAGAACGAAGAGTAGTAGCGGATGTTGTCTTCTACTACCAGGAGGACAGGCACGCCCATCGCACGTGTGTCGTGCAGCACGTTGTACTTATCTTCGATGTACTTGACGATGGCGATCAGGATGCGCGCGGTTCCCTGCCAGAGAAAGACGCGATCGATGTCAGTGACAGGATTGCGCGCGACGAAATTCTTGATCTCGCGGTAGTCGTATCCGAGCACGATGACAGGAACGTTGAGTCCAGCTTCGCGCACCTTGCGAGCGAGATCGGCGGCGTTGGTATCGCCGACTGTCAGATTGGTAACGATTAGATTGAACTGCGGATTCGCCTTCGCCAGATCCAACGCTTCCGCACAGCTTGAAACGTGCGTGATTCCTGGGATTTGGCGCAGGTTCAACTCGAGGGATTCGTCGATCAGCAGTTCGTTGAGGCGTCCGTCTTCTCGCAGGATGAAAGAATCGTAGAGGCTCGATACCAGAAGAATGTTCTGGACTCGGAACGGCATCAGGTTTTCGAAGCCTTCGAAGCGCTCCTCCGCATCGAGAATGGGCTCGGTGATGGGACGCACGATCATGCAGTCAGGTAAATCATACTCGCCTGCTGGCTGGAACCGCCTGCGAAGGATCACCCCCATCGGTGAGCGAGCGCACTTACTGATAAGTGGCGGAAACAATTTGTCATCTTCGTTTCCCGCCGCTGTAATTTTGTCGGTTTTTCTCCGTCTATGAGATAGGGTCTTTGAGAACATCTTTGGGAAAGAACTGGACATGAGACTTCCGCTGCTTGTCCTCCACATCGCAGGTGGAATTGTGGGCTTGGTTTCGGGCACCGTCGCGATGGTCTATCGCAAAGGGTCGCCCGGGCATCGCATGGCTGGGAAAGTATTCGTCGTTTCGATGCTGATCATGGCTGCCTGTGCCACCTGCCTTGCTGTGCTCAAGCACCAGATGGGTAACATTATTGGAGGCCCGCTGACCTTCTACATGATCAGCACTGCATGGCTGGCTGGCCGCGGAGGAGATAAGAAGCCCGGCGCCTTCGACCGCGGAGCGCTTGCTTTTGCACTGGCGATCGGGATCAGCCTCTGGACCCTCGGCATTCTGATGATACGTGGGCAGGTTGCGCCACAACAGGGTGTCCCCCTCAGAATGTGTTTCGTCATGGGGAGCATTCCGCTGCTTGCCGCTACCGGCGATATTCGCATGCTCGTGCGCGGCGGGATCGCGGGCAAATCACGTCTTATCCGCCACCTGTGGCGCATGTGCTTTGGACTGTTCATTGCCACCGGATCATTTTTCCTCGGACAGCAACAGGTGTTCCCAGAAGGGATCAGGAAACAATACATCCTGGCTCCGTTAGCGATCTTTCCTCTGCCGTTGCTGATTTATTGGCTGGTACGCGTGAAATTCACAAAACGCGGAAGGCACCTGCTCGCATCAACCTATGGAAAGAGTATTACCACTCAGCAACCGAGCAGGGCTTGAACAATCGATGCGGAATGCAGATCGAACACGACGTCTCCGACGAATCGCGATGCTCTGCGGAGCTTTGCTGACCAGTACCGCACTCTGCCCTAAGCTCATCGTGGCGCAACAATCCGAGATCACGATTCACACTTCCAGTAACCTGGTGCTGGTCGATGTGGTGGCGTTGAAGAACGGATTGCCGGAAAAAGGCCTCAAGCGCGAAGACTTCGAGCTTTTTGACAACGGAACTCCTGTACCGATCAAAACTTTCGACAGTGGCACTCAATCAACCAGCCGTCCTCTGGCAATCTGGCTTGTTGTGCAATGCCGAATGCCGAACTGGGAATCCCAAGGTTCAGGCTACTTTGCGGGCCAGATGAGTCGCTTCGCTACTGCGCTGAAGAGCATGGAAAAACAGGACACGGTTGGAGTCGCACACTGGTGCGACAATGGTGACGCACAACTCGATCTGCAATCAGCGACTGATGTTGATATTGCAACCGCCGCAGTAGAGCAAGTCCTGGCCGCTGCGCCCAGCCCGGACAATCACGATCGCCCCGGCGAACTCGCCCTGCAAAAGACTTTGCAGCTCATCGTCGATGCGACGCGCTCGTCGAAACCAGAACCTTTGCCTGTCGTCATTTTCCTCTATGGAGACTGGAGCGGCATGCCGCGATCAGAGGCCGATCATTTTATCGGCGAATTACTGGAGACGTCGGCGGTCGCGTTTGGGCTCAGAGATCAGCGATCACCGCACATCTGGTGGCTTCCCGGCGAGCAGCGCCAAGTCGCCCACTACATTGCTACGCAGACCGGAGGCGAGTATCTGGAAGTTACTCCTGAAGCGTACGGGGCCGGCCTCGAAAAGATTCTTCAGCAATTGCATTTTCGCTATGAACTCGGCTTCCAGCCCACTGTGTTAGACGGCAAGCGCCACAAGCTCACGGTTAAGCTCTCTGATTCCGCCAGCCGCCAATATCGGCAAGTGCGCCTGCGCTACCGTGCGGCCTACGTCCCGGTCCGGCGCGATAGTCAGCAAGCACAATCCTCTCACTGACTTGCCGACCTACAATATTCGCACCCTCTCATACGTCTATAGATATGGATGAACGAAGTGGCGAGCCCGGTTCCCATCGCACTTGAGCGCATGGCACGCGAACAGATCTTACGCGAGGAAAATCAGCGCATTTCCGAGCTGGTAAAGCGGGAGCGATCCCGGCTGCTGAACTTCATCCGCCGGCACGTGCCTGATCCGGGCGACGCGGAAGACATTCTCCAGGATGTCTTTTACCGGCTAGTGGAGGCGAATCGGCTGCTGATGCCGATCGAGCATGTCACTGGCTGGTTGTTTCGCGTGGCGCGTAACCGCATCGTTGATGTCTTTCGCAAGAAGGAGCCGGAGAAGTTCAGCGAACTCGAGGGCGAGGAAGATGACAGATCACCCTTCGAAGATTTGCTGCCTTCGCTCGACGATGGGCCGGATGCTGTTTTCGCGCGCAATGTGCTGTTGAAGGAACTGCAGCGCGCACTGGGTGAGTTGCCGAAGGAGCAGCGAGAAGTATTTGTCGCTCACGAGTTGGAGGGGCGGAGTTTCAAGGAGATGGCGGAACAGACAGGCGTGAGCATGAATACGCTTCTCGCGCGCAAGCGATACGCGGTGCTGCATCTGCGCGAGCGATTGCAACGCGTGTACGACGAGTTTACGAGATGAGCGGGTGCTAGTGCTCGCGAGATCCCTCCGCGCGCTGATGAAAACGCGTGCGTTCGGGATGACGCCGCATTGGGAGGTTGGAAGGGTCCCCTGCTTATCTGAGGCACGAGCCGGATCGACGGTATTTATGGAGGACTTATGAGACGGAGATGGTATTGGATTGTCCCTGCGGCAATTATTGCGATTCCACTTTTTATTTTTATCGGCGGCGAAGTTGTGATGCATTTGTGGAACTGGCTGCTGCCACCGCTGTTCGGCTGGCGAATGCTCACGTTCTGGCAGGCATTGGGCTTGTTGGTGCTATGCCGGGTTCTCTTCGGCGGACTCGGTCATCATGGCGGCGGATCCGGCCCGAAACGTCACTGGAGCGGCCGCTGCAGGAGGATGACACCGGAGGAGCGAGAGAAATTCCGGCAGGCGATGCGGGAAGGCTTTGAGGTTGGCGGCTCGGCGAGTCAGAACGTCGGAAGCTAGGTGCACTTCACAATCGGATGTCATCCTGAGGCGGCGAAGCCGCATGAGGGACCTTACGTCAGCGTGCGCTCCTTCGCAGTCAACCGGCGCTGTGCACGAACCTATCAACTGCAACTGCACCGCCCGCTTTCGTAAGATCCCTCCGAGAGCTTTCGCTCTCGTCAGGATGACATCCGCGTTTAATGAGCTACCAGGGGAACTTTACACAAGCCCCTGGTCCAGCATCGCGTTGGCTACCTTGAGGAAGCCGCCGATGTTGGCGCCGTTCACCAGGTTGCCGGGCGTGCCGTATTTCTCGGCCGTTTCGAAGCAGTTCTTGTGAATGGCGACCATGATCTTGTGCAGACGGTCGTCAACCTCCTCGCGGGTCCAGGTCAGCCGAGCGCTGTTCTGGGCCATTTCGAGCCCTGACGTAGCCACGCCGCCAGCATTGGCTGCCTTGGCTGGTCCGTACAGAATCTTCGCATCCAAGAACATCTTGGTTGCTTCGAGTGTGGACGGCATGTTCGCGCCCTCGGCTACCAGCTTGATGCCATTCTTGATGAGGTTCGCCGCATCTTTCGCGGTGATCTCGTTCTGCGTCGCGCTCGGGAATGCGCAATCAGCCTTGATGTTCCATAGCGGATTGTGCTCCAGCTTGATGTCGGTCGGCATGAAGATAGCTTTCTTGAACTTGTCGGCGTAGTCGCGAATGCGTCCACGCTTCACGTTCTTCAGCTCCATGATCCAGGCCAGTTTCTCGCGGTCGATGCCATCGGGATCGTAGATCACGCCATTCGAGTCGGAGCAGGTGACCGGCTTCGCTCCGAGATCGAGCAACTTCTCGATGGTGTACTGCGAGACGTTGCCGCTGCCGGAAACCAGACAGAGCTTGCCGTCGAACGTCTCTTTCTTCGTCTTCAGCATTTCTTTCGCGAAGTAGACGCAGCCGTAGCCAGTGGCTTCCGGACGAATCAACGAACCGCCCCAGCCCAAACCCTTGCCGGTCAGGACACCCGTGAATTCGTTGCGTAACCGCTTGTATTGTCCGAACAGGAAGCCGATCTCGCGGCCGCCTACGCCAATGTCGCCGGCCGGGACGTCGGTGTCGGGTCCGATGTGGCGCTGCAGTTCGGTCATGAAGCTCTGGCAGAAGCGCATTACCTCGTTGTCACTCTTGCCCTTGGGATCGAAATCGCTTCCGCCCTTGCCGCCGCCCATCGGCAGCGTGGTGAGCGAGTTCTTGAAGACTTGTTCAAATGCTAAGAATTTGAGGATGCCGAGATTCACGCTGGGATGGAAACGCAGTCCACCCTTGTAGGGGCCGATGGCGCTGTTCATCTCGATGCGGAATCCACGGTTCACCTGAATGTTACCCTGGTCGTCGAACCACGGCACGCGGAACATAATGACGCGCTCGGGCTCGACAATGCGCTCGAGTAGCCGCGCCGATTGATATTCGGGATGCTTTGAGAGGACCAACCTGAGAGAGTCGAACACTTCCTGGACCGCCTGATGGAACTCGGGCTCGGCGGGGTTCTTCGCTTTCACACTGATCATCACGGATTCAATGTAGTCCGCCGGAGTCTTCACTCCCGGCGGTGTCATCACGGACGTCATAAATTTCCTACCTCCGTAGGTACAACCTAGACACAATGCCGTTAGTCATTGTCGCAATCTGGGAGAAGAGAGCAAGTGATAATTCTCACCCCAGGGGGTGATTTGAGTCACGGGGAGTGGAGGTGCTGTGGAATCAGCGGGATGAGGAAGAGGTACATGCGGCACGTGGCGGTATAAACAGGGATGTCATTCTGAGGACGGCGCAAGCCGTCCGAGGAACCTTACTACTCCGTCAGCAGTTCCTGCTGTATCCGGGACCGCGACGCTGCAAACTTCTGTGGTATTCCCTTCCATTGCATCTCAGTTTTCCGCTGACGTACGGTCCCTCGCGCCGGCTTTCGCCGCCGCTCAGGATGACAGGATTAATGCGACATTGTCTACCACCGATCAGCAGATTCTCGGCAACTGTTCGCCGCTTAGCATGTCGACTACACGATTGCCGCCGATACGACTTTGCAGTACTACCGTTCGTCCCGGAGTTTCTTCGACCCTGCCTACGCGGGCCGCGCCTCGCGAGACATCCACTTTCTTCATTATTTCAAGAGCGGCGTCGGCCTGCGAGGCGGGCACGAAGACGGCGAAGCGGCCTTCGTTTGCGACATATAAAGGATCGAGCCCGAGAATCTCGCAGGCTCCCTGCACGATTTCGTTCACGGGGATCAACGCTTCTTCCAGCTTCACGCATACATTCCGGTCGGAGGCAATTTCGTTCAACGTCGTTGCCAGACCTCCTCGAGTAAGATCGCGCAGGCAATGAACTTCGATTCCCGCGTTCAGTAATGCTTCGACCGACGGCCAGACGTCGGCGCAATCACTGAGAATCGGTGATTCGAACTCCAGGCCTTCGCGGACGGAGAGGATTGCAATGCCGTGGCGGCCAAGATCGCCGCTCACGATCACGACATCGCCCGACTGAACTGCCGCTGGGCCGATCTCCGTGGCAACATTCGATTCGATCACACCGATACCTGACGTGTTGATGAAAATGCCGTCGCCCTTTCCTTTGTCGACGACTTTGGTATCACCCGTTACGAGTTTTACGTTGGCGGCCGCTGCGGCTTGCTGCATCGAGTTCACTACCGTGCGCAGCGTTTCCATCTCTAATCCTTCTTCGAGGATAAATCCTGCGCTCAGATAAAGCGGGCGGGCGCCGCACATGGCGAGATCGTTCACCGTGCCATTGATCGCAAGATCGCCGATGTTTCCGCCCGGAAACATCAGCGGGCGCACGACAAAAGAATCCGTCGTGAAGGCAAGGCGTGATCCGTTGAGTGGAAGGACTGCGCCGTCGTGGCGCTGTTCGAGCATGGGATTGCCGAAGGCGGGAATGAAAATCTTCTCGATGAGCTGATGGGTGAGGCGTCCGCCACCGCCGTGGGCCAGCACGATGCGGTCGTCAGCGACTCGCGGGACGGGACAGCTCAGGTTGAACGTTTTGGCGTCTGCCATAGTGATAGTAGGCCGCGCACGCGCCTTCCGACGATACCATGGGCGCGCCCAGCTGATTTTCGGGTGTGCATTTCACGGCAAAAGCTGCACATTCGTGAGGTTTCTTGATGCCCTGCAGGATCAATCCGCTGATGCACTCAGGAGATTCTTTGGCCGGCTCGCCAGTAAATGGGAAGCGGCGGTTGGCATCGCATTTCTGGAAACGTCCTTTGAGCTGGAATCCGCTGGCCGGAATTTCGCCCAGGCCGCGCCACTGCCGCGGGCTTACTTCGAAAACCTCCATGATCGTTTTTTGCGCGGGGCGGTTCCCTTCCCGGCGGACGGCGCGCACATATTGATTTTCGACATCGTGCCGTCCCTCTTCGAGTTGCGTGAGGGTCAAGTAGATGCCTTCAAGCAGATCGAGCGGCTCGAATCCGGTCACTACGATCGGCACTTTGTACTTTTCGGCGATCGGAAGATATTCCTCGAAGCCCATGATGGTACACACATGCCCCGCAGCGAGAAATCCCTGAACGACGCAGTTGGAAGATGACAGCAGAGCCTCCATCGCAGGTGGTACCAGCACGTGCGACACAAGCAGCGAGAAATTCTCGACGCTGTCGTGATCGGCTTGCCACGCTGCCATGGCGTTCGCGGGGGCGGTGGTTTCGAATCCGACAGCGAAGAAGACGACCTGCTTATCAGGATTCTGCTTGGCCAGTTTCAGTGCATCCAGTGGCGAGTACACGATGCGAACGTCGGCGCCTTCGGCCTTGGCGTCGAATAGACTCTTCGATGATCCGGGCACGCGGAGCATATCGCCGAAAGAACAGAAGATCGCGTCGGGGCGCTTGGCGATAGCGACGGCCTTGTCGATCAGTTCAATCGGCGTGACACAGACAGGGCAACCGGGGCCGTGAACAAGGGTAATTTCTTTCGGCAGCAGGTCTTCAAGGCCGCTCTTGACGATGGTGTGCGTCTGGCCGCCACAGATTTCCATGATCGTCCACGGACGAGTGACCTTTTGGCGGATCGCCGCAGCGAGTTGCTCGGCGGCTTTCGGATCGCGATATTCACTGACGAACTTCACCGAGCTCCTCTTCTATGTTGCCCATCTGTCTGAGGTATTCAAAGACGCGCTGGGCTTCGTCTTCGTTGATCACGCTAATAGCAAATCCGACGTGGACAAGAACGTATTTGCCGATTTCCGCTTCCGGCGTGTAGGCAAGGCTTATTTCCTTCTTGATGCCACCGAAGTCGACCCTGGCGCGGCGGAAGGCGATGTCGCCAGCGTCCATGATCTCGACGACTTTACCGGGAACTGCTAGACACATGAGAAAACCTCAGGGGCTAAAGAGACCGCGTGAGAACGGCTGTCAAAGGCGGTCTAATAGCAGGATGCGGTAAAGGTTTTGGTCCGGACAGGCGGTTGGCCAGGAGCCGGGTCAGGTTGAACGAGATTGC
>Ga0070734_10004396_pt1 | contig 13466 bp, 13 predicted proteins | sample Coa_R1_8_FD_66444 | JGI IMG/M metagenome (GOLD analysis project Ga0070734, IMG submission 66444) | Surface soil microbial communities from Centralia Pennsylvania, which are recovering from an underground coalmine fire - Coalmine... | ecosystem: Environmental > Terrestrial > Soil > Unclassified ...
TGAATCACCCGAATTTCGGACCGCCCGACATGAACATCTCCAACGTCACGGCCGGCGTGATCAGCACGGCCTATGACGGCCGGGACATTCAAATGGGATTGCGCCTGAGTTTCTGAAGGCCCGGCTCAGGCGTAGCTGGACGCGCCGGAGCTGCGCCCGCGGCGTTCGGCCGTGATGCGTTCCAGGTACCCGCTCTGCCGGAAGGCCTCCATAGGCTCTTCCGGCAATCTCTTTGAGGCGCGCCACTCGCGGATGACGGGCCGCACATCGGCGGCGAATGCATCCTGCAGGCACGATTCGGCACGAACCAGGTCCGGCGTCTTCTGCGCCATCGCGAGCTGCTCATAATCCACGAGCGCGGCCTTGGCGAACAACTGCTGCGCCATAGTCACCGTCTGGATCATCGCCTCGATCTTGCCTTTCAAGTTGTGGCTTTGATCGATGGTGTAGTCGATGTCGGCGCGTGCTCTGCTCTCCCATTCGAAATAGCGGATCTCGTGAAAGATGCGAAACACCTGGTAGGGATCGATGGACCCGAGAGTCAGATCGTCATCGGCGTAGCGGCGATCATTGAAATGGAAGCCGCCGAGCATACCCTCGTCAAGCAGCCAGGCAACGATCTGCTCGATATTTTGCGAGGCATAGTGATGCCCGGTGTCGACCAGTACCCGGGCTTGCGGGCCCGCGGCCCGGGCCAACTGGAGCGCCATTCCCCAATCGGCGATATCGGTGTGGTAGAACGCCGGCTCGAACGGCTTATATTCGACCAGCAGGCGCTGCTTCGCATCCAGCTTTTGATGCACGGCGGCGAGGTTTTCGGAAAACCACTGCTTGCGGCGGCGGATATTCGCCGTGCCGGGGTAATTGGAACCGTCGGCGAACCATAAGGAGATATCACGGCTCTTCAGACGGCGCGCCAGGGCGACGCTATCGAGGCAGTGCTGGAGCGCGCGGCGGCGCACGGTCTCTTCGGGGTTGCCAAAAGATCCGTATTTGTACTCCTGATCCTGGAAGAGGTTGGGATTGATCGCGCCGGGACGGACGCCGGAGCGGCGCGCCGCCGCTTCAACAGCAGGAGCATCCTCCAGACCCTTGGGAAAGTCCCAGAGGACGTGAAGAGCCACCGTCGGACAGACTCCGGTACAGGCATGCACCTGGCCGGCGTCGCTGAGCTTTTCTTCGGTGGTCGAGGCGGCCGCGGCCTGGAGAAATTTTCCGAAGCGGGTGCCGGTATTGGCAAAACCCCAGGAGGGTAGCTCGATCCGGAATTGATCGAGGGCCGTCCAAACGTTCTCCGTAAGTTCTGAATTCATGGTTCGAAAAGAATCGCACACCTAGTCTAGGGCGAACCGCGCGGCGGCGCCACTCAATTTTGCATTGCGCAACGGCCGGATCCGGGCGCGAGCCGGACACTCGCGGGTAACGTTCTGAGCCGCATGGGGGCGTGTGTTTCTTGCTACGAAATCGCGATTCCCGGGTGGGGAGATTCTCTGCCCCGGCGTCGCACCGAATATAATGCTTTTGCCCGGCTGGGGGAACGGGGATTCGTGTCTCCGCCGGGGGAGAAAGAAATGATAGCAACCAAGGAAACCGTGGATCGTTCCGGAGTGCGGCAGGCCGTCGCGTCAGGGGCTGGGGTATTACGGCTGGAGCCGTGCTGGGTGCCGCGCTCGTTTATGGTTCCCGGCCGCCGCCTCAAACTTCACCCCGATGATCTGTACGCCTTCGGCGGCAATCGCGGCGGCATCAACGAGCGCTGGTTCTCATCGACTACAAAAGCATCGAATGGACCGCTGACGCGCAAAGACGAAGGCCTGAGCTATGTGCGCCTCGACGATGGCACCCGGTTCCTGCTCAAGGATGCCGTGGAGAGCGCGGGCGACGAGTTGATCGGCGCCGATGTCATGAACCGCGAACACGGCTGGAACCTGCTGTGCAAGTTCTTCGACAACATGGGGCCCATCCCGCACCACATGCATCAGAGTGACGAGTTAGCGAAAAAGGTCGGCCAGAAGGGCAAGCCCGAAGCATACTACTTCCCGCCCCAGTACAACCAGGTGGAAAACAATTTCCCCTATACGTTCATGGGCCTGGAACCCGGCACGACGAAGGACGACGTACGGCGCTGCCTGGAACGATGGGACCAGGGCGAGAACGGAATTCTGAATCACTCGCGCGCGTACCGGCTGGAAGTCGGCGCCGGCTGGCAGATCAATCCCGGCATTCTGCACGCTCCGGGTTCGCTGGTCACCTATGAGCCCCAGGTAAACAGCGACGTGTTCGCGATGTTTCAATCGCAAGTGGAAGGGCGCATCGTCGATTGGAGTCTCCTGACCAAAGATGTGCCGCCGGAATATCACCGCGATCTGGATTACCTGGTGAGCATGCTCGATTGGGAAGCCAACGTGAATCCTGAATTCGGCAAAAGCAATAAGGTGTATCCCAAGCCGGTGAAGCCGGTGGCGCAGATGGAAGCGGAGGGCTATCGCGAGCTGTGGATCACGTACGGAACCGCGTTTTATTCGGCCAAGGAACTGACCGTGTTGCCGAAGCGGAAAGTGACGATCCGGGATGCGGCGGCGTACGGCCTGATCCTGACGCAGGGGTATGGACGATTCGGCAGGCACATGGCGGCCACACCGAGCATGATCCGGTTCGGCGAGATGACGCAGGACGAATTGTTCGTCACCGCGGATGCAGCGCGGCAGGGAGTTGCCATCGAGAATCTAAGCGACACGGATCCCCTCGTGATTTTGAAGCACTTCGGACCGGGCAACCCCGATGCCGAGCCGCTGCGGCGGAAATAGTGAGGACCTGATGAGCGTCACGAATCAGCACAAATCGCCGGCGCTGCACAATGCCATGTGGCCGGGCCTGGTGGGTAAGGGCAGTCCCGGCGCGGAGCCCGCAATCGATCTCGAAACAATGCTCAACCTGACCGCGGCGGCCGAAGTCGATGGCATCCGGTTCGATGGAGTCGATCTTTTTCTGTTCGCGCCGCATGTCGAGATCGATTCGACGCGCGACGATTTGAAGCGGCTCGCGGACCGGATAGTATCACGAAACTTGGTGGTCGGCTCGCTGGTAGCGCCCGTCTGGCCGCCGACCGGCGGAGGATCGGCGATGGGCTCGGACGAAGACCGGAAGAACTTTCTGATGCAGGTGCGCAAGGCATGCGCGATCGGAAAGCAGCTCAAAGAGATCGGGATCCGGCGCCACGGCGTTGTGCGGATTGATTCCGCCGCGAGCCCGGCCGAGTGGGCCAAAGACCCGACGGGGAATACGCGGCGCATCGCTGAAACTTTCCGCGAAGCATGCAGGATCGCGGAAGATCACGGCGAGCGGCTGGCTGCTGAAGGCGAGATTTGCTGGGGCGGCATGCATAGCTGGCGGCGGATGACGGAACTGCTCGAACTGGTTGACCGGCCCAGGACACTGGGATTTCAGGCCGACATGGCGCACACCCTGCTGTTCACGATGGGTTATAACGCGCCCGAAGATCGCATTCTGCCGCAGGAATTCGACTGGAGCCAGACAGAAAAGCTCGACCAGGCGATCGGCTGCATGACGCGCGCACTGCGGCCGTGGACGATCGATTTCCACGTCGCGCAAAACGACGCTACCGTAAAGGGTTCGGGCTCGCACGACAAAACCGGGCGCCACTGCCTGCCCGGCGATCCGAAAGGAAAGATGGACGTGGTCCGTGTCGCCGGAGCCTGGATGCGCGGCGATGACGGAGAGCCGACGCGCGCCTTCCAGCACATCTGCTGGGATGGCTGCATGTTCCCGAACGAAACGATGATGCGGCGGGAGACGTGGCGCGACATTCTTGCCACCATGATCGCGGTCCGCAACGCTCACGGTTGGAATTAGCGAATGGCTGCGAAAAAACCGCTGAATATCGGGCTGGTCGGATATGGCTTCATGGGCCGGACGCACTCGAATGCGTTTCTGCAGGCGGGGCGGTTTTTCGACCTGCCATATCGCCCGGTCTTGCAGGCCGCATGCGCGCGGAATCCCGAACGGCTGAAGGCGTTCGCGGAGAACTGGGGTTACCAATCGACCGAAACCGATTGGCGCCGGATGATCGAACGCCAGGATATTGACCTCATCGACATCGCCAGTCCGAATGACACACACGCGGAGATCGCCATCGCCGCGGCCAAGGCCGGCAAGATGGTGATGTGCGAGAAACCGCTGGGCCGCGACGCCACGGAAGCCAAAGCGATGACGGAGGCCGTCGAAACGGCGCGTGTAGCCAACATGGTCTGGTATAACTACCGGCGTGTTCCGGCCGTGATGCTGCTCAAGCATCTCCTCGATGAAGGCCGCTTCGGAAAGATCTTTCATTACCGCGCCAAATTCCTGCAGGATTGGACGATCTCCGAGGAGCTGCCGCAAGGCGGCGAGGGCCTGTGGCGCCTCGATGTGGCGGTGGCCGGAAGCGGCGTCACGGGCGATCTGCTGGCGCACACCATTGATACGGCGCTGTGGCTGAACGGATCCATCCGCGAAGTGGCCGCGATGACGGAAACGTTCATTAAAGAGCGCAAGCACAACCTGACCGGAAAAGTGCAGCCGGTGGGCATTGACGACGCGAGCGCCTTCCTCTGCCGCTTTGCGAACGGCGCGCTGGCGACTTTCGAAGCCACGCGCTACGCCCGCGGCCACAAGGCTCTCTACACCCTCGAAATCAACGGGGAGCACGCCTCCGCCATGTGGGACCTGCACGATCTGCACCGGATTCAGTATTTCGATCATCGCGATGAAGGGCAGCTTCGCGGCTGGAGAAGCATTCACGTCACCGACGGGGATCACCCTTACATGAAGCGCTGGTGGGTCCCCGGCTTGCAGATCGGGTATGAGCATACCTTCATTCACCAGGCGGCCGATTTTCTGCAGGCGCTTGGTGAAGGGAAAGCCGCGCCGCCAACCTTTCGCGACGGCCTCGCGACCGATCAGGTTACCGATGCCGTTCTCCAGTCCGCCAAAAGCAGGCGATGGGAGAGAGTCCCTCTCGCTCAAGCCGGCAGTGCCGCGTGACGGCGACATATCGCGGCCGCCGCGCGGCCGTTATCGAAAACGAGGCGGTCCGGCTCACGGTGTTGGAAGAAGGCGGCCATATAGCCGAGATCTTCGATAAGCGCGCCGGCGTGAATCCACTGTGGACGCCGCCATGGCCCTCGATCGAACCATCCCTGTACGATCCCGACACGCATCCGGAATACGGCAACGGTCCCGATGCCCAACTTCTGGCCGGAATCATGGGGCACAATCTGTGTCTCGATACTTTCGGCGCGCCATCACCCGAAGAGTATGCGGCGGGCATGCCAGTTCACGGAGAGGGTGCGGTGGCGCCCTACGAAATTCGGCCGGCGCGCGACGGCCTCGTCATGATGGCCCGCTTGCCGCTCGCAGGACTCTCATTCGAGCGGCGCATTCAGCTACGCGGACGCGCTGTGAACATCAAAGAAGCGGTCGAGAACCTGTCGGCAAGCGATCGCCCCATCGGCTGGACCCAGCACGTAACACTAGGCCCGCCGTTTCTCGAGTGCGGCTCAACCCTGTTCCGCGCCTCTGCGACTCGCTCCAAGAGCTTCGAAAACCAATTCGGGAGCGCCGATTACCTGCGTCCAGGGGAGGAATTTGAGTGGCCGCGCGCTCCGCGGCCCGAAGGCGGTTTCGCCGATTTGCGAGTGCTCACTCGACCCGCGCCCTCCGGAGCCTTCACGACGCATCTGATGGACCCCGCCCGCGAGCACGCCTTCTTCGTGGCGTTCTCCCCGGCATTTCGGCTCGCATTCGGCTACGTGTGGAAGCGGCAACACTTCCCTTGGATGGGGATTTGGGAAGAAAACCACAGCCGTGTCCATGAGCCGTGGAACGGCCAATGCCTCGCGCGTGGAATGGAATTCGGCGTCTCGCCGTTTCCCGAGTCCCGCCGGGCTATGACGGAACGCGGGCGGCTGTTTGGCGTGCCCTCCTATCGCTGGCTGCCGGCCCGCAGCCGCCTCGAGGTGGAGTATTGGGCGGTCCTGCAGGAAGCGGAGGAGGTTCCCGAGTCTCTCGATGTGCCCGCGTGATGGGATCGGCAAAACTTATCGGGATGCAAATATTCGGGACAATAATCGCTATGAGGCTCACGCAAAAAGAGAAGGCCGATCGATTCCGCGCGCTGCACGAGGCGCCAGGTACGTTTGTAATACCGAATCCGTGGGATGCCGGCTCGGCACGGATACTCGCCGGTCTGGGCTTTCAGGCACTGGCCACGTCGAGTGCTGCCTCGGCGCTTGCGCTTGGCCGACAAGATCACGGACTGACGCGAGAGGAGGCGCTGGAGCATAGTCGTTTAATCGTCGATGCGACGGAATTGCCTGTCTCGGCCGATCTGGAACGGGGCTTTGGCGATGCGCCGGAAGCAGTGGCGGAAACGGTGCGGCTGGCGGCGCAAGCGGGGCTGGTAGGGTGCACGATCGAGGATGCGACGGGTGACGCGAACAGGCCCCTATACGATTTCGATCTGGCTGTCGAACGGATTGCCGCCGGGGCCGAAGCGGCGCGGGCGCTCCCGTTCCCCTTTATGCTGACGGCGCGGGCACACAATTTCCTGTTCCCGAATGCGGGCCTGGACGACACGATCCGCCGGCTCCAAGCCTACGAAACGGCGGGCGCCGACGTGCTTTTCGCTCCCGGCCTGGGGGATCCCGCCACGGTGAGAACGGTTTGCGCGGCGGTTTCGAAGCCGTTCAATTTCATGGCGGGCATCAAAGGAAAATCCTTTTCGGTGAGCGAGCTGGCGGCGGCCGGCGTCAAACGGATCAGCCTAGCCACGTCGTTGTATCGGGCCGCGATGACCGGTTTTCTCAGCGCGGCGCGCGAAGTCAAAGAGACGGGCCAGTTCGGATTCCTCGATCGATCAGTGAACACGCCGGAACTGATCGAGCTGATGCGAGCGTGAGCGGCGGAACGGCGCCGCCCTAATTGGCCGAACCGCCGCTCCTGGGCACGTGGACGGACATGATGACCAGGCGGCCCTCCACCTGGGTGAAGGAGTGGGCGGTATTCTCGGGAATCATGATGTAATCGCCTTTGGCGATGCGACGCGGCGTGCCTCCTTCGAGCTTTGAGCCGGTCCGGTTTTTGTCGTTGGTGCGCCGCTCGTCCTTCAGTTTGCCGCCTATGGTCAGGACTCCGGCGCCATCGACCACGTATACGATCTCGGCTTCCACATCGTGGATGTTGGGATTCGTATCAATTCCTTGCACGCGATATTCGAGATTTACGTTGTAGGGAGCCGCCGAGAGAATCGGCTGAATGAAATTCGGCTGATCGGGCTTGCGTTCTTTTTTCGCTTTCTCAATCATGGCCTGAACGTCGGCGGCGCTGCTGAAGCCTTTTGCCACGGGCTGTTGCGCGCCTATAACCGCGGCCGCGCACAAAAATGGAATGACCCAAGCGATTCGCATCTTCATTTCTCCTCTGTTTCGGATTCCGAACTTCCCAGCGACGGCCTGTGCCGTCCGCCAGAGATTATACAGCCCCGCGCGCCCGTATGCGGCCGACAGACGGGACCCGACAATTTGTCCGGGAGCCGACAATCTGACCGGCTCCGGGGCCGGAACCGGACGGGAAGGTGGCGGCTTCTCAAGCACTTACACGAAGGTTAACAATGGAACCTGCCTTGCGATATACGGATCGAGCGCAATCATATGGGCTTGTTTCTTCTCCTGATCACGTGCACATGTTGCGTAGCGGGCCTGGTGGTTGCGCTCGCTGTCCGTAAAGCGGCGTCACCGAAGACCGCTCATCCGGTCACGGTGGAGTGGATCGAAGAACTGTCGGTCTCGCGATACCAGCCGATGCTGCGGCTGCTGGACGAGCGCGACGTGCGCGCCCTCGAACGGCGCGCGGGCGTGGAGCCCGAGCGCGTGGCCCACTTCCGCCGCGAGCGGGTCCGGCTATTTCGCGAGTACCTGAAGCGGATGCACGGCGATTTTGCGAGCATCTGCCTGGCACTGAAGGTGGTGATGCTGCAAGCCGACATCGATCGCCCAGACCTGGCCACGACGCTGGTGCGCGCGCGGATCCGGTTCGCGATGGGCATGATTTTGGTGCAGGTGCACCTGATCCTGTTTGAGATGGGCATTGGCAACGTCGACGTGCGCGGCCTGTTGACGCTGTTCGATACCATGCGCCTCGAATTGCGGACACTGACGCCCGAATCGGCTGTGTGGGGCGGTTAGCCGTCCGCGCCGCGAAGCCGTGGCGCGCTTGAACTTCCCGGGGAGCGGGCCTATAGTGAAATCGGGCAAGGGAGAGTACTGTATGGAGACAATTCCCGCTGTATCGCTCAACCTGACCGGTGAAGAACTAACGGTCCTGCGTCAACTGCTGGAGAGCGAACAAGCCCGGATGCTGGTCGAGATCCGGCACACCGACCACCGCACGTATCGGGAAGAACTGCGGCGGCGGCTGGCTTCGCTGGAGCACATTCTCGATCAGTGCCGCGGGTAGGCAGTCACACGCTGACCACAGGGCAGGGAGACTGGCGAATAATCGCGTAAGCGTTGGTGCGCAGCCGCCCGAAGACGCCGGAAGCCGAACCGCGGGCGATGACGAGGGCATCGGCGTTGATGCGGAGCGCGACCGAGCTGATGACATGCGCGGGCTCGCCGCTTTCGACGAGCAGTTCCGCGCGGGCGCCCGTTTGTTTGCGTAAACTCTCCAATTCAGCGAGGGCGTTTTGGCGGAGGCGTTCCAGCCATTCGGCTGCCATGGCTTCCGGATCGTCGGAAAAGGGCGCGGTGGCGTGGACGAGCGTGAGCTCGGCGGCGAACTCGGTCTGCAAGCCCATCGCCCAGTCGAGCGTCTTACTGCTCTGCGGACCCAAATCGACGGCGCACAAAATGCGGCGTAAGCAATCGGCGGCGGGCGGCGGAGCATGCTCGAGGTGGGCGCCGGTCCAGACGGGACAATCGGCGTCGTGCAGAACCTTGGCGGTGTTGGAGCCCAGGATGAATCGGCGGAACGGGCCGTAGCCGTGGGTGGCCATCACAATCAGGCCGGCATGCTCGTCATGGGCAAACTCGACAATGCGATGGGCCGTATCGCCTTCCCTCACGACGCGCCGGACCACCAGACCGGCCAGCTCGGCGGCCTGGAACTGGTCAAGTTCTTTGGCCACTTCGCGGGCGCGGTTGCGGTAAAGCTCACTCAACACGGAATCCGGTCCGGCCGCATCACCGAACTCCATAGCGGGCGGCGTGAATACGTGCAGCAGCACAAGCTCGGAACGGAAATGGCGGGCCAGCAGCGCGGCGTAGCGTAGGGCGCCACCGGAGCGCTCTGAAAAATCTACCGGGGCAATAATTTTTTCGAGCGTTTGCATCGAGTCTCCGAGTTTCAGCCCGAAACGCGTTCTCTGACATGCGGGCCCATGTCGACAGGCGGGCTGCCCGGGCGCATGCCAAAGACCTGCTGCATATACCAGCGGCTCAGGCTCAGCGCTTCGGTGAGCGGGTGTTCTCTCCGCATTTGGGCATTGGCTGAGAGGTCAACCACCAGGTAACCATCATAAGAACTCTGGCGGAGGAAGCGGGCGATCGGCACCATATCGACATCGCCTTCGCGAAGGAGTTCCTGGCTGACGCCGTTGCGCGGATTCCGCAACTGCAGGCTGCGGAGCCGAGATCCTGCGCTATCGAGCAACATCAGCGGGCGCATGCCGGCCCGCACCGCCCAGTCCGGATCGAGACCGAAGGAAACGAAGCGGGATTCGGTGTGGGCCAGGGAGTAGCGCCACTCGCGGGCATCCTCGCGCATTTCCGAGAGATGGTGGCCGGCTATCAAACCGAGGCCGAACTGCATGAGGTCCTGGCCCATGCGGTTGAGCTGGTAGGCCTGGGTTTCCAATTCCTCAGCGGTTTTGGGAGATCCGTCCGGCTTGTCGGCGGGATGAAAATCGACGAAACGGGCGTTCCAGCGGCTCATCAGGCGAGCGGTTTCCAAAATGCGGCCGCGGGTCTCTTCCGCGAGGGACTTCTCCCAAATTGAGCCCGTATCGGCGATGATGGCGGGCTGCAGCTTATTGTCGTGGAGGGCCTCAAGCGTGCGCGTGCGCAGTTCCGGCGCGAGGAAATCGGAGGCGAGTTCCAGCCGGCGGTAACCGGCGCGCTGAATGCTGGTAAAGGCTTCGTCCAGAATTGACGCGAGACGGACATTGCGCAGCGCGGCCTCGGTCAGCCACAGGGACGTGTGCGCCGCGAGCAATGGATTATAGAGCCGATTCCGCGGCTGCGAGTGTGCCAGCGCGGCGCCCGCCAGGCCGAACAGCATTTGGCGGCGAGTGTGCGAGACCGATGCATGGTCCATGCGACCTCCTAAACCACCCTACAGTCCACTATAAGACGTGGACCTCCGAAATTCAATGCGAGGGGGCGGAGGAGCCGGCCCGGATTGCGCTCAAACGGCGGCGTGTCGCGCCGAAGCGCCCGCTGCTACGCGCGGGCCATGTAGGAGCGGAGGCCCCGCTGGATGCGGTGCACCGGGCGGTTGCGGCGATAGCTCCAGGCGACCGGAGACATCAGCGAAATGAACAAGAGCGCCGAGTAGAGGATTCCGTGTTCCATGGCTCCATTGTGAAATCGATCCGCTACAGCCGCCAGTTCTGGCCGTAACCCGCGGGTCACGATGCACTACGCTGGTACTAACCGAGGTTAGCAGGCTTATTCCTGGCGCAGGACGGCGATGGGATCAACCAGCGAGGCGCGGCGGGCGGGTAGGAATGCGCCCAGAGCGGCGGCTGCCAGCAGTCCGCAGACCACGAGCAGCACCAGCGGCAAGTAGAAATACGACGAACCGATGATGCGGGTGGCGGGTTTGCCGGCGAGGAGGCTGAGCGCAAGTCCAATCGCAATTCCGACTCCGGCCAGCAGCATGCCCTGGCGCAAGACCATTTTCAAGACGCCGCCCGGGTCGGCGCCGATCGCCATGCGAATCCCGATCTCGCGCTGCCGGAGGCCGACCGAATAAGTCATCAGGCCATAGAGGCCAACCAGCGCCAGGATCAAGCCGAGCAGGCCCATGCCGCCGATACTGTCGACCAGAATGCCGAGCGTTTGCCGCGCCCGCTGGTCGAAGTATTCTTCCATGGTCCGCATGCTGATGATGGGCTGGCCGGCATCGAGGGAATGGACCAGATCCCGCAAGGGACCGGCCAGCGTGCTGGACGGTCCGGATGTCTGCAGCAGGAGCGTCATCGCGGGCGCCGGGTTCTGGGATAGCGGAAGGTATATGAAATCGAACGGCGGCTCGACGACGAACACATACTTACTCGGGGCGGCAATCCCGACGATCTGGATGAGCGGCCCATTCGGACCGTTGAGGCGGAAGTGCTTCCCGACGGCGCTGCCGTGCGGAGAGTACTTGCGGGCGAAGCGCTCGTTGACGATGGCGACGCGGGGCGAATCGGCCCGGTCGGTGGTTTGAAATTCGCGGCCATCGACGATGCGGGTGCCGGAGGCGGCGAAATAACCGTCGCTGACAGTATTGGAGAGAATAGTCAGCGCTTCCGTGCCCGTCGGCAGGGCGAAGCCCTCGGGCACTACGCGGCTGGCAATCACGCCGCTGACTGCCATGGGAACTGCCTGGACGAGAGCCGCCGAGCGGACTCCTGTCAGCGTGCGGGCCTTGTCGAGAAGGCGCTGATAAAACTGCTGGGACCGGTCGGGCGTGTAGCGGGCGAGGCTGGGATTGAAACTGGCCATCAACAGGTGGTCGGTGCGAAAACCCATGGGTGACGCGAGCAGAAGGGCGGCGCCCCGATAAGCCTGGGAAGCAAATACCAGAAGCACTAAAGAGGCCGCCACCTGTGCGATGACCAGCGCGTTTCTTCCCCTAAATCGCCGCGGCTTGCCGCTTCCGGCGCGCCCGGCCTTCAAATCGGGCACCAGATCCGGCTTGGCCGTTTGGATCGCGGGAATCAAGCCAAACAGAACGGCGCTGAACAGCGAAACGGCGATCGCAAACAGCAGCACACGAGCGTCCAGCCGAGGGTCGATAATAACGGGAACGTCGCCGGGAACGGGCAGCCGGGACAACAAGTCGATGCCCACTTGCGCTACGAACAGGCCGAGCGCTCCGCCGAGCAGAGCGATCAGCAGGCTCTCGGTCAGCAACTGGCGGATGAGACGGCCGCGGCCGGCGCCGATGGCCACGCGCACGGCAATTTCGCGCGATCGGGCGCGCGCCCGGCTCAACAGCAGATTCATCACGTTCGCGCACGCGATCAGCAAGACGACCACCGCCAGCACGAGCTGAAACCCGATCACCGTAGCGTTGAAAGCATTCCCTCGAAAGCGGGCCATGAGATCGGTATCGACCACCAAGGTGGAGGTCCTGTTGCTTTCCGGATAGGCTTGGGACAGTTGCCGGCTGATCACCTGCGCTTCGGCAGCCGCCTGCGCCAGGGTGACGCCGGGCTTCAGGCGGCCGTGCACGAACAAGGAACGAGACGCGCGGTCTTCGAGCAGGCTCTGCGACGCATCTCCCGCCAGGCGGGGGCCCATCGCCATCGGCGCGTAGAGCGCGCTGCGTATCAGCACGTAGGGTCCGGTAAAGCCTTCCGGGGCCACCCCGATCACGGTGAACGCGATGCCGTTGAGAAAGATGGTCTGCCCGATTACATCGGGGCGGGCGCCAAATTCGCTCTTCCACAGATCGTGGCTGAGGACGACCACGGCATCGCGCCCCGGAACCTGGTCTTCGTCGGGCCGGAAAAAGCGGCCGAGGTCCGGCTGAAGTTCCATCACGGAAAAGAAATCGCTGCTTACCAGAGCGCCAAACTGCATTTGCGGCAGCGCTTCCCGCCGGGTAGCAAATCCGAACGGCGTCAAGCCCGCGGCCGCCAAGCCGGCAAAGGACTGCGCCCGCTCCCGGAGATCGCGAAAATCGCGGTAGGAAACCGGAGAGAACTGCGAGATGGAAGCAAGGCTTTCACCGCGCAATTGCGATTGCACCTGGACCACGCCGGATGGGTGCGGCACCGCCATCGGGCGCAAGATGATCGCGTCGGCCAGGCTGAATATGGCGGCATTCGCGCCGATTCCCAAGGCGAGGGAAATAATCGCCACCAGCGCGAACCCGGGGTTCTGCCGCAAGCTGCGAATCGCGTACCGCAGGTCGTGAAGCATGCGGGGCGAAGTGCATTTGGCTTGCCAACCGAACTATTGCAAAATGAGGCGGAAGCGGGCCGGCGTGCCCGCGCCAACTGTCCGGTTGTGGGACGCGCGTCTTCAGCAGCGGGATTCAGAACGCGGGCGTTTCATCGGCGTCGAGGCTTTCGGCGAGGCGCCGAATCTGTTCGGCCGGGATGAAGGGCGCCTGCGCGGTGGTGCGGCCACTTTCGACGGCCTCCACGTGCTGACAGCGGTTTTCCAGGGCCTTCCTGAAGTCGCGATTCTGGATCA
>Ga0070734_10004397_pt1 | contig 13464 bp, 27 predicted proteins | sample Coa_R1_8_FD_66444 | JGI IMG/M metagenome (GOLD analysis project Ga0070734, IMG submission 66444) | Surface soil microbial communities from Centralia Pennsylvania, which are recovering from an underground coalmine fire - Coalmine... | ecosystem: Environmental > Terrestrial > Soil > Unclassified ...
GTTCAATATCAAGTTGCTCCATTACTTCTTGATGTTTGAAAAGAGAATCTTGAATAGCTGTTTGTTGCTCAGGTGTAAGTTGTGTACCGGCAATAGCATCACCGGCAGTATCTAAAACACCTAAACCCGTTACTTTCGATGCAACATGCAGAACATCACCTATAATACCGGCAATATTCATGTGAGTTAATCAACAGTAATAGTTATAAAACCATTATCAAGAAGATTGTGAATTGCAATGTGTGTATCATCTTCAATCATTGCATCACAATTAGAAACAATAGTTGTACGGTATTGAGGGAAAACACTTCCCTGTTCTGTTGGTTGAAGTCTATACGATCCATCACCAACAGGATTGAGTTCAAAATCTGTTGGTACAGCATCTTCTACTAAAATAGGGTTACCGTCATTGTACACATGCAAAACAGGTGTACCGGATTTTGGAACTTCAAAAATAATTCTTGCAGTAGTCATAGAAAAAGTTTCCTTTACAATATGAGTTTTATGAATAGATACGAATTTCTAAAGGAATATTGGTGAGTATTGCATCTGTCGGAGAAACAGAAGTTGTACTATCAACATTGTCTAAGGCAAAAGCTACGGCAGTTGTAAGAAGTAAACTATTCACATCATTCCATGCAAGTTCATATAAACTTAAAAAAGCACCACTTTGATTATTAAAAATATTAAAATCTTGTTTTGAGGTAAACCATGTTTTAGCTTGAACAAATGCACCGGCTTTTGTTACCTTGTACGTTCCAACACCAACATAACTCCAAACTAACCCTGTTATGGTATCCTGTAATATTGTTACTGTTGGTGCTGCAACACCTGTTTGAGAAATTAAAGCTGTATAAACGGTAAAACCCGTATAGGGTGAACTTCCACCACTTCCGCCTAACGGGTTAAAAATACTCATACGGTTGTAACGGTTGCGTTAGAATCGCCCGAAGCAATACCCCACACTTCCCCACCGTAGGGAAAATCGGTATCCTTTCCGATTGACAACCAACCTCCATTTGCGTTGATCCGTAACCCTTGCCCTAATACCGGATTAGCTCCTAAGTCAATGTAGATTGTATTGGCACTATCATTGACAATGACGCTAAAATATCTACTATCATCCCAATCAATAAGTTTTGTTGGTGTAGCGTGAACGGTTACACTTTTCCTGTCTTTGGCACGTGTTTTTATTTTGTGTTCAATTTCCATTTTATTCGATCCACAAAACAAACGGAGGAAGTTTTTTACTATTGTCAACATGGATGTGATTATTTTTAATATTGATTCCTATTCTTGGAAACCCAACTGCAAGGCATGCCTTAACAATTTTGAAACGATCAGCACTATTAGACGCTTCAATATCAAATGCACTGCAAGGTGTTTCGGTGTGTGCGTCTGTTGTTATTCCTCCAACTTCAACACTATGTTCAGGTGTTCTATAATGAGAGGTTATGAAAAAAGGAATAGAGGTACGATCTCTTGCATCATCCAGTATTTTGATTGCATCCCAATCGACAACATCCCAATTAATAGCTTTGTCGGTTGACGGGTTAAAATGTTTTAAGGGTATCATGATTTCAATTTCGGAAAATAAATAAGAAAAATTACTCCTGCTGCTAATATAATAACGAGTTCAAAAGGAATATTAAAACCAATTCCCTTGAAAAAAGACTCAACACCGTTTTTCACTTCCGTTCCTAAGAGGTTCAAACCTCCCCCAAGAAGTGTATCATTTCCGTGTTTATTGGAAGTATCGGTATTCTCCTGCGTTTGAGCAGCTTCTAAAATCGATTCAAATTTTGATGGGTACACAATTCGAATATCAATCAAGTTTGAACTGGAAGAAAGAACGGTTAATGTGTTAAGAACGTTTTGAACGGTAACAACATCAACGCCGGAATCACTTGCAACTTGTTGAACGATAATATTCTGCTGCTGGTAGTTTGAAGTTCCATAGTCGGAAATTTTTTTATTGACGGCTAAATCAACATAAGAAAGTAAAACATTTTCTGTCGCATTTTCGTTATACCCCAATTCTGTTGCAACAGCAAACGCCGTACTTAAAAAATTTTCATCCGGTATGGTATCGTTGAGTGTTGTCATTTTATTTTACCATTCATTCCGATATATTGACGTATGGTATCAATCATCGTTTCAACTTTTGTTAATCTATGTTCAAGTCTTACCGCTAATGCTGCAATACTGATTATTAAAATCCAGAAAGTCGGATCGCTTGTGTTCATGCAAGTTCGACAAGGTGTACAGTGAATGTAGCGTTATTAGAGTTTGATCCGGTTGACATTGTTTCTAAGATACACCGTTCTGCAATTTCACCGGTAAAAACCGGTATCATTGGTAACCCACTAATACGGGATTGATGATAAAACCATGAATCATTTATACCACTTTCAATTCCTATTGGTTGACCTACACGGATGTTACCCCATTCCGGTGAACGAAAACTAACACTTGTAAGATAGGTGCTGGAATTAATTTGGTGATGAACTCCTAAAATAGCATATTTCTTTTTAGGAAGTAAACCCTTGACGAGTGTATTAATCGCCGTTTGGTTTTCATACGTTCCACCGTTGACGCTGTTAATGGTATCCCACAAAACATTGACTTTTCGTACTCGTCTCCGTTCAAGTTCATTGGCAGTAATGAAGGTTGAACTAAATCCTGTTAAATCTGTATAGTGAATGATTGCTTGAAAAATAGTGATCTCATTTTGAGGAAAATTCTTATTCATCAATTTCACGGTAAGAGTTTCCATTTGTTCTACCGGTATCCGAGCGTTTGCATACTGACCTGAACGATCACTAATCAGGTGAAAAGGAAAATAATTGCCGTTCACTACATCCAAGTCATTTTTCTGCTTTTTAATATTAATGATACCCACTTGTGAACTGGTACGAAGAGTACCAAACACATGAAAAATTTCACAATGCCCGAGCGCATCATCAAAAGGTCGAATGGTAAGAGAATCAGTATCAATCATCGTTACAGGATAAAAGGTAATAGAATTTCCACCTGATCCGACAGCAGCAGTAACTTGACCTGAAATAAGTTCAAACATTCTCATGGAATTTTCCTTTTCTTAAACGTCTAATAGTTCTTCAACAGTAATAAAAAACGATCCAACCGTATCACCGGCGTTACCATTGAAAAAGTTTAAGGTTACATTTCCGCCGGAAGGAATGACAGATGGTAACGGTATTCTTCCTAAATTATAATTTGAAACAGCTATAACAGCACTTTGAGGTGCAAAATCACTCCAAAAATATGTTTGTTGTGATGTTGCAGGAGGCATAGCTATCAGTGTTTCAAAATAAAAGTTAGGATTAGTTCCAGCATCATTAATAAAAATATCCGGTAACCGGTTTGATCCTCCTGCACCTGTTGTAACTTGAACGGAAGCCATATAGAGTTTCCAACGGGTATTTGTTGGTGATGCTATTACAAAACTTTGTGTAGTATTTGTACTTGCGCCGGTATATGCTACACGTTGAACAAACCCTACACCATCTGTTGAAGCAATATACAGAGAATACGGAAAGACAACCGGTAAATTGGAGGTAACATAATTACTGATAATCGGTCTTACCGGTGATTTACTCGAATCACCAAATTGTATCTGACCTTTACAAAAAACCTGACCTCTTAATACCGTACCGGAAACAACTTGTATAATAACTGAAACCAAAAAACCGTCTGTTAACGGTAAGTTTGTTAAATCCTGTTTTGTTCTTAATCCGTTCAAGGTTAAAAGTTCATCATACCCCTGTACCAGTTTACCGTTAATCAAGTTTTGTGTAATGATTCGTATTTGATTCGTAACAGATGAAAAAAAAGAAAGCTGTAAGAAATCTCCACGCCTAGTAGGGATACTTTGAAATTGCTGTTGACTGAAATTTTCCAAATTCTTACCCTTTCAAAAATTAAAAGCCGGCTTAAAACTCAACCCAAACTTTCTAAACCGGCTTTTTTCTCACTATTCCATCATCACCGTAGAAGGAATATTAATGTTTATGCAACTTTACTCAATCGTTGCAAAATTAAAGTCGGTTTTACAGCGGCACCAGCTTGATTTTGTGCAACTTGCAAGAGTACGTTTGCTTTATTCGATCCGTTAAAAACCGGTATGCAGTTCTGACCGGTTGCCTGACTTAACCTTGCAAACCAATCTGCTGTAACAGCTTTGTTGACCGCATCACCCGGAATACCTACACCGAAATTTCCCCAATCGGGTGCAACAATTTGAATAGCTGCCGCGTTTACATCCATTGTCATACCAACAATGGCATATTCAACGTTTGCTTCAAGGTTGTCAAATGTTGAGTTAATGGCAACTTGACCGCTGTAACCACCTGCACTACCGGATGTAATAGGAACTTCAACACCCAATTCATTCCGATCCGCTCTTGCTCGCAACGCATCAACACCGATAAAATTACCAGCTATCGTTCCCATCACTTCATAACCGATCAAGAGGCACACCGTTTCTATCTGACCTCCAACAGCGCTACCAATAACATCAACGGTAAGTGCATCATTGGAGTATAAAATCTGGTCGTTACCATAACCAATCGGCAAGAGAGGTTGAACGTTTGTCGCATTGACACGCAACCTAAGCCCCTGTTGTGCGTCATTCATTTTATTGGAACGGATACGCATACAACCAGCAGCGTTGAAATATCCCCAAGCGCTTAAAAGGTGTGCATGTCCTTTTGATTCGTCATACGTTCTGACGGTGTTGGTATTGTTTGTTGCATTGGTTACCGCTGTAAAGGTAGAACTTGGAGCGGTTGCAAATCCTGTAAAAAGTTCAATGACTCGTAACATATTAATTACCTCCTTTTATACGATAAACGCTATAATCGGTTTTTTCACCTTTTGGCGTTTCGTCTTGTACAACTTTATTAAGATACTCTTGAACGCTATCAGCTTGCTTATCATCGCAAACAAAATAACGAGTGTTAAAGGTATCTAATTCCATAAGTGAAGAAAAAGCAGGAACATTATGCTTTAACTTCGCAATAATGAATAATACCATGTTTTTCCTTTCAGAAAAAAATTTATGAATAAAAAATTTTTTACGTAATAGTGAAAGAATCTTCATAAGCATAGATTTTGTCTAAGTATGATTTATCCGTTCCACCATTTTGAATAGTACCGATCCCTGCATTAAATGCCTCTGTTGCAAGGTCTAAATTATTATTGAGGTTACTTTTTAACCATGCTAAGTACCTCACACCCGCTTGAATGTTGGTTACTCCATCCTGTACCAGTAACTTTGTATAATATGTTCCGTACGTATTATTCACATCATCCAAAGCCCCTTGCGTAAGTTGCATCAAACCTGTTTCACCTGACGTTCCAACAGCGTGAGGATCACCTCCTGACTCAACACCAATAATAGCAACGATACGAGTTTTCGGGATACCAAAACGAGCCGAAGCTAAATCAATAGCATCTTTATACTCGTCATAAATTTCTAACCCTGCTGTTGCTTTTGGTGTTGATACACTACGTTGCTGGTACAGAAGAAATAATACAACGCCAATAAGCACGTAGATCATTTTTTCCTCCAAAGCGTAAAGTACAGGATGACTAACACAATGACGGCAACAGCACCAATCACCGGAACGCCATAAATAGATGAGGTGAAAGGATCAACGTCTTTTTCAATATGATCCAAATGAAACCCCAACAATCCCAAACCTGAAATATTTCCGATTGCCGAAATAATGGAAGTCTGGTTAACACCGTTACCAGATGAACTTACTGTAAAAAGAACGTCAAGTTCCTGTTGTGAAGGCATACGGTTTAAAGCTGTTACCGTTAATGTTTTCCCCGCAAGATTGAAACTAAAAGGAAGTGATACCTTATTAATGATAGAAAAATCGTCAACGCCGGTGTACACCGCTTTGTAATTTCCATCTGAAACAATGTCATTTGTTGGAAGTGCAATGAACATTGTATTTACCCTTTATGGAAGAAAACAAAGTACCCGATCACTAACGCAATGACAATAATAATACCCGTTGACGTTGTTACTGCCGGTAAAAGTGAAGGTGAATTAATAGGATCAAGTGTTTTTCCCACTCCCCCGGTATTGCCTTGACTTGCTCCGACAATATTTTGGATTGTTTGACGGGATTTGAAAGCCGTTTCCGGTGTTGTACTACCGATACCTAATTGGTTTTCACTTCCGGAAAAAACAGAACCTTGAAAAGCCATTAAGCACCCCCTTTATGAGTGAAAAAAATCACCCCGACAACAGCACCCACTAACAGTAACATCGTTAACGGATTAGAAGTAAATGAAGCAAGTGTTGTATTTAACGTTGTACCCGCTCCCATTGATCCACTACCAGAACCCGTACCGGTTGTACCTAAATCAGTAAACACGTACGAAGACGGATTTTTACCCGTCACATCTTGAACGGCTTTATACAATGTTTGTGCCATGTCAAAATTCGTAACGGTGAAAAAATCATTGGGTCTTCCAAGATCTGTATTTTGTAAAGCCCACATTGCCCATTGCCATGTTACAGAACGAGCGCCTTGAACATTTACAACCGTAAAATTCTGAATACCGTTAATAATATCCTGTTTATTTTGCGGATACCCTTCACCCCAACGATTTGTTGAACGTAAATACGCAAGCATCCGTACACGATACGCTTGAGCAATTTTCAACGCATCACTGGAAGAATAATTTTTGTTCAAGGTTGTTACCGTTACATCTCCAAACACGTCCGCCTCTGAGTTTGCCTTATCCCAAGGCATATGTTGCGTACCTTGTTTAACCAAACCCCCAAGAGAGGCAACAAATTTTACAACATCACTAATCCAATTACTGGTATCTTGAACGGTTGTATTACTTCCGCCTTGACTTCCACCTTGACCGGTATCAATCGGTACACCGGAAGGTGTTGGAGTAAGTGATTCTACCTGACTATTTGCAGAAAGTGTTGTGTAACCCATAAGGCACACCTTTTTCCTTTCTGCTTATGCTGCGCCGGTGACGGTTTTACGCAACACATCAACACGCCACACAACAGCAATGACGACGACAACAATAAGCGCCGTTACTAACCATGTTTTGTGCATAGAAAAAAACCTTTCAAAATTGTGAACAAAAAAATAGGTGAACTGTCGAAATTCACCTATAATATACAGTTTTACGGAATATGTTGTCAAGTGCTATTTTTTACGCATTTTCCAACTCCAAAGCGTAAAAATCGCCAATATCATTCCTTCCAATCTGGTATTCTGTCTTACATCCTAAACAAGTGATTGTTTTACCAACCTGATCTAACAACATACCGGTTGAACATACTGCAACACGATCCCCACAACAGCAGGTAAAGTAAAATGATTTCGTGTTTTCACGGTTACGAATTTTCCGCAAGTGTAATTTCTTCATACGAATTCAATTTCTTCCGGATTTTCACGTTTGTAAATGTAGGTATGGATCGGTAACGCTTGTACTTCATCTTCTCTGATACCCCACGTTTCCAAACGCTTCAAGTCAATCGGTTCAACCTGCTGGAAGGAAACGAAACTTGTTACTTGTGCCCTGAACTTAGGGTGAACATCCACGACACGTTGACAGTTGCAAAGAAGTGAAATATTTTGGTGTCTTCCTCTCCGTATTAAATCCTCAAACCCTTTGAAGTTGTCAATATCATCAAGGTACACATCCGCTTCCTCTACGACAAGAAGATGGTTAGGGATAATCCAACAGAGTTTGAAAAGAGAATATATATCAATATCATTCGTGAAACGACACGTTAAGGAAAATTCCCTTCCTTCATCTGTACCGCCTTGTTTTACATAGTCTGCAAACTGATCGAAGGTATAAAAAATAATACCGTCATATTCCATGAGAGGATCAAGAGTAATAACACGTTTTGCTTTATTTCTGATTTTACGTGCTAAAAATGTTTTTCCTGATCCTGTCTGACCGGATATTAATATGACATGTCTCATTATACTTTTTCTTTTTTCACTAAAAATCTTGGAATCAATACACCTGCCGCCGTTCCTGCCGCCGTTATTTCTGGCATCCACTTCCCCCCTAAAGCAGCATATTTTTGTATCAACGGAGAAAAACCTTTTTCAATATCACTTTCTTCCGTTTCAGTTAACGGTAATGGGTTAGGTGATCGTACACATATTAACCGGAAACCCATAGTTACCAAAAATGTCAAACCCTTTATATTGGTTTCTAACATCTCCTTTTCTTTAGGATCAATTTCCGGTTGAATAGTTGAACGTCTTTTTCTGCGTGTTTTTACTTCTGCATCATTTTTGAGTTCAACATTTTCTTTTTTAATATCATCCACGCTTGGAAGTTGAATACCTGCACGTTCACTAAACGTTTCTTTTGGAGGTGTATTGGTATTACTTACCGGTTGTGTCTTCTGGGTCTGGGTCAAAGTCGCCGGTTGTGAGGTTGAGTTTGAAGATTGATTTTCGTTTTTTTGGAATAGCTTCTTGTGTCTTCCCATCTTCTTTTCCTTTCGGGTTAGGTGTTATAGTAATAGTTTCAACTGTTGCGTTTCCGTCTTCATCACCCTTTATTTCATGTACATACTGACCGCAAGGGCAACTTAGCCGGTAATGTGCTTCACCAATTTGTTGCATAATATTATTTGGCATCGATTGTATCTCCTATAATAAATTTTGATAAGGGATTTTTCATTAATATTTTCAAATCCATTCCTAACGCTGAAAGAACAGTACCAACAATCGGTCTTTCTTCAATGATACGGTTAGGAAGGTTGTCAATTTTTTGTTGACACTCAGTACACTGTTGCACATGTGATCGAAATTTTTCCAGCATTTCATCACATGCAAAATCTTTTTCGCTAATTTTCGGCAATGGTTTTTCCTCCTTCCTGTTTTTGTTGCATGGGTATTCTCAACTGTTGGATCATCACACCACAACACGGGGAAACGTAAAACAAATGGCCTCCTAACTGCTGGAAGAATAAACCTTTTTCTAACGCTTCGAGAGGTTTATGTAATACCTTACAGTTTGGACACGTGAAAAGTTTTTGATAGAAATATTCCATCATTTTACTCCGTATTTTTTGTGTAATCTCTCACTACGTTTTCTTTCAAAATATTCATAAATTAAAACGTAAAAATAACCTAATATCGAAATTGAACATAAAATTAAAAATATTCCAACAATGAAACCTAAACAAATTTCCAAACCCATTAAAAAATAATTCATTGACATACCTCCTGAAAAGTAAAAGGTTGAGTTTCAAAAATAGCTTTACGATCAGGTATCACCTTACGCTTGTCATAATCGAAACTTGCCCGCTTAGTACTTTCTACCAGCTTCAAAAAATCACCCGCTTCATCTTTAATACCATTGACTCTTGTCATACACTCCCTATAACTTAATATTCGTTCATGCGTTTGGGTTAATGGTACAGCACTATTTGATACCAACATAGTTTTGAACTGTTCAAACGAAAAATTTTCACTGTTAAAACCCTTAAAGTGTATGATCGTTTCTTTTTCATTCCTCAATGCGTATGTTTTCGGAGATAAAAAAACACCTTCAAACGTACCAAGTGAAGAAAGTTCACCTATTTCCGATCCGGTTTTATACGTTGCGGATGTGTAAAGAGAATCGGTATCACAATAAAACATATTTTGAGGGTTTTGCATCATCAATTTATAGTGATGAAGTCTTGCAAGTTCTGTTATATACGCTGCGATGTATGGACAAATATACTTAGATTTCGATTGCATGTCAACCAACACTAACCCGTACCGTAAAGCGTACTCGTTTTCTAAAATCTGAAAATGCGCTTGACCGTTATACCTCTCAATACGTTGACGGTTTCGATCTTGCCCTAATTTGCCGTACAAAGTATTTAACATATACTTAGCAATCCAACGCTCAACACCGTCTTTTGCATTTCGTTTGAGATTGTAAAAGTGTTCAACGTAATCGTTAAAAATATATTCTTTACTCTTGAACACAAAACCCCATTTGACATTGCACCGGATACCAAACTCACTTTTAAGATATTCCAGCATAGCAGAAGAAAAAAAATATTCACCCTTCCCATTCACAAAAAAGTTTTTTGACCCCTTCACTAATAACGGTGATATATACCAATCCGGTGTCGATTTAATTTCAACGCAGTAGAAACCAATTAACCCTTTTTTGTATTGTTTGGTTCTGACACATTCACCAACCGGCATTTCGTTTAACATCACGAAAGGAAATAGTGAGTTCACATCATAACAATGAATGTTTTTCCCGTAACCCTTGTACACTTCTACCCTTCCACCGGAATAGAAATTTTCCCTAATCGCTTCTTCATGTTTAATGTTTAACCGTACAGGAGTGAAGGTAGAAAACTTGTGAATGTACGTATCAAGCGCTTGTGATCCTATGGTAAGTTTTGGATTAATAATATAATCAGATGAAAAAAATTTACCAATTATTTCATACAATCCCTTGCAATCAAACTCCAATCGTTTCATGAGTTTTTTATTCCGGATCGAAACAACTTCTTTTTCAAAATCAAACGCTACTTTAGAATGTTTGACATTGAAACTTTGTGAGAGTTTCAGTTGACTTTGAGCAAGTATAGCGTAACTGTCGGCAATAGTAAATTTAGTCGTTTGGTTTTCAATCGTTAATGCAAGTATTCCACCGTTTTTTTCCCATACACCGGTTTTCCAAGAAGACTTATTAAAGATGTCTTCCAGTAAGAAAAGAAAATCGAATTTTCCGCCGTTGTGTGCATAGAACACATACCCTCTATACTTCTTTTTTGAGATTTCGGAAAGAAATGCCTTCAGTGAGGTGAAGACTTGATAAGTTTTGCCGTCATACAAGGCAATCACTACAAAGTGTATCCATCCTTTAGACTCGATGTCGAATACTGCACATTTATAATCTTCTATATTCATATAGAAGAAAATTCACAATGTTCAACACATGTAACTATATGTTTAATTTTTCTTCTTATAAACCTCTTTTGATCTTCTGTAACTGTCAACATTCTTCGTTTTAATATTCTTTGAATGTTTTCCAGAATTTCGTCTTCTACGTTTAATATTAATTCGTTTTTTTCGTCTTCCATTTTTCTTTTCCTTTCGTCTTCCTTCAAATTCGTTTGGATTGTACTGCTCAAAAACGGTTAACTCGTTAAACACTCTGTTCCATTCATCCGCAAATACTTCATTCTTATCTTTTCTTAAGATAGACATTGATCTTGACGCTTTGGAGATCACACCTTTAGAGAGGAAACCAAAACCTTTTTTTGATACGGAAACTTTTCCCCTGAACTGCTGAATGTTAAAATTAAATTTTTGTCGTTTCTTACTTTTGAGTTTTTTGAATTTTCGGTATTCTGACAGAATGAAAAACCTTGCATCATCCTCTGTTTTGAAGATCACACTTTCAGCGTTGATATTATATGTTTCTTTTTTAAGGAAATGCTTTTGTACCCGGTGTTTAAAAACAGGTACGTATGTTTTTTTAAGTTTGAAATTTTCAGTGAGATGAACGCCGGTGATCGTTTTTTGCTTTGAAAAAAGAAATTTACTTTGGACTTTCTTTAACGGTTTTTTTCGTACATCGTCTGTAACAATGTATCGGTGAACGATATAACCTTCAGTAAAGTTTGATTTTTTCTTTTTCACTTTTCGTAATGTGTTAACAAAGAAACAAACTCCATACTACCTAAATAACCTCCTGAATTAAAAATTGGTATCATTGGAACATTCATTTTTTGTAACTTACACAATTTTATAAAATAATTGTTAAACCAATACCAACGTTTACATTTCACACAATGAAAACGTTTCATCACATTCCGTTTTCCGCATCCCCTACAATACCAAAATTTCTTTTTCATTTCACAAAATATTTCATCAACATTTCTCTACACTTAGAACAACAAAATTCAGGATTAACAAAAAGCGTATTCTTAAATATCAAGACTGTTTCTATTTTTCCATAAATAGAACCATCACACAATCTTGAATAATCATCTTCTTCTATTGATTCACAATGAATAATATTTTTTTTATTTAATCTTAACTTTTCCATAAAATGAAAGCCGTTATAGGTTAATGCAGTTGGTAGGTTCTTTGTTGGAGAATTACTCGAAGTACATCAACACTACAACGGCTATACTCCAGTTATTTCTTTTTGGAAAGTGATTCAATGTACGATTGCACATCCTTCCAGTCTGCCGTCTGACCGAAAGAAGATTGAAGTTTTTTCCCGTCAACATGAACACTGAAAAGTTTTGTAGGATTCCAACCTTTCTTTTTAGAGGGAAGAAACCCGTCAAATTCAAACCTCATTTTTGTTTTGCCGGATTTCAAACTGGTAAAGACTTCTTTTGTCAACACTTGTGCTATGGATGCGTTAACAAGAATATTTCCCGTATCAAGCTGAAAAGAAAGGGATGGTTTACCATCTGTAAACGATCCGTGAACGATACGAGTAAACACACCTTCCAATTTTTCCCCAACTGTAACAGGATTCCACATAGGTGATTTTGTTTCTCGTTTTTGTTGCTTTTTCATACAGGTGTTTCCTTTTGTAAAGTGTGATGTATGATGAGTTGAAAACAGACTTCTCTTACTCGCTTGATCATGTTCACGCTATGCGCTACTTTTAAGTTTTCAGAGAAGTCTAATCCTCTGTTTTGACAGCGTTAGTTTACGCTTGCCATTTAAGTCCTTCCAGAAAGGCATACCAATAGTACAATGTCGGAAGGATTGCCAAAGTCATTGCACCTATCTGAATCATTCGCTTATGCAATTCGTTTCACCTCCTTTCCTTCATCATCCGCTATCTCACTACAATCATCAATACTAATAAGAAGTGAGACAACATTTTTTACAATTTTATCATTACTATCTTTACAACCTTGAAAATAACCTATTGCAAAATTTATAGCAATCATTTGAGAAAAGGTTAATTGTATCATAAACCATACCTTGAAAATGGAAAGCGTGAACGGTTAACGATCTGACGACTTTCGATTCCTAACATCCAAAGCCAAATGATGCAATCAAGAAAATCGTTTGACCGGATATAATGAGCTGGTTTTCCGATTTCGGAAACGAAAAAGTAGTTTTTAGTTTGCACAAGATGATAGGTTTTCATTTTACCACCACATGAGAAAAATCCATCTCATTTTCAATAACCTTTTCCAAAGTTAAAGCTATAAACCATTTACAGGTTTTAACATTCAAAAAGATTTTTGATGTTAATTCCATTAAAGAAAATTCAGAAGGTTTGCAAACTTGTTTAAGAAAACACAACCTCTCTCTTTCAAACTGCTGCTGCTGTTTCATATTTTTATTCTCCAACAATGTGAAATGAAATAGTTAATTTTAACTACAATGTTAAGGTACTCTTTTCTGTAATCAAAATCAATACCTTTCTCGTCTAAAC